>Ga0164313_10006512_pt1 | contig 10297 bp, 8 predicted proteins | sample GuaBasSedimGuay4_FD_113735 | JGI IMG/M metagenome (GOLD analysis project Ga0164313, IMG submission 113735) | Subseafloor sediment microbial communities from Guaymas Basin, Gulf of California, Mexico - Guay4, Core 4569-4, 0-3 cm | ecosystem: Environmental > Aquatic > Marine > Hydrothermal vents >...
GAAGGTGTGGCGGAAGTCAGTGATCTGTTGAAGAAGTTTGATGAGATCAGCATGAAGTTCGGCGAACCCATGGACGATGAGCAAATGAATACGCTGTTGGCGGAACAGGCTGATTTGCAGGAGGCTATTGAGGCCAGTAATGGCTGGGAGTTGGAACGAACCCTTGAGATTGCGGCTGATGCCTTACGCATTCCGCCGTGGGATGACAAGATTGTTCACCTTTCCGGGGGTGAGAAACGCCGGGTCGCGCTGTGCCGGTTGTTGCTGGCTAGTCCGGACATGTTATTGCTGGATGAGCCCACCAACCACCTTGATGCAGAGTCTGTGGCCTGGCTGGAGCGCTTTTTGACCGAGTTTTCAGGCACTGTCGTGGCAGTTACGCATGACCGTTATTTTCTTGATAACGCCGCTGAATGGATTTTGGAGCTGGATCGGGGCCACGGTATTCCGTGGAAAGGTAATTACTCATCGTGGCTGGAGCAGAAGGATCAACGCCTTGCGCACGAACAACGCAGCGACAAAGCTCATCAGCGTGCTATCCGGGATGAACTGGAGTGGGTGCGTTCAAACCCGAAGGGCCGGCGGGCCAAGAGCAAGGCCAGGTTGCAGCGTTTTGAGGAACTCAACAGCCGCGAGTATCAGAAACAGAACGAAACCAGGGAGATCTATATTCCACCCGGCCCCCGCCTGGGCGACCAGGTTATTGAGGTTGAACACCTGAACAAGGGTTTTGGTGAGCGCTTGTTGATTTCCGACCTGAGTTTCAATCTGCCACGTGGCGGGATTGTTGGAATTATCGGCGGTAATGGTGCGGGTAAATCTACACTGTTTAAAATGCTGACGGGTGTTGAACAACCGGATAGCGGTCAGATCAAAATTGGCTCATCGGTAGAACTGGCCTATGTTGACCAGAGCCGTGACAGCCTTGATGGGGAAAAAACCGTTTGGCAGGAAATTTCAGATGGTTCCGAGACCATCAGTGTCGGACGGTTCGAAATGCCGTCACGGGCCTATGTCAGCCGTTTTAATTTCCGTGGTTCCGACCAGCAAAAACTGGTCAAGGATCTCTCCGGCGGTGAAAGAAACCGTGTGCATCTGGCCAAGTTGCTGCGCTCAGGCGGCAATGTTTTATTGTTGGATGAACCCACCAATGACCTGGATGTAGAAACCCTGCGTGCACTTGAAGAGGCCTTGCTGGAGTTTCCTGGTTGTGCCGTCGTCATCTCGCATGACCGCTGGTTTCTTGACCGGATTGCAACCCACATGCTGGCCTTTGAGGGCGACAGCAAGGTGACCTGGTTTGAAGGCAACTACACTGAGTACGAGCAGGATCTGAAACGCCGCCTGGGTGATGACGCCTTGAATCCACACCGCATGAAATACAAAAAAATGTAGGGTGGACATTCATGTCCACCGAATGTTTGCATGGTGGACATAAATGTCCACCCTACTCAGAAAATGGCAGTAAAAAATCACGCTTGGTCGGCTCAAACGGCCGGGGATTATAAGCAAGTAACGCCCGCGCCTGTCGGTCATCAAATACCAGGTCATCACCTTGCCTGCGTACCATTTCGCTGTTGATGCCCGAACCAGGCCGGAGTTTCACCAATAAAATAAAAAGCCACTGCGGCAACCGCAGCATCCTGACCGGTTTGCCCAACGCAGTAAAAATACGGCCGACCATTTCCGCATAAGTCAGTGTACTGCCACCCGCCAGGACCAGGCTCGCGGGTAGCGTCTTTGTTGCTTGCAGAGCGGTTACAGCAAGCGCAGCGAGATCATCCGCATGTACCGGTTGCCTCAGCCCACTTGCCTTACCATTAACTGGCATGACACCAAAACGACGAATCCAGCTGGCTAAACGGCTAATATTCGTATCCAGTCCACAGCCATAAATCATGGTTGGTCTGAGGATTATCAGCCTGAGCGATCGGTTTGCGGCAATTGAACCGAGCGCTGATTCAGTGGCCAACATGTCCTGTATTTGCTTTCTTTCATCAGGATCAGCTGATTCATGCTTGCTTATAACACTGCTGCTACTAAAAATAACGGCAGAAAGTATCTTCTTCCCTGAATCCAGAATATCCTCAGCCAACTTTATAGGTCCGGCAGATACCAGGTATTCGCAAGCTTCGTCACCCTGCAATTCATCTACGCTGGTTAACCATTCCAGGTGCCTGGTATCCGGATAACCCTCAGGCCTGCCCTTGCGGCTAAGTGCGAAAACACGAAAACCAGCCTGTAACAGCTTGGGAATGAGAAAAACTCCAATCTGACCGGTTGCACCGGTTAAAAGAACAGTCGACCCATTCAACGTCGATCTGGTCACCGTCTTATTAAAACCAGCGGCCACAAAATGATAAACCTGAACCAGATCCCCGCATAGACAAGTAAACGAACCGGCAGTGAGGTCGTGTCAGCCTGAAATTTTCTGAAAAACCGGACCATGCCGCGGTGCTTCTGATAATGCACCCATGTGGGTCGGCTGCTGCTGGATTTCCCCTGTAGATGGGTACAGCTTGCTTGTGGAACATAAAGACAATGCCAGCCTTTTTCAGCCAGGCGATACATCAGGTCCAGGTCTTCAGCGTGCATGCGATAAGCTTCATCCATGTAGCCGATGGCTTCCAGGGCGCTGCGTCTGACCAGCATACAAGCTCCGCTGACGGCCTCGACAACTACTGTAGCGGCGCCGAGAGTGCTGACATTGACTTCGACACCGTGGCAAGCCGGGAACCACTTTCCCAGGCGCCATAGTCCACTGACCGTCATCAATGATCGCCACGGTGTTGGAAATCGCCGTGCCGTTGCTCTTTGAATATTGCCGTTCTCATCATGCACGGCCGGGCCCGCGAGTGCTGCGTCGCTGTCGCTTTCCAGTGCAGCCAGCATCTGTTCCAACGCAGATGGCTCAAGAATACAATCGGGGTTTAGTATTAACACCCAGTCAGTAGTGGCAAGCCTGGCGACCGAGTTAACTGCCGGCGCAAAACCCAGGTTTGACGGATTAAACAGAAACTCGATACCGGACTGGTTGCCATAAAGGTTACGCAGGTTTTCCGCACTGCCATCGCTGGAAGCATTGTCAATTACGGTTATACGCGCATATGCCGTACTCTTGCGTAAGGCAATGACGCACTTTTGCAGCAATTCACCCGCGTTGTAATTGACAATAATGGCCGCGACTGACACTTCTAATCAATTCTTGCCGAACAGGCGTTGCCACCAGGATACCGGCTGCGGCGCAGATTGGCCGACCTGACTTTTCAGGGCATCAATCTCTTTCTCCAGTCCGGCAATGATGCCTCCGGCCGCCATATTACGCTTGATCTCCCCATGGTAGTGCTGATAAACAGACTCTTCCTGGTCGTCAAACAACCACAGTTGGCCATTGCTCCCGGGCAAGCTGGTTTTTTCGGCAGCGCACAATGCGATAAAGTACATCGGTGGCTGGGTTATGGCCGGTGGTGATAACAGGTTTTCTTCTGAGACCTGGTCGAGCGATACATTCTCTACCGCGTCCAACGACCATATCGCGGAATGAAACATCAATTTCTGACCCAGTAAACGCCAGGCACCAAAGTGCCGACCGATCAGTGCCTCAAGTTCATCACGATAAAGCTCTTTCACATGGAATTCGTTGCTGGATGCTTGCTGGTCCGAGTAAACCGCTTTATCCGGTGACGAAAGAATCAACACACCGTCCGGTTTGAGCACCCGCCTGAATTCGACCAGTAACTGATCCTGTTCGGCCAGGTGTTCCAGCGTCTCGAATGAAACCACCCGATCAAACTCATTGTCTGAGAATGGCAGAGACGTACAGTCAGCTACCTGGTAATTAAGGTTTTCAATTTGGCCATAACGCTTCCCGGCGTGCTCAACCGCTTCTGCAGATATATCGACGGCCTCGACCGTGCTGGCCGTTTTTGCCAGAACTGACGCACCATAACCTTCACCACAGGCTGCATCCAGCGTACGCTGGTTGGCACACCAGCGTGCAGCCAGTGCGTAGCGGTGGAAGTGCTCATACCAGATTTCACGCACACATTCCGGGGTGAATCGTTCACCGGTAAATTCTAGTGAATCTGACAAATCATTGGCCCTGTGTTGGATGACAGGAAGATTTTAACTCATTCGCACGCTTGAGCGTTCAAGACAGTCCAGGATTTCCTGTCTGCGAGTCGCCAACGGGTCTGCCGCAATGAATTCCGTTACTTTTTGTTGGTAGCGCGGATGTTTGGCCAGTAAGCGCTGCATGCTTTCTTCACCTGGCTTTAACCCCAACGGCATAAAAGACGCGCCACCGTGGTGAACAACATAAGCGTTATCACAAAGAACATTGCGCATACCGGCAATTTCAGCCCGTTGGCAGAAATCATTTTCTTCACCGTAGCCGCGGCCGAAAACGACCTCGTCAAATACACCTACCTGCCTGATTGCATTTAAGGAAATTGCCATGCAAAAACCAACAGCTGTTGGCATATCAGGGTACGCCGGCGTACCACATGACGCAATCACCGTGGCCACAGCCTCCGGATCGACAGGCGGTTCATTGGAATGGCAAAACCGTGGTATGGAAACAATCTCACCATTATTGGACCAGGGTGTGGCGGTGGCAATAGATGGATCGGAGGCCATGCAAGCGGTGAGCTTTTCCAGCCACCCGGAGGTTACTTCGGTGTCGGAATTAAGCAGCACTACATCTGAGCCAGCCCAATGCATACCGTGGTTTGCGGAAGCCACGAAACCCCTGTTTTCAGCGTGGGTGATTAGCTTGCGGCTTTTGCTGTCCCGGTTAACCCAGGACCGAAGCAGTGGTTGTACCTGACTGTCAGTTGATGCATCGTCTATCAACAAAATACGGGCTTCAGCCGGGACATTACGCTCTATGGTATTGAGACAGGGCCCAAGGTGTTCATATGCATTAAATACCGGAACAATAATCGTTGGTAACATGTTTTGCTGACCGTTTCAGATGACTATCACACTTATTCCGGTTGTGCGCCTTCATCCGGCTGCCCAACGGCTTCATCACCGTATTGTCTTCTGACCATCTCTTTCAGCGCTTCCTCACTCATCTCAACGCTCAGCGATGTGAGGCCACTAAGATAATTATTCCTGATCCGGCTCTCATGACGCTTACGCTCAGACTGCATCAACTGCATTTTGACCTCTTCAAAGGTACGCTTTGTACGTGGTAAGTGCGCATCCAGTCGAATAATATGGTAACCATACTTGGTCCTTACCGGTTCGGATATCTCACCTTCTGCCAGCGCAAATGCAACATCTTCGAATTGTTTGATCATCTCACCTTTGCCGATTGCGACAAATTTTCCATGGTTGGAAGATACGCTTGGGTCCTCGGAATACTTTGAAACCAGGTCATCAAATGATGCCGGGTTTTCCTTGACCTCTTGACTGACCTTATTCGCTATTTCCAGCGCCTCTTCTTCAGGATGATCTTTAGCAGAAATCAGAATATGGCTGACATCAATTTTTTGCGGGGACAGCATTGAAGCCTGATTGAGTTGGTAATACTCACGCGCGAGTGCTTCATAGTCGGCAGCTGGTTGCAGCTCAACATAGTGTGTTAACCAGGCCTCACCGAGTTCTGCTTCGGCAGCTAGGCGCATGCGCTTCTTTACAACATCCTCATTGTCAAATCCGGCCTCACGTGCATCTGCAGCAAGCTGAGCCCTGAGCAAAAGATTAGTAATTACATCATTCAGTCGATTACCATCGCGAAGAGTACTGCGCCTTATGTTCTCGGGAATTTTGTTCGCACGTGCCGTAAATGTTGCTTGAGTCACTATCCCCTTACCACGTTTGGCCAGAACCTCATCATCAGACTGGCTGAAAGCACTGGTGCTTAAGACCGATGAGAACCCAAGTAATAATAGGCAAATAGACTTCATACATACTCCAAAAACGGTTAATTCAAAAAATAAAAAAAGCCGGGCACCCGTTCAGGATGCCCGACTCGATATCACACACTACATTTTTATCGGTTTACGTGCTGTAACGTAGCTACACAGCTGCTACTTGTACACGTTGACGATCCTGAATCAAAACCATCCGTAAAGGTGAGGTTTAAATAGTAAGTCGTGTTTGGCTTCAACTGGCATGCACCCGTCTTGCCATTTGTGGCCCAGCTGATACCGCCGCCCAGGCCCCAAACATGATCACATTCTCTTGCGACTTTAAAGTCACCAGGGCATTCTGAAACTGCACCAAATCTGACACCTGATGTTATGGTATTTCCGACCGTGACCATTAAACCACTATCAACGATATTGCCGGTATCGAACTTAAGCGCCATATACCCGGATCTGGCGATCGTTGCATTTTTGTTGGAGTAGCCCGGTCCGGGGAAACTAACGCCCCAGAAGCTATTCCATGTCTTTGTAACGCCGGACAATGGTGAGGTGGTACAGGTTGTTGTCGGGCTAGGTGCCGGTGCCGGTGCATTGATAGTAACCGTCAACGTACGACTTACCGGACCTGATACACCCTGGCAGGTCAAGGTAGGGCTATAAGTTCCAGCCGTCGCAATAGTCAAATCCGCTGACCCGCTGACATCGACCGGGCCATTTAACTGGCCAACATTATCGCTCACTGCACAGGAATCTGCATTCTGTGTGGACCAGCTTATTGTTGTGCTTCCACCTTCAGTAATAGTGGAAGGTGTCGCAGAAAAACTGGTGATTGAGACCGCATTTGCGTCGACAGGACCACTGTCATCTTTGGTTACGGTGTAAGCCGATGATGTGGTAATCATTAAATTACCATTCACGTGATTAACCTGTATGCCCGTTATATCGGTAGTGGGAATTGAGTTGACACCGTTAAGAATCACATCAGCCGTGGCTATACTGCTTATAAATGCCAGACTAATAAACAGCAATCTAAATCCATTTAATTTACGCATTTTTCCTCTCTCTGTTGGTTCCGCCCGCTGTAGTGTGCTGATTATGATTTTATATGTTTCAGCATACCTGGATATAACCTGGCTATTTAACAAACTATTAATAAATTAAAAGCCCGAATGTAAAAGAGGGCCGGAAACCGGCCCTCTTTCATTACTACTTTGTAGCTTGCACTAACTATTAGTCAGAAGCGCTCTGCATACGGGTACCCTTATGGCCAAAGATGCCGCCATAGTTGGCTAATACTGCTTCACCAGCATCATTAGTCAAAGTACCGTTAGAGAATCTCTCTACCGCAAAGCCGGTAACAGGAAGACCTGTCAGGCTATCTAAGTTACGGGTGAGAGTATTGCCACCAGGAATGATTTCACCAGCAGCATCGGTTTCAGGATGCTCAGCCAGTTGGAGACGTGCCCAACCTGCTTCAAATCCAAGAGCGCCGTTGTCGATTGTGTGGAAGTTAGCTGATCCGAGAATCGACGATGAGGTATCAATTGATGCCTGGTCGCCATTAAACTCGATTATGCTGGTTTCAAAGCACAGTGAGAACGGAACAACACCAGGAATCTCAGGATTCGGCGGTGCTGGTGAAACGATCGGCGGAATAGGTTGGCCAGGAATGAGACCTGCTACCTGCTCTTCACGATCCCAGAGCGTGTCAAGCACTACAACTTCACATGCGCCAGAGCCATCCCAAGTACTGGTAAATGGTGCTACCGGAGATGCGCTACCACTGCTTTCCTCGTAAACATAAAATGCTTTAGTCGGGAAAGTAATGACCCACTCAGTTTCACCGTTAGCGATTCCGCCAGTGGTGTAAGTATTCATGATCTGATCATGCATAAAGAGGTAGGAAATCGCATCTACACCGCGAGAGAATGAACCGGAATCAAGCGTTACGCCATTATCCAGGAATACAGTCGCAGTATAACCATTACCACTGTTGAGGCTAGGCAGTGTGCTACCAGGTACCTGGTGCAGTACGTCTGATGCCAGTACGTCGTCGGCATAACCGTTGATGGCTTTAGCATCGTAGCTGTACATGGTACCGCCACGAACGTTAACGATAGCAGCGCCACCGAACAAACCACCGGAAGGTGCTTCCATATCTACAAACGGATCCTGCAGCCAGTAACCTTCGTCACCAACAACTGTGTTATCAGGATCTGTCCATGCACCAACCAATGTATCGCAACCAGCAGGTACACCAGCTGCGCCATGATCTGCAGCATCGGCTGAACTACCAACCAGGGTGCCCATTTCAATCATTTCGAAATGACCTTCAGCAGCACGATCCAGTGTAGTTGCACCGCCGTCCTTCGCCATTTCATATGGCAGGAAAACCTGCATGCCGTCACGCTCGCCATCACCGTCTGCATCAAACGAATAGACGTATGGAACCGAACATGTTGTGTCATTTACCACCAGGGTCGGTGCCTGAATAGCTTCACCATTATCAAAAATGGCTGCTACCCAAACATCAAAAGGTGACATATACAAGTTGAAGTCAAGAACTTCTTGAGAGTTCTGGCCTTCCATAAAACGAACCTTAACGGCTTTGGCGTCTTCAGAGGTGTTTACCACTGAAAGCAGAGTTACGTTACCACCATTTACTGTGTAGTAAGGGTAGATCAGTACCTGGCCGAGACCATCTGGGTTAATATTGACTGCTTGAGCAGATCCTACAATACCGGCGGCTCCCGCCAGTCCTGCAAGTACTGCTGCTGTTAAATTCTTTCTGTTCATTACAACACTCCTATTGTGTACACAGGGCTTTATAAATTTATAACACGTGTGCTTAAACCGCCAACATAGCGGCCTCTGCACATTGTTTTCGCACAATTGCATGGCAATCTTACGATAAAACAATCCTCATAGCAATAAACTCATGACAAAAAAAACATGTCAATTATCAGGTACCAGGTACCAATTGCCATCAACCAGCACCCAGGACTCATCTATCGTCTGTTTGCCATTGAATGATTTTATACCAGGAACCGCACCAAAAACAGTATATTTTAAAGAAATCTTCACGTTGCACGCTGTTTCTGTGCAATCACTTTCAATGTATCGCGCGTCATTCCACCTCACCTTACTGAGCAGCAGCGAGCGCTGATACTGCACCGAGGAAACACTTGAACGATATCCCGGCGATAAATACTCATAAGCACCAGCAAGATCATCACTTAATATCGTATCCCAGCGTGCTATTGCCCGCTCTTCTACCGATATTTCAGGCGACGTGGTTGTTGCGCAGGCTGAAAGCAATAATGCACCGACACTCAACAGCAATAGTGAAATACCGCGGGAATCATAAAAAAACTTAATCATATTGGTCCCCACGCCCATGTAATGTCGTTTGCTCAATCGGCGGCACCTTCATGAACTCTTTACGTATGTCATCACTAACCGACTTCAAGTCTGCGGTGTTTTCTATCACCGTTGGCGTGATCATGACGATTGTTTCACTACGGAATGTGCTGTCAGTACGGCTACCGAACAGCATGCCTATACCCGGTATACGGTTCAGGTAAGGCACACCGGTGCGGCCCTGACTGGATTGCTCAGATATCAGTCCGCCCAGGAAAATGGTCTGGCCCGATTGCACCGCCACCTGGCTGGTCACCGTTTTGTTATTAATCGGTGGATTTCCGGAGGTGGAAATATCCGGATCGCGCGGACCTGGACGACTGACATCCTGGGTTATGTCCATGTAAACCAAGCCGCCCGGATTAATCCTCGGCGTTACCGTGAGCGTGATACCAGTTGAGACATACTGGGCACTGCTGACAACGTTGCCGCCGATGCCCGTGGAAATGTTGGATGACACTACCGGTATCTGCGTACCTACCGTGATGGTTGCCGTGGCATTATTGCGCACCAATAATGAAGGTGCTGCGATCGAGCGCACGTCAGTCACAGAGTCCAACGCTGATATCGTCGCCTGCACAAAAGAAGAGCCCAAAGTGCTCGTGATCGAAGAAAAGAAGTTGGTGGTGGCGCCCAGGATCGTGGTGTTAAAGTCACTACTGATAGAGGGTCCACCTTCAATGGGTACGAAATCCGGGTTATTGCTCAAATACCAGTTCACACCGAACGCCAGGTCTTCGTTTAACTCAACATCCAGGACCTGCGACTCGATCAGCACCTGCAACGGTTCCTGGTCAATTCGCTCTATCGCCGCCTGGATCGAAGAATATTGCGTCTGGGTTGCCTGGATCAACAAAGAGTTGGTCTCCAGTACCGAAGTAATTCGTATGTCACCTTCCTCTGTCGATACCACGGTTCCGGAGCTGGCACGATTGCTCGGGATACCACGAGCATTGGCCGACTGGCGGTTATTGTTAAAGTCGCTTATCGAACTCCTGCCC
>Ga0164313_10006513_pt1 | contig 10296 bp, 12 predicted proteins | sample GuaBasSedimGuay4_FD_113735 | JGI IMG/M metagenome (GOLD analysis project Ga0164313, IMG submission 113735) | Subseafloor sediment microbial communities from Guaymas Basin, Gulf of California, Mexico - Guay4, Core 4569-4, 0-3 cm | ecosystem: Environmental > Aquatic > Marine > Hydrothermal vents...
ACACACAGCCACTGGCAAACCCCCAGTCGCGGGGGGCGTGGCGCAGCACGTGATGTCTGTGAAATGCTGCTGGAGGCACAGGGCGTACTGGAAGACGAGTTGGGCAGCTATCTGTGAACCTCAAACAATTCGGCCTGTTTGTACTCCTGCTGCTGAGCGTCATTGGCACCGGCTGGTTTCTGGACAAGCAGGACAGCAGCCAGCGACCGTCCAGTGTCAGTGCCACCGGACCCGACTCTTTCGTCACGGACATTGACATTGCCGTCATGGATGAGAATGGCTACCTGCAATACCGGGTCAGGGCCGAACACATGACACACTTTCCAAATGACGACACACTCAAACTAAGCAGCCCTGATATCAATATCGTACACACCAGCGGGGCGGTCTGGCATATAACCGCCGAGCGCGGCGAGACCACCACAGCAGGTGACCGGCTCTGGCTGCTGGGGGAAGTCGATATCCGTCGTCCCGAAACCGCCACCGACAGCACTATCCATGTCATCACCAGCGACCTGCTGGTCAAACCGGAGGATGAACAGGCCGAAACAGAAAATGCAGCCACGATTACCGGCGACCGCTATGTCATCAACACCATTGGGCTCAGGGCAGATTTCAGAACCGGCGTCCTGGAACTGCTTTCCCGGGTCAGGGGCACCATCGAGGGTAACGGCGATGAAACAGGTTAGCCGCAAGCTAGCGGGGCCCCTGCTGGGCACCGCGCTGCTGCTGGCGGTCATGCCCTTCACCGCGCGGGGATTGAGCAGTGATCGCGACCAGCCAATGACTGTTGAGGCAGACAAGGCCACGCTGAATGAGAAAACCGGCAACAGCGTTTATGAAGGCAATGTGCACGTGCAACAGGGCACCCTGGTACTGCAGGGCGACAAAATGACGGTGCAACTCACTGACAATACCATTGAGAAGATCATCCTCACGGGCAACCCGGCGACCTATCGACAGCGCCCGGATGGCAAGGACAGCGATCAGCATGCAGAAGCCAGGCGCATTGAATACCACGCAACAGAAGACCGCGTCATTCTGCTGGAAAATGCGCGTGTCTGGCAATCCGGCGCCGAGGAATTCCGCAGCGAGCGCATCGTCTTTAACCTGAAAACCAATACTGTCAATGCCGGCGGCAGCAGCCCCGGTGACCGCGTGCGCATCACCCTGCAACCCGGCAGTAAAAAAGACAAAAAACCGCCCGCCCCGCCGCAATGAGTATGCTTAACGCAAACAGGCTGGGCAAGAGTTACCAGTCCCGGCGTGTGGTCGATGACGTCTCGCTGTCTGTCAGCAGTGGCCAGGTTGTCGGGTTGCTGGGACCCAACGGGGCCGGCAAGACGACCTGCTTTTACATGATTGTCGGTCTGGTACCCTGCGGTGAAGGCAGCATCGAAATTGACGACGTTGACCTGACCGGGCAGCCCATGCATGTGCGCGCCCTGCACGGTCTCGGCTACCTGCCGCAGGAGGCATCCGTATTCAGGAAGCTCTCGGTGGCAGACAACATTATGGCGGTACTGGAAATCCGCAAGGACCTGAACAAGGCAGGCCGCAAGGAATTACTGGCGTCCCTGTTGCACGAGCTGCATATTGGCCATCTGGTTGATCAGACCGGCATCAGTCTGTCGGGTGGCGAACGCCGACGGGTTGAAATTGCCCGCGCGCTGGCGGCGAACCCGCGCTTTATCCTGCTGGACGAACCATTTGCCGGCGTTGACCCGATTTCTGTCGTTGATATCCAGCAAATCATTAAACAACTCTGCGAACGCGACATTGGCATCCTGATAACAGACCATAATGTGCGTGAGACGCTGGGTATTTGCCATCACGCCTATATCCTGAATGAAGGTCGGGTAATTGCCGCGGGAACGCCCGAAGTTGTGCTTAACAATCAGCAGGTAAGAGACGTGTATCTGGGCAGTGAATTTCGTCTTTGAAAGACTTTTATCAGGAATAATGATTGTATGGCATGAAAAATGCCCTATACTTTTGATATGGACGCTGTGACAACACGGAAGCCCCAAGAAAAGCATCTATGAAGCTATCACTGCAACTCAAAATTGGTCAGCATCTGACCATGACACCCCAGCTGCAGCAGGCGATTCGCCTGTTACAGCTCTCAACCCTCGAACTCCAGACAGAAGTACAGGATGCGCTTGAGTCGAACCCAATGCTGGAACAGGATGAGAGCAGCAACGAGGCGCCGGAAACGGACCCCGGCACCAATAACAAGGAGCGGGAGACGGCTGTCACGGCCGAAGCAGGCGAAAACGACAACATTCCGGAAGACTTGCCAACCGACAGCAACTGGGAAGACACCTTCGACACCGGTGCAACTATCTACAGTGCACCGGAAGCGGATAGTGGCCGTAATCTGCTTGAAAGGATAACCGTCAGCAGCGGCAATTTACACGATCACCTGATATGGCAACTTGAACTGACCCACTTCTCTGCAAGCGACGAACACATAGCCCGCATCATTATCGATTCAATTGATGATGACGGTTATCTGGCAGTCAGCACCGGGGAGATCCACGGCAACCTGGACAGTCGGCTGGATATCGAACATGACGAGGTGCAGGCAGTCCTGCACCGTATCCAGCAATTTGACCCGATTGGCGTGGGGGCACGCAACCTGCAGGAAAGCCTGCAGATACAACTGCATCACTATGATCCGGATACCCCGTGGCTGAAGGAAGCCAGGATACTTGTCAGGGATTACTTCAACATACTGAGCCATCGCGACTACACGCGGCTTGGTCGAAAAATGAAACTGACGACCGATGACCTGCAGCATGTCATCCATCTGATACAGTCAATGAATCCCCGGCCCGGCTCGCAGTTCGACACAACAGAACCCGAATATATCGTCCCCGATGTCTATGTCACTCAAAAAAAGGGTAAATGGCGAGTCGAACTGAACGTCGATGCAATGCCGAAACTGCGCATCAACAATATGTACGCAAAGATGATAAAACGTGGCAGCAACAGCAAGGACAACAACTTCCTGCGCGACAACCTGCAGGAAGCACGCTGGTTCCTGAAAAGCCTGCAAAGCAGGCACGACACCCTGCTGAAAGTCGCCACCTGCATTGTTGACCGCCAACAGGGATTCTTCGAACATGGCGAGGAAGCCATGAAACCCATGGTTCTGCGCAGCGTTGCGGAGACCATCGAGATGCATGAATCGACCGTTTCGCGCGTCACCACCAGAAAATACATGCACACACCGGCCGGGATATACGAATTCAAATACTTCTTTTCCAGCCATGTCAGCACCGAAACAGGCGGTGAATGTTCAGCAACAGCCATCAGGGCCATCATAAAAAAACTGGTAGCCGCCGAGAACCCTGTAAAACCACTGAGCGACAACAAAATGGCCGCCGTGCTTGCAGAACAGGGAATCAATGTCGCCAGGCGCACCATTGCAAAATACCGGGAGTCCCTTTCGATCTCACCATCCAATGAACGTAAACGCCTTGCATAGGCAATAACACAGGAGAATCACTATGCAAATAAACCTGTCAGGACATCATGTAGACATCACCACACCTTTACGTGAATACGTGAACAGCAAAATGGAGCGGCTGGAACGTCATTTTGATCATGTCACAGACATCCATGTTGTCCTTGGCGTGGAAAAACTGCGCCACAAGGCTGAAGCCACCATGCACATCAGTGGCGGAACCATATTTGCCGATGCAGTAGAGGAAAACATGTATGCCGCCATTGATGCACTGGTTGACAAACTCGACCGCCAGCTCAAGAAGCACAAGGAAAAAATAACCGATCACCACCGCGGCGAGGGGTCAATCGCAAAAGAACTGTAAACACACCGGCTGCACACCGGCCTTATGGCTCTGCGGACATCACCATGAACATTACAGACTTGTTAATGCCGGATCGCGTCATCTGTCGTGAGGACGTTGGCAGCAAGAAACGCTTGCTTGAATACATCAGCAAATTGCTGGCGAACAGCTCACCGGGACTCTCGCAGAACGAAATATTTGACGCGCTCATCAACCGGGAGAAACTGGGCAGCACCGGTCTCGGCAAGGGCGTTGCCATACCGCATGGCAGAATAGCATCCCTTGAAAGACCGGTCTGCGCCTTTGTCAAGCTGGCCAGCCCGGTGGATTTTGATGCCACGGACGGACAGGCTGTTGACCTGGTGTTCGCCCTGCTGGTACCGGAAGACTCAACTGAAGAACACCTGCAGGTGCTGTCAACCATTGCCGAGATATTCAGCGATGCCGGTATCAGCAAGGCGTTACGACAGTGCGACACTGACAGTTGCCTGCTGGAGCAACTGTGTCAGCGGGAGGCCCGGCGAATTTCTGCATGAGCACAACCCTGGAAATTCAGACCCTGTTCCAGGCTCAGCAGAAAAAACTGAACCTGACCTGGATCATCGGGGAACAGCACCAGGAAAAACAGATACATGCTAGCACTGACGATTCTCCCGAACTCTCGCTGGTAGGTCACCTTAACCTTATCATTCAACACCGTGTACAGATAATCGGCAAGCGGGAACTGGAATACCTCGACTCACTGCAACAGAACTCCCGCAAGGACACCATTGCCCAGCTGTTCTCCGGCCTCTCCACGCTCATCGTGATGGCCAACAGACTGCCGGCACCGGACGATCTAAAGGCAGCAGCAACGACCAGCGCGACCCCCCTGCTCTCAAGCAGCCGGCCAAGCCAGGAAACCATCGAAAGCCTGCAACACTACCTGGCCAGCTATTTCTCCGAAAAAATCACCCTGCATGGGGTCTTCATGGAGGTCATGGGCACCGGCGTACTGATCACCGGCGATTCCAGCATCGGAAAAAGTGAACTGGCCCTGGAACTGATTACCCGCGGACACCGTCTGATTGCCGATGATGCCACTGAATTCTCGCGGGTGGCACCGGACACCCTGCTCGGCAGCTGCCCCGAAATGTTGCGTGATTTCCTTGAGGTACGCGGGCTGGGCATACTGAATATACGCGCCATGTTCGGCGCCAGCGCCATCAAGCAACATCGCAATATGCGCCTCATTATTGTCCTGCAGGAACTGGAAGATGCCACCCGCGTGGACCGCCTGCACGGCAGCAAACGGCTGCGCAAAATCCAGGATGTTGATGTTCCTGAAGTCACCCTCCCCGTCGGGCCCGGCAGAAACCTTGCGGTGTTGCTGGAAGCCGCTGTGCGCAACCACATCCTGAACACCAAGGGCTATGATGCCAGCCAGGCATTCATTGACCGTCAGAAACACCGCCTTGAAAATGCTCGCCAATGAATATCGTCATCATCAGTGGCCTGTCAGGCTCCGGTAAAAGTATTGCACTGGATGCGCTGGAGGACATGGATTATTACTGCATAGACAATCTCCCCGTCGGTCTGCTGGATGCCTTCACCAACGAGATTCGCGCGCAGATGCAGACGAACGGCAACGATGTCGGGGTCTGCATTGATGCCCGTAACCACCCGGATCAGCTGAGCAACTTCCCGAACATCATTGCCGGCCTCAGGAACAAGGGTATTGCCTGCAAAATCCTGTTCCTGCAGGCCGATGACGCCACCCTGTTAAAGCGCTTCAGTGAAACCCGACGCAAACATCCCTTGTCAGGGGCAGCTATCCCGCTGGCCGACGCCATCGACAAAGAACGTCAGCTGCTGTCTCCGATCGCGGCCAGTGCAGACATGTTTATCGATACCAGCCGCACCAACGTACACCAGCTACGCGGCCTGATCATGGAATCCCTCGGCAACGCCGAAAATACCGGATTCTCCCTGCTGTTACGCTCATTTGGTTACAAGCATGGCATCCCGGGAGATGCCGATTTCGTTTTTGATGCCCGCTGCCTGCCGAACCCGCACTGGCAGCCCGGCTTGCGCAACCTGACCGGCCTTGACCGGGAGGTTGTGGAATTTCTTGAACAGGAAAGTATCGTCCGGGAATATTACCAGCAGCTGGAAAACTTCCTGACCAGCTGGTTACCCCGTTTCAGAAAGGACAACCGCAGCTACCTGAGTATTGCCATCGGTTGCACTGGCGGGCAACATCGGTCAGTGTATCTGGTCGACAGGCTGACACGACAGCTCGGCGGCCAGCTCTGCGAGATCGTTACCAGACACCGGGAACTTGAATGAAAACAGGCCTGCTACTCATCACCCATGGCAATATCGGCCGTGACATGCTGGACACGGTTACGGAGATTCTTGGCACTTGTCCCCTGCACGCGCAAGCACTCGCAATCCACTCGGACAGCGATCCTGACAAGCTGCTCGGGACTGCCAGCCGTCTCTGTACAGAGCTTGACCAGGGTGGCGGCGTACTGGTGTTGACAGACCTCTATGGGAGCACGCCCAGCAACATTGCCACGCGACTGCTGGACCGGCACAAGCTCAGTGTGATTTCGGGCGTAAACATCCCGATGCTGATACGGACGCTTAACTATCCGGAAATGAATCTGGATGCGCTTTGCGAAAAAGCGATCAACGGGGCACATGCTGGCGTCATCATCAGCAGCAACCGGAAAGAGACCTCCTGAGATGCAGGAAAGACCTGTCACCATCGTCAACAAACTTGGCCTGCATGCACGCGCGGCGGCCAAATTCGTCACCACGGCCTCAGCCTTCTCCAGTAACATCGATATCGCAAAAAACGGCCAGAAGGTAAATGGTAAAAGCATCATGGGCGTCATGATGCTGGCCGCTTCGCGCGGCACGGAACTGATCATCATGACCAGTGGTGCCGATGAAATCGAGGCGGCTGACAGCCTCGAGAATCTGGTTGCTGAGCGGTTCGGCGAACAGGAATAGCCCGAACCACTTGAAAGCCGGCAGGCCACACATACTGGAGGAGTTTAACAGGACATGAGCCTGGCACTTTCCGGCATTGGAGTATCCCGCGGCGTTGCCATCGGCAAGGCACATATTATCCTGCGTGGCAGCATCGAGGTACTCGAGAGCGCCATACCCGAGCATCTCATCGAAGAGGAAGTGGCACGTTTTCTCAGTGCCGTCGACAGCGCCCGCCGGCAACTACAGGCCATCCAGGAGCGCATCCCGGTCAACACCGGCGTGGACATCGTGGCCTTCATCGAAACACATTTACTGATGCTGGATGATGCCATGCTGGTGGATGTCCCGGTTGACCTCATCCGCGCACATCACTGCAATGCCGAATGGGCGCTGAAATTACAGCGTGATGCACTCGTTAACGTGTTCGAGCAGATGGATGATGCCTATCTGCGCACCCGTCGTGATGACATCGACTATGTCATCAACCGGATCCAGCGCATACTGCTGGACAGCGACCAGGGCGAGGAACAGGGCGAGACTTTTCTGCTGGAAGATTCAATTGTACTTGCCTATGAGCTCAACCCCGCGGAAACCATGATGCTCGAACACCAGGGTATCAGCGCCTTTGCAACCGAGTGTGGCGGCCCGTTGTCACATACAGCCATTCTTGCACGCAGCATGCAGATTCCGGCCATGGTTGGCACCCACGGCCTGCAGCGCTACATCAGGGATGGTGAAACAATCATCCTCGATGGCCTGCAGGGTGCACTGATTGCCGGACCTGATGAGCGCATCCTGGAGCACTACCGTGAACGTCAGGAACAGGAGCATCAGCGGCAAACCGAACTGGCCAGACTCACGGATTCACCAGCGGTCACCCGGGATGGCACGCCCATCAGACTGATGACGAACATTGAACTGCCGGAAGATATCGACGCGGTAAATCGCGCCAGTGCCAATGGTGTGGGCCTGTATCGCACCGAGTTCCTGTTTATGAACCGCCTGGAACCACCGAATGAAGACGAGCAATACAACTGCTATGTGAGTGTTGTCGAGGCACTCAAGGGTAAACCCCTGACCATACGCACGCTGGACATGGGTGCCGACAAGCAGGTCGATGGCAGCAGTCGCTGCAGCAACCCGGCACTGGGCCTGCGTGCCATCCGGCTCTGCCTCAAGAACCTCTCGCAGTTCAGGCCCCAGCTGCGCGCCATCCTGAGGGCCTCGGCACATGGTCCGGTACGGCTAATGATCCCCATGTTCTCGAATACCCGGGAACTGCACCAGGTGCTCTCCCTGATCAATGACACAAAAATCGCGCTGCAGCGTGAGGCGCTCGCCTTTGCGCCGGAAATCGAGATCGGCGGCATGATCGAGGTGCCGGCCGCGGCCCTCACCGCTGCTGACTTCGCCAGCCACCTGGATTTTCTGTCCATCGGCACCAACGACCTTATTCAATATACCCTGGCCATCGACCGCATCGATGACGAAGTGAACTATCTCTATGATCCCTTGCATCCCGCCGTCCTGCGGCTCATCAAAATGACCATTGATGCCGGCAGGGCCGCCGGTATTCCGGTGGCCATGTGTGGAGAAATGGCCAGCGACCCCCGCTATACGCGACTGCTGCTCGGCATGGGACTGAGCGAGTTCAGCATGCACCACACCGCGTTACCGGAAGTAAAACACGTGATCAATTCAAGCTCCATCGAAGCACTGCTGCCGTTGGTAGATGAACTGTTGCACGATACCCGGCCGGGCCGTATCCCGGACCGGATCGATTCGCTCAACCGGAACAACCGGTGAACAAACCGCCCTGCCCCGGCCCGCCATGACAAAAACAACAGACACCACCAGTAGCCGTCGACTGAAATTACTGACCCAGGCACTCGACTCGGGTGCTGCCAGCGAGATCAGTCACCTGCTCGCCAGGCTGCACGCGGCCGAAATTGCCGATCTGCTGGAATCCTTTCCGCACGGACCACGTGAAATACTCTGGGGGCTGGTTGACCCTGACGACCGCGGCGAGACGCTGGTCCATCTGAATGAAGAGGTCCGTGCCGGCCTCATCGATGCAATGGACACCGCTGACCTGGTCGCTGCCACGGAAGACCTCGATGCCGACGACCTTGCCGACCTTTTCAAGGACCTGCCGGATACCGTCGTCCAGGCGATACTGCATTCCATGGGCAAGCAGAACCGGGAGCGCCTGGTCTCGGTTCTGCACTACCCGGAAGACACGGCTGGCGGCCTGATGAATGTGGACACGGTGACCGTACGTGCCAATGTCAGCCTCAACGTGGTGCTGCGGTATTTACGCTTGCACATCGATATTCCTGACAACACGGACAACCTGATCGTTGTTGACCGTGATGACAACTACAAAGGGGTGCTGCCACTGACCACCCTGCTGACCAACGCCCCGGAACTGCTGGTTGCGAATGTCATGGACCGCGAAACCGCCGCCGTAACCGCCAATACACCCGACACCGAAGTTGCCAGGCTGTTCGAGACCCGTGACCTGCTGTCTGCACCCGTCACCAGCGAAGCTGGCCAGCTGCTGGGACGTATCACCATTGATGACGTGGTTGACGTAATTCGTGAAGATGCCGACCATTCCCTGTTAGGCATGGCCGGTCTGGATGAAGACGACGATACCTTTGCACCGGTCATCAAGAGCGCACGCCGGCGCGCCGTCTGGCTGGGTATCAACCTGGCTACCGCTTTCCTTGCCTCCTGGGTCATCGGGCTGTTCCAGGCCACGCTGGAACAGATCGTCGCACTGGCAGTACTCATGCCAATCGTGGCGAGCATGGGTGGCGTCGCCGGCAGCCAGACACTTATTATCGTCATTCGTGGCCTGGCTCTCGGCCAGATCGGCAACACCAACGCCCGCTGGCTGATGTACAAGGAACTCGCAGTCAGCGCCCTCAACGGTATTGGCTGGGCGTTTGTCGTCGCCATCATTGCGGCGACCTGGTTTCAGGACCGCACCATCGGCATCATTATCGGCGCCGCCCTGATCATCAACCTGATCATTGCCGCCCTCGCCGGACTCAGCATCCCCTTCCTGCTCAAAACCCTGAAAATCGACCCGGCACACGCCGGCACCGTGATACTGACAACGGTAACGGACGTGGTGGGATTTATGGTGTTTCTGGGACTGGGAACAATCTTTTTATTGTAGCCTTTCAGGCAACCAGGGATGGATGCCAAACCAAGCGCCAGACCCCCTTAATAGCCACGGAAGAACACGAAAATACAAATGCCTTAATAGTAATTTTTTTCCGTGGATTTCGTGGATTCCGTGGCCATATTGTCTTTTTTCACAAGATTGAATCCACGCTAGGAAGCGCCGGCCACCATCATCTGTTCTATCAGCACCGAACCGGTACGGGTATTACCGCGCAAGTCGACATCGTTACCAACCTCGACAATGTTCATGAACATGTCTTGCAGATTGCCCGCCACGGTAATCTCGTCGACCGGGTACTGGAGC
>Ga0164313_10006514_pt1 | contig 10296 bp, 8 predicted proteins | sample GuaBasSedimGuay4_FD_113735 | JGI IMG/M metagenome (GOLD analysis project Ga0164313, IMG submission 113735) | Subseafloor sediment microbial communities from Guaymas Basin, Gulf of California, Mexico - Guay4, Core 4569-4, 0-3 cm | ecosystem: Environmental > Aquatic > Marine > Hydrothermal vents >...
GAAACGGCCGTAACCTGCTTTTCCTGAGACACACTATCCCGGCAGGCAGCTGGTCGGAGCCGGCACTTCTCATTGATGGAAGGGGAATTTTGCTGACGTTCCGGGCCTATGTCGGTGAACAGTTAATCCACGAGTTCGGCAGAATGAATTCCCGTGGCGAGGGCCATATCTCTGGTATATCCTCACATATCATCCCGCTCGACATACAACACCTGAGCCAAACCCTCGTAATCCACGTTTTTTCGGATTATTCCAATATCGGCATAAGGGGCCGGGTGTACATCGGCTCGAAATCAAGCATATACCAATCCATTGTACGAAAGGATATCAACAAGCTCGTCATCGGCATCTTCATGGTCCTGATCGGCCTTTTAGATTTCTTCAGCTATCGGCATAACATCAAAACCACCGGTGCCATCCCCATGTTCGGTGTGCTGGCACTGGCACTTGGTCTCTATACCATCAATGTCACCACCCTCAAAGACGTGATATTATTCGCTCCTGTCTTCTGGTTCAATCTGTACATCGTGTCCATGACAATTATACCGGTCGGCGCCATCGGATTCGTATGGCAGACATTCAGGGCCCGTCCCGGCAATTTTTTACACCGCCTCTGGATCCTGCATGCAGTGTATGCTGCTGTGTGCCAGCTGTCTTTCCTTCTGGCCCTATATGCCCTGGCACCTATTTCCATCGGGACCTTGCTGCTAAACATCCTGCGCTGGTTGTTAATCCTGGAAATGTTCATGATCATAGGCATCATCAGCTGGGATGCCTTCGCAAAAAAGGACGCGCAGGCCCGAATTTATCTCTGCGGGTTCCTCCCCGTGATTTTAGCGGGTATTCATGACTCGTTGGCGGGGCTGGACAAAATCGAATCATCGTCCTCGTACGTGCCCTGGGCTATGATGGTGTTTATTCTCAGCCTCGAACTGATTCAAAGACGCTTGTTCATAAAGGTTCAAAACCGTCTGAAAAAATATACAGCCCAACTTGAAATAAAGTCTGTGGAAAAGGAAGAACTGCTCAGGGATCTTCATGACGGCATCGGCGGTCTAATAACCAACATAAAATTCATTTCTGAAATGGGACGCAGCAGCACTTCCATACCTGAAATGAAGGAAGCATTGGCAAATATCTCCGAACACTCGAGTGAAAGTCTCATCGAAATCGGTAATTTCATGCAAAGCCTCGATGAAGATGACACGGACTGGCCAATTCTGGAGGCCAAGTTCCGTCAATTCGGTGAAAAATTACTGGCGTCGAGAGGTATGATCTTTCACTTTAGCGCCGATATCGTTGATGACATAAAAAGACCGGACCCGGTCCTTTTCTTGAACCTTCTGCAGATTTACAAGGAAGCATTGACCAATGCCACCAAGCATGCCAAGGCCGATTCCGTGCAAGTCCACCTATCCGCTGATGCAGCAAACTTACGGTTGTCTGTTCAGGATGACGGCATTGGTTTCGGGAAAAGCATTGTTCACGGCAAGGGCCTTGCAAATATGAAAGCCAGGGCACAAAAGATCGGCGGCGCCTTGTCCATTACATCCAGACCGGGAACTGTTGTTGTCCTGGAACTGCCTTTGAAACAAAATCATCCCTAATCGTACGGATATTGTCCTGAATGAAGCCACGACATTTGTAATGTTATTTTGACAACCGCTCTTTTACCGTAAGGTATCACTATTCTTCAGAATAGCTTCTATCTTTTATGGTATGTTCTTTGTGTGAGCATTCATAAATAGTTTGAGATAATTGGAGGCAAAGCCCAATCAAATCAACTCTGTTTAGCGTATCGAGCTGTTTTCCATAATAACCAATATCTTCTATATTCAGTTTTTTTATCATGTCATCCTGTAGCATGCTCTTCTTTTTCTCTGCCTATTATCAGGTGCGTTTTTAACATTTAATAACCATCTGTTCATATTCGGGAATTCAACCACGGGCATGCCCGTGGTTTTCTGCGAAGACGGACAAAGTGAACTAAGTATTTATCACAATGGGAGAAAAAAACTATTGGTAGAATTGCGGATTGGGGGGGTTATAAATTCCGATTGAGGCATATGATGTATCAAAGGGTAATCATCACTGCCGCCCTGGCCGGTGCGGCTTCGTTCAAGGACAACAACCCGGCCGTACCCTACACACCCGAAGAATTTGCCGAAGAGGCCTACAAAGCACACCAGGCAGGAGCGGCCATGGTACATGTCCATGCCCGCCGGGACGATGGATTCCCCACCCACGAAATAGACAGGATCCAGGTCACCTATGACGCCATCCGGGCCAAGTCGCCAAACCTGATCGTGAACCTGAGTTCTGCCGTGGCCATGGTGCCACGCCTGAACAACGCATCGCCCAGATTGTATCCGTCAAACCCGAAATGGCCTCGCTCAACACCAACACCATGAACTTCAGCATGATGAACCGCAAAACCGGCCAGATCGTTTTCGACGGTGTCTTTGAAAACGCGCTGATTAGAATTCCCATCGATCCGGAGATTAAATAGGTGTTCGTAGAGAAAACGCCCCTTTTTTTTTCTCACGTTCTCGATTTTTTTATTTTAGGCGCTGCACCCTTGGCGCCTCTGCGTTGAGAGGAACCGTGCCGGGGGCCCTTTGAAAAACGATTAGCATGCCGCCTATTGGGGGAACCGGCGCTTGTATCTTTATCCTTTTCCCTGATCCGGATGCCGTCTTCTTCGAGAGTGATCATTCTTTTTTTATACAGGTTGCCGAGCGTTTTCTTGAACACTTTTTTGCTGACACCAAAAAGTTCGGCAATGACTTCGGGTCGGCTTTTATCCGTCACGGCCAAGAATCCCTTCTGGTGCCGCAATTTATACATGATACTTGCGGATAAGGCATCCACAGCCTTGTAACCAGGCTTTTGCAGGCAAAGGTCAATTTTCCCGTCATCCCGTACTTTCTTTACATATCCGCTGATCTTTTCCCCGACTTTCAGCGGTTGAAAGACTTCGTTTTTATATAGAACACCCTCCTGGATCCCGTCAATGGTGGCGGTAAATCCCATTTCGGTCCGGGTGGCAATAACCAGCATCACCTTTTGATTCATTTTAAAGGTGCTGTTTTTTTCCATCATGGCCTTTCATGCCGTAAATGAGCGAAACGGATTGCATTGACACTGACAAAAATGACGATTCAGATACATTAGCACAATTTATGCTTGGAGAAAATTGAAAAGAAAAAACCGGCTCTAAAACCAATTTTATTCAAGGCATTTCAATATTTCTCGGCAAACATGAAGACGCTAAGAACTATATTTTATGGCCACGAAGACACCAAGACACCAAGAGCAATTATGAAAAAAGGATATGACATCTGGGTATTCGGGGATTAACGGAATTATTTCCAGAACCGGATTGCTAAGCAGTTGTCCACCGGTTTGACCGCGGACTGCATCGATCTCGAGATCGATGATAAAGGCCTGTATCTGCATGGGCCATGCAGATGCAGGCTTTAATTTAACATAAATCTTCATTCCCCGAATTCAGGGTTCCACTGGATATTTCAATACAATATTCCTTTAACATTTCCGAATATTGTCAAATACTCATGAAGATTTATTACTCCAGCCGCATCCTTTTTACAATCTTTTCGATCTCACCTGATTTCTGCATGGCCTTGATGTCCTTGCGCAGCTTGGCAGCCGCGGCCTCATCGGCGGTCGTGAGTAGGAACCGCATGGGCTCGTCCCGGAAAACGGCATTGTCGGCCTTGGCCAGGTGGTTGACACGGATGATGCCCTTTAAGGTGTCCACGTATTTCTGGCCACGTTCGGAATAGCTTTTCAGACCTTCGATCAATTTCATGGAACTCAGGGGTTGGCCGGCAGCCTTCATTTCAGCCCGCAAGCGACGAAAGTCCTCGTAAGCCGGATGAGAGCTCAGGTTAATAAAGTAACCGCGCACGCTGTCAAAGGGCCAATCATAAGCCGCGATGCGGTGGTCACCCAATTCCTTACGCTGCTGTTCGGGTACCAGTCCCTTGCCGCCGTAGGTCCACTGGCCAAACAGGGCATTGCCCTTGGCGGCAAAGCGTGAGGTGCCGTAGCCGCTCTCGTACGCTGCCTGACCAAGCACCATGCCCGCAGGGATCACATCCAACTTGTACAGCGCCTGGTCGATGACCTTACGGAGCTCGGCCGGATCGCTCATCTGTTCGGCTTTCTCGCGTTTTGTAATGCGCAGGGTCACAGCCAGATCGCGCAGCCAGGCAATCTCCTCGGGGGACAGTTTGCCATTGCCGGCGAGCACCGTGTCCATCCCCTTCATTTTTTTGCGCCGGTCCAGCACCATTTCGTTGGCATGCATGGCCAACGGTAGAATAACACGATAGAATATTCCCTTTTTCTGAGGAACCGGCATATTGGCGGCGTTTTTCTGCCACCGGGGGGAGATGCCCGTTATCATTATCTTCGGGACCAGGAGCTGCTCCCCTTTTTTAATCTCGCCCCACCAGTTTTCCGCTTTGAGCCAGTCTATAACCGCTTCATTGCCCGGCAATACAACCACTTCATAGGCCCATAACGGCGTTGTCACTCCCAGCAGAACCACCATCACCACCCATATTCTCAAGTATTTTATCATACCATTGCTCCTCTGTGCCAGCTAGGCCGCAGTTTATCCACAATCTATACTATCCATTGATTTACTTACTGTGTTTATTGCACTTTTTTTTCTTATATTCAATTGATACTGCGCCTTATAGCGTTTGTCATGTTTATAAACAATTTGACTGCTTCGAATAAAACTTTTCTTATGCGAAATCCAAATTGTATCGGAACATATTTCTGACAACCGGTATAGATATAATAAGATCATAAAAACAGCCACTTGAATCCTTGGCCCCTTGACCCCTTGAATCCTTGTCCAAATAAGGCTAAAGTAAAAGATCAATGGTTTTATCTACTTTACAATTTCAGGAGTATTCTGACTAAAAAATGTTTGGAAAAAAGAAAGCCATATCCGAAAATATCCTGATCCTCGGTCTCGGCGGCGTGGGCTACTATCTGGCCAAGCGACTGGCCCATGAGGGATACGCCATTACCGTCATTGAAGCTGACACCCAGTCGATTCGCGAAGCAGACGGTATTCTGGATGCGCGCCTGATTCAGGGCAATGCCATGAGCATCAAGTGCTGGCGTGAAGCCAACGCGAAAAAAATGGACTACCTGATTGCCGTCACCAACAACGATGCCGTGAACATGATGGCGGCCATGATTGGCCATCGGTTTGGAATTCAAAGAAAAATCGTCCGGGTACGTTCCCTGGAATTCGGTGGCGACAACTCTTTCTTGCCGGTGGAAGACCTTAACATCGACCTGATCATTCATCCCGAGGAACTGGCGGCCCAGGAAATTGTCAGGATTATCAAGCTCAGGTCCGGCAATGATATTGTCGACATTGCAGACAATCAGATTCAGGTGCTGTCCACGCGCATTCAGGAATCGTCACCCCTGGCCAATAAAAGACTGCTGGAGTTCTCCCAGACCTACCATGAATTTCCCTTTCGGGTGGTGGCCCTGGCCCGCGGCATCAACTCCGTCATCCCCGGTGGAAAAGACAAACTCATGCCCGGGGACCAGATGTTCATTATGGCCGGCACCAAAGACCTGCCCAAGCTGATGGACCTCACGGGCGTCAAGCAGCAACGCCGCCACCGTGTGATGATCCTGGGCGGTGGCCTGGTGGGCCACCGTGTGGCTCAACTACTTGAAAAAACAGTTGAAGTCACCATGGTCGAGAAAGATGAGAAGTCAGCCGAGGCCCTCTCTTTTTCGTTGAAAAATACCGAGGTTCTGCATGGTGACGGATCGGATGCCAACGTGCTGCAGCTGGCCGGGCTGCTGGAGATGGACACGTTTATCACGGCCACCGGGGATAACGAAACCAACATCATGAGCTGCCTTTTAGCCAAACATCTCATGGACGGAAAGGAAGGGCAGAACAGCGCCCGGCAGCGAAAATCCATTTGTCTGGTCAACAAAGAAGACTATCTGGTGCTGGCTGCGACCATGGGTTCGGATATTGCGTTGAACAAAAAAATTCTGGCCGGCAACGAGATACTCAAATTCATCCGCCGGGGACAGCTGCTGTCTGTTGCCCACCTGCACGGCCTGGAAGCGGAAATGGTCGAAATCGTAGCCGAACCCAACTCGCCGATCACGCGCAAACCCCTGTCCAAACTGGACCCCTCATTTTATGGAAAATTTTTGATCGGTGCTATATTCCGGGATGAAAAATGGCAGATTGCCGTGGGCGACACCCAGGTGCACGCCAACGAACGGGCCATTGTCGTGTGTAAGACGTTGGCCCTGAAGGACGTTCAGCAGCTCTTCTTCTCATAAAAAAATAGAACTCATGTCTCAAAATATCACTTTAAGGCATGAATTTTATTTTTTCCAGAACGCAGGATAAAACACCACCAGCGCCGAAAACATTTCCAGCCTCCCCACCAGCATGTTCCATGACAGGAACCACTTCCCAAAGGTTGATATGTGGGCATAGTTTTCCGATGGACCGATGGTTCCGAATCCTGGACCGATGTTCATGAGCGTGGCGATGATCGAACTCATGGCGGTGACGTAATCCATGTCATCCGTCAGCACCATCAGGCACCCGCCCCCCAGGATTAGAAATATATTGACGATGAAGTAGCAGATGGCCAGGTCGATAATGAGCCGGTCAATGGGCCGGCCGTTCAACCGCACCGCCACCACCGACATGGGCTGGAAAAATATCTTTTTGATGGAGGCCACCATGTATTTCCAGATGATGACGTAGTGAACCACCTTGATGCCGCTGGTGGTGGACCCTGCGCAGGCCCCGATGAAACACGATGCGTACAGAAACATCTGCGCGGCCTGGGGCCACTTTTCATAGTCGGCGGTGGTGAACCCGGTGGTGGTCAACAGCGACATGATCTGAAACGTGCCGTACCGTGAGGCCTCCACTAGGCTGGAATACGTGCCCTGACGCCACAAAATCCAGGTAACCATGCCGCAAAAAAAGAGCAGGAAACCCACATACCACCGAAATTCGGTATTGATTCTGATGACCTTCCACTCCCCTTTGACCATGTGGTAAAAGAGCATGAAGGTCATCCCGCCGAAAAACATGAAAATGATGATCACCCAGTCGAAATAGGCGCTGTTGTAGTGCCCGATACTGGCATTCTTGGGGGAATAGCCCGAAGTGGACACGGTGCCAAATGAGTGGCACAATGAGTCGAAAAGAGACATCCCCCCAAAACAGAGCAGTGTGGTTTCCAGTACATTCAAGGTCAGGTAGATACCCCACAGCCAGACCATGGTGTCACGGTTGCGGGGAATGAACTTCTCCTTCGTGATCACCTGGCCGGGGCTCGATTCGGCCCGGAAAATACGCACGCCGCCCATGCCGTGGGGCAGGAATATAACTGTCAGGGTCAGGAACCCCATGCCGCCCAGAAGGTGCGTCTGGCTCCGCCAGAATAGCAGTCCGTGCGGAACAATTTCGATATCCGTTAGGATGGTGGCCCCGCTGGTGGTGTACCCGGACATCATTTCAAAAAAGGCGTCGGTAAAGGAAGGGATGGATCCATAAAACATGTACGGCAGTCCGGATACCGCCGATATCAGCACCCACCCGGAAACAGCGATAAAAAAGCCGTCCTTTATGTTCAATTCGTTGTGGTGCCGGAAAAACCGCCAAAGAGGCCATCCCATGGCGATGATGATGATGGCCGCGATGAAAATGGATAAAAGATCGTCCTCCCCATAGTAGATCGAACAGATCATCGGCAAAACCATGGAACTGCCCGTCACGACCAGCAACTTTCCGAAAACATGCGCGATAGAAGTATAATTCATGATAAACTTATAGAACCCATCTCATACTAATATTTGGAATGTAGGCCATCGAGGCATATTTTGCAAGACATGGCCTTTTCTAAAAACGCTTTGAAAAATCCGACTTGCGCCCGGCCTTCCAGGGTAACCTCGACAATCGCTCATTTAGGTTTATATTAATAATAATAACCGTTACCAAAAGTGATATAATGCGAGGTTACCCTGCAGGGCATCGATGCTGGAGGTGTACCATGAAATCCATACTTATCTTTCTTGTTCTTATACTCTTATCTGTATTCATTTTTACGCAGGTCAACAGCATGGAAAAACATGAAAATACAATAAAATCAACGCCTGAATCCATTGCTTCGGCCGTGTTTGCCGGGGGCTGCTTCTGGTGCACGGAATCGGATTTCGAAAAGGTTGACGGTGTTGTGAAGGTTATTTCCGGTTATACCGGCGGCCATGTAGAGAACCCTTCCTATAAGGAGGTGTCAGGCGGCGGCACCGGGCACATCGAAGCCATCAAAGTAATCTACGATCCATCAAAAATATCCTATGAAGGGCTTTTGGACGTGTTTTGGCGGCACGTGGATCCCACCGACCCCGGCGGCCAGTTTGTTGATCGGGGCAACCAGTACAGGAGCGCCATCTTTTTTGCCAGCGAAAAGGAAAAGCAGCTGGCAGAAGATTCCCACCAACGACTGGAACAATCCGGCCGTTTTGGCAAGCCCGTGGCAACCCTCATCATACCCTTGGAGATTTTTTATCCTGCAGAGGACTACCACCAGGATTATTATAAAAAGAATCCCATTCGCTACAAGTGGTATCGGTCCGGGTCAGGCCGTGATGCATTTCTGAAAAACGCATGGCCAAAAGATGAAAACTCAGCCAGTATGACTACCAAAGGAAAATATCCAGAGAAACCCAATGATGCCGAGCTTCGATCTCGCCTGACACCACTCCAATACAAGGTCACCCAGAAAAACGGCACTGAACGGCCTTTTAACAATGAATACTGGGACAACAAGCAGGCAGGCATCTACACGGACATTGTCAGCGGCGAAGCCTTGTTCAGCTCCACGGACAAATTTAAATCAGGTACTGGCTGGCCCAGCTTTACCAGGCCACTGGAGCAGGGGAACATGGTGGAATTGACAGACCGCAGTTTGTTAATGGTGCGGACTGAAGTCCGCAGCCGGCATGGCGACAGTCACCTGGGGCACCTGTTCAATGACGGCCCTGCACCCACAGGGATGCGCTACTGCATTAACAGCGCATCCTTGCGGTTCATACCTGCTGAGGACCTGGAGAATGAGGGGTACGGGCAATACCGATCCCTCTTCCAATAAAAGCGCGTACCGCGCTTTTATGTGACGCGGCTCCGCCGCTATTTGTGAAGAATATGGGGTCAAGTCTCCGTTTGGCTTTTGTTTATAAATATATCTAACATTAGCTGTATATCCTTAGATAATTTCTTCTTTATGCGATGAACAGCGCTGCTCACAGAACTGTAATTCCTTATCCCCATGGAATCCCCTATGCAGAGCAAGGCTTTTCCACCAACGAACCTCATCAGATACATAGCCACGTCCCGCGGTAAATTTTCCACCCCCCTTCGGGACAGATTAATCTCCTGTTCATCAAGCTGATAATACCCACAGACGATTTTTTTTATCTCATCTATAGATGGCGCAAGGGTTTTGCTTTGAGGGATATTGTGATCAATCTTTCCATTGAAAAAAGTGTCTCGCACCCAATCAATAAATGACTTATCACCCATAATAGAAGGCAGGTTCATCTTTTCGAAAAAAGAGCATAACTCGTGTGAATCTTTCTTCCTGACAAATCGCCTGTAATTCCTCAGTTGGGTGTTTCTCGATTCTGCCAGCATCTCTAAAATAAAATCCTTATGTACCCAGTCCCATTTTTCGGATCCTGAAAGGTATGCTTTATGGCTAGACCACTTGTATTGGCTCAATTTTTCAACTAAACCAGCCCGCAAAGGGTTCCGATGGATGTACCTCACCAATTCAAGCAGATAATTATCGGCATCAACCAATATGGATTTATAGCGTCCACGGAAGAGAGTACCGTCACACCCATGTCTGAAATTGTACTTTTGAGTATAGACACCGTTGATATGGCGCATACATCGGGCAAGATTGGCATCTGGTGTTTGCACCAACAAATGGTAATGCGATTCCATGAGACACCATGCGGAAACATTCAGATTGAACATGTCGGCTGTTTCCATGAGAAGATATAGAAAAGCAAGTTTGTCCTCTTTGGCTGGAAAAGCAACCTGTCCCCGCCTGGCTCTGTTCATAACGTGATACCAGGCATTTGGGTACTGTATTCTTAAAGGACGTGACATGGTGAAAATATATCCGAAGCAAGGTCAAAAGTCAAACGGAGACTTGACCCCATAATTGAATTTGTGTC
>Ga0164313_10006515_pt1 | contig 10295 bp, 5 predicted proteins | sample GuaBasSedimGuay4_FD_113735 | JGI IMG/M metagenome (GOLD analysis project Ga0164313, IMG submission 113735) | Subseafloor sediment microbial communities from Guaymas Basin, Gulf of California, Mexico - Guay4, Core 4569-4, 0-3 cm | ecosystem: Environmental > Aquatic > Marine > Hydrothermal vents >...
AGGCTGGAGCTGGTCGAGAAATGGCTGCTCACCGGCACCATCGACACGCCGGGAGTCGTCTGGATGCCCCCGATCACCATCCAGTAACCCGAGTCTGCCGTCCTTGGAGCGCAGGCGTCTCGCCTGCATGCGATGTTGTGGTGCACGCGTCCCGCGTGCATGCAGCCGGGACGGCTGCGCTACAAGGCTGACCGGAATCTTGTAGCGTAGGCGTCCCGCCTGCCGGCCGGGCTTGTCACGGCGAAGCCCGTAGGGCGAAGCCGGATGGGCGGCAAATCCGAAATATTCGCAGCCGGATGGCCAGCATTCCGAATTCCGAATTCCGAATTCCGAATTCGAGCGGCGCCATGCGCCGCTCGTTGACACCAATCACCGCCCGTGCTCCCATTGACGGAGCCGCGATGAATCTACCCTCCGAGACCCGATCCCGTGTCATCACCTGCCGGGGCGCTCGTGCCACCGAGCGGCGGCTCCTTGATGAGGTCGACCGGTTGGTTGCTTCCGGATTCGAAGACCTGTCGACGCCGGTACGGATTGTCGTCCCGTCTCGCAGCCTCCGTCGCCACCTCTTGCGTGTCCTGGCTCGTCGCCGGGGAGCGGTTGTGGGGATCCAGGTGCAGACCCTGTTCGGACTCGCGCTCGATGTGGTGTCGCGGAGCGATCATCTTGCGCCGGGCGCCGACGCCGCATTCGCTCTCCAGGTGCGGCGGCTTGCCGCCGCGGAGCCAACGCTGCGCGACAGCCTCGACGATCTGGCGGATGGATACGACGCGGTAGTGGGTGCGGTTCGTGATCTCCTCGACGCCGGTTTTCTGCCCGGGAATGAGGACGGCGTTCTTGAAAGGCTCGACGATGTGGCGGCGGCGGTGGCGCCGGAGCGTGTCGAGCGATCCCGCGCGTTGGTGCGTTTGGCGGCCGCAGCCTTTGCAGAAGCTGAGGAGCTCGGTCTGGAGCGCTCGACGCGTGCGCTGCAGATCGCTGAAGAGGCTCTTGGAGTCCACGGTCCGGATCTGCTGCCCACGAAGGCCCTCATCGTGCATGGCTTTGCGGATGTCACCGGGGTGGTGGCGGATCTGCTGGTGATTCTGGTCCGCGTGCTCGCGGGCACGGTGATCCTCGATCGACCGCCGGACCCGGCGGCGCCGGAGCGGGACGATCTCGGTGGCGCCTACCTCAGCCGTCTCGAGGAACGGATGGCCCATCTCGACCAGGAGACCGACGACGGATCCGACCCGCCGCCGGATGTCCAGTTGGCCGAAGCTCCTGAGGCGGAGGCGGAGGCGCGATGGGTGGCCGAGCAGATTCGTGGTCTTCTCGATTGCGGCGTGGAACCCGAGGATATCGGCGTGGTCGGACGCGGCGTCGAAGCGATGGCGTTGCCGTTGCGGCGCCACTTCCGGCGTCTCGGAGTGCCATTCTCGGGTGAAGGCGCCATGGTGCCGGGTGCCGGGCCGGGGCGACGATTGCGACGAATGACCGAGATCCTGCGCCGTGGCCCCGCGAGCGAGGTCGATCGTTGGGCCGAAACCCGCGCCGAACACGCAAACGCCACCGAGCTGCTCCTCGGACTCCGCGTTCTCGGTGTCCAGAGATTGGATGATTTGGCGGGGCTTTCCGCCGACGCCGCACCGCCCGCTGGGGTGTTGCTGCCGATGGCCGTGAGTGTGGAGGATGAGGTCGAGGAAGACCCTCGTGCATCGCGGCGTTTGCCGAATGATATTCTTCGGCGCGCGGTCGACGAGGCGCAGCGGCTGGTTTCCATTCTCGAGGGCTGGCTCGCGACCGGTAGCGCAACGGTTCATCGGCGGCACACGACAGAGGTTCTTGGGGCGCTCGGATGGAATGAAGAAACCCGGGAGTTCCAGGTGGTTCGCGATGGTCTGGACGCCCTGTGCAGGGAGTTCCCGCCGACCTTCGATCTCGCCAGAACAGAGTGGCTGAAACTGGTTGGCGATCGTCTGGAGCACGCCGGCGACGTACCATTCGGCGGAGAAGGCGCCGGTGTTCAGGTGCTGACCGTCATGGAGGCTCGAGCGCGTACCTTTGGTCACCTCTTGGTGATCGGTGTGAACCGCGGTGTCTTTCCGCGGATCGGACACGAGGATCCCATGTTGCCGGAGGCGGTTCGCGCCCGCCTCGCAGCCGATGTGCTGCCCGAGATGCCGGTCAAGGGGCGGAGCGCCGATGAGGAGCGATACCTCTTTGCGCAACTGCTGTCGAGTGCCCCGTCGGTGATCCTGTCGTGGCACGTGTACGGCGGCGACGGGACTGCGACGCCATCGCCCTTCGTGGATCGACTACAGCTGCGGGCCGGCGTGGATTTACCCACTCCGATCCAACAATTGTGGTCATCCGATGAGACCGCGACCAGACTGAGAACGGCTTACGAGCTCGCGGTGCTCGCGGCGCCGTTGGCTGGAGCCTGCGGCATCGGCGGGCTCTTGGCGGCAGCGGTGGCCGAGGGGCGGACCGATGCCGGTGAGGAGTCGGCGTCAGTGCCGCCCGAGAATGTGGCTGCGGCCCGCACGGACCTCATGGCGGTAGTGGAACCACCGGCCAACGCGGCGGGCCGGTCTCCCTGGTTCGGAGTTTCCGGGGCATGTGACGATCCCGATGATGCGACCCTGTGGGTGACCCACGCGGAAAGGACAGGCACCTGTCCGTGGCGGGCGTTTGTGGAACGCCGCCTCGGCGTTATGCCGCTGCCCGACCCGCTCCTCGGTCTGCCCGGGATCGACGGTCCGCTGGTGGGCCAGGTGGTGCACGGGGTCCTCGAAGCGATCGTCGCCGGAGCCGTCCCCAACCGCGGCGAGATCGAGGAGGTGCTCGCGCGCGCGCCGGTCGAAATCCGGTGGCCCGAACGCGATCGGTTGGACGAGCTCGTGGTCGGCCAAGCGCAACGGGTTGCGACTCAGGAGGGACTGGGACCGTTGGGAATGGCGCCGTTGCTGGCAGCGCGGGCACGGCAGTTTCTCGAGGTCGAGCGAGGGCTCGAGTGGGAGAGCGGTTTTCTGGGTGGTGTCCTCGGCACCGAGGTGGAAGGCAGCGCGACGATTCTTGGAGTGCCTCGCGCGCTGTCATTCCGGGCCGATCGGGTGGACAGCAACGGTGAGACCATCGTCCTGGTGGACTACAAGGCCGCCAAACCCATGTCGACCGCCGCCAAGGAGTCCACCCGAAGCGACCATCTTCGCAAAAAGACCGCGCGTGGGCGGCTGCTGCAGGCGGCGGCCTACTCGCAGACCTCGACCATTGAGAACGCCAGGGGAGAATACCTCTATCTCAAGCCCAACGAGGACTGGACCGACGAGATGCGCGAGCTGGTAGTCGACGGTGACGATGACGTCCTCGTCGAACCGTTTACGACCGCGATCCGGACCATCTCGACCGCACGAGCGGAAGGGGTCGCCTTCCCACGGGTTGAGGAGGCGGATGGGAAGACAGCCGAGCACTGTTCCTACTGCGCAGTGGCCGAGGCCTGCCGCCGGGACGACTCGGCGTTTCGCCGCGACCTCGTGCAGTGGATGAACGGGGATGAGGGTGCAGGTGAATCCGCCGTGGATGCTGCGCGTGACCTCTGGTGGCTGGGATTCGACCGTCCGGAGGGCGACGAATGAGCGGTGTGCCACCCGACCCGATTCTCGCCGACGAGGCATCCCGGCGGCGGGCTCAGAGCGAGTTCGAGCGCCCAGTTGTGGTGGTTGCTGGCGCCGGCACCGGCAAGACGGCACTGCTCGTGGCGCGGGTCGCCGCCTGGTGTGTCGGTCCCGGTTGGGAACGGCACGCCGAGGACGGTCTCGATCGCCAGGCCGTGGCGCGGCGGGTTATCGAACGGGTGGTGGCCATCACCTTCACCGAGGCTGCAGCGGCCGAGATGGCCCGCAAAATCGGGATGGCCTTTCTGGATCTCGCGGGCGGTGACCCTCCGGTGGGATGGGACCCGGATCCCGAAGTGATATTGGCGGACCGCGAAGAGATCAGGCGACGGGCGCAGGCCCTGTCCGAGGAGGGCCACCGGTTGCAGGTGTCGACCATTCACGCCTTCTGCCAACGGCTGCTCGCCACCTATCCGTTGGAGGCCGGGCTCCACCCCCGTTTCGAGGTGGACGCCGAAGGTGCCCGCATCGAGGCACTCGCCGAGGAGGTGGTTGAGGAGGCCCTGCGTGGTCTCGATGCCGCTCCAGATCGCAGCGACTGGGAACGGCTGGCGATGGAGGGCGTGGGTCCGGCGAAGATCGTCGAGGCCCTGTGCGAGTTGGTGGAGGCCGGGGTCGAGCCGGAGCTGTTCGGCGAGGATCCCTTCAACGCCCGAGCGGCTGAGATCGTTGCGAAGCGGTTGCTCTCTGCGCTGAATCGTTATGCGGATCTCGTCGGCGACCGCCTAGCGGTTGTCTCAGGATCGGTCAGCGAATCGACGCGGGACGATATCGCCGAGCTGAGGCAGCGCATGGTCGAGCTCGACCCGGCGCCCACGATGGATGACCTGGCGGCTGTTGCGGTTCTTGTGAGCCCAAAGACCGTTCCCCGGCTCAAGAAGTGGTCTCGTCTCGATTTCACCGGCAGTGAGGAAGACTGCCTGGGGGAAACGGCGTTCGAAGTCGCGGCGGTATCGGGTGAGATAGCGGCGGCGCTGGATCCGCTGACCGATCTGCACCGCGACCAGCTGGCCGCGGCGCGCGCCGTTGTGGCGCCGCTGCTTGATGTGCTCCAGCGCCGGCGGAGCGCAGCGGGGCTGGTTACCTTTTCGGATCTTCTGCGGTGCGCCGAGCGGCTCCTCGCGGATTCGAGTGGGGTTCGGCGCGAGGTGGTGGCCGGCATCGACCATTTACTGGTAGACGAGTTCCAGGACACCGACGATGTCCAGTGCCGCCTCGTCGAGTCGCTGGCTTTGACGGGGGAGCCGATTGCCCGCCCGTCGCTCTTCATCGTCGGCGACCCCAAACAGTCGATCTACGCGTGGCGCAGCGCCGATCTCGCGGCCTACGACGCGTTCGTCGATCGCGTCGTGGACGCCGGCGGGGTCACGGTGGACCTCGTACGCAACTTCCGCTCGGTGACCCCGATCCTCGACGAGGTCGAGCGCCTGGTGGCTCCCGTCATGCGATCGGAAACCGGAGTCCAGCCGGAGTTCCAGCGGCTCGAGGCCACCGGTGACCGACGTGATGTGCCGGGCATCGATCATCCTGAGTGGATGACTGTCGAGCACTGGGTGACGTGGCCGCGAGGCGAAGAAGGGGTGGGCCGGGAGAAGGGAAACTCGGACCGAGAGACCTCGGCGCTCGAGGCCGGCGCGATTGCCGCCGACATCCGCCGGCTGCACGACCAGGGCGTCATCGAAAAGTGGGGCGAAGTGGCGGTCCTTCTGCGAGTCACCACCGCGCAGGAAGAGCTGTTACAGGCATTTCGCGAAGTCGGCATCCCGTACGAGGTGGCCCGCGAGCGGGACTACTACCGCCAACGGGAGGTTGTGGAAATCGCGGCGTTGGTTCGCTGCGTCCTCGAACCGACCGACGCTCTCGCCCTTCTCACGGTGCTCCGCAGCGACGTGGTCGGTGTTCCCGACGCGGCGCTAGCGCCGTTGTGGGACACCGGGTTCCTCGTTCGGATGGCGCGGCTGTCGGGCCCGGATTCACCGGCCGCTGACGCGCTCAACGAGTGCATCGAGACGGCACGGGCCGCAGCACCCTCAGGGCTTTCCGGCGGCGACGCGCTTCCGAACTGGCCGGCCGCCGTACAGGCGGCGGTCGACATCATCGCGGAGCTGCGGCGCTCGCTGCGCGAAGACGCGCCGGACGTGTTCGTCGAAAAGATCCGAACCCTGTGGCTGGCCGAGGTCACCGCGGCCGTCCGTTATCTCGGCGGTTTTCGGCGGGCGCGAATTGAGAGCTTCCTGGCCGATCTCGAAACCACGCTGGTAGCCGGGGAGGGCGGCGACGCCGAGCTCGCACGATTCCTGCGCGTCGCGGTGGAGCAAGGTCAGGAGAGCCGGGTGCCGGCGCCGCCGGATCTCGAGACCGATGCGGTCCACGTCATGACCATCCACAGAGCCAAGGGACTCGATTTCGAGCACGTGTACGTGCCGCAGATCCACAAAGGAGGCAGGGGAGGCGGCGCCAGGAACACCGCCGCCGTGCGACGGATCGACGATTGGCCGGAGTATCGGCTTTTCGGGTGGGTCACCCCGGGCTTTGCGGCGGCCGAGTGGGTGCAGACTCAAAAAACGCGGGCCGAGATGGTGCGGCTGCTGTACGTGGCCACCACCAGGGCCAAGAAGCGGCTTGTGATCTCCGGTGGATGGGGGGAACCGGGTGTCGAGGTTCAGCCGGAGTCGGCGTCGGATTTTGCACGTCTGATCGGCCGCCGCCTCGACCCGGAGTCGGTGGCGCGGCAGATCGATGCAGAGGCCGAGCGTCAGGAAGACGAATTTCCGCACGTGTTGCGGGTGATGCCCGTCTTCGGGGTGCTTTTTGAAGCCGTGGAGCTCACGAAGGAGGGGCAACCCGGGTGGTCCGTTCCTGAAGGGTGCCTGCAACGGGCTGTCGAGCTGGCGGCTGCTCGCCGTGCGGCCGCCGACCGAATGGCGCAGCCGGTGTTCCGATCCGCATCCGCCGAGGCGCACGACCGTTTGCGCCGCGCCGAGGCCGAGGGTGCCGATTCGATGGTGGAGAGCCCTTCCGACCAGGGGCTGGCGATGGCGCTGGGCACCGCGGTGCACGAGATGCTGGAGGTCCTCGATCTGGATCGGGAGTTAGCGCCGCAAATTTCGGAGTATCGGGCCGGAGTTGTGAGCGAGCTCGGTTCGGGTCGGGATGGGGAAGAGGCGGGACGTCGTGCGGAGGAACTGCTGACGCGGATCGCCGAGGGTGGTTGCCTCGAGCGTCTCGCCTCGGTTGCTCCGAACGTGCTGTCGCGAGAGCTTCCCGTCCTGCTGTGGTCGGAGAAGGAGGGCGCTCCGGGCGCCGTGGTGTCGGGAATCATCGACCTCGTCTACCGCGACCCCGAGGACAGGCGGCTGGTGGTGGCCGACTACAAGACGGATCGGGTGCAGGACGATGATGCACTCGCCGAGCGGACCCACGTCTACGAGCCGCAGGTCAGAATCTACGCAAATGCTCTACAGAAGGCCCTCAGCCTCGACCACGAACCCCACACAGAGCTCTGGTTTCTCGCAGCAGATAAGATCGTCAGATTCTGATCCCCCCACCTCTGAAGTTAAGGGTGAGGAGGTTAGGAGGTGAGGAGTGACATCCTAACCTCCTCACTTCCTAACCTCCTAACTCCTAACAAAAAACCCGGCGTTGCCGCCGGGCGTTCGCAGAGAAGAACTCCTCCTCCCTCAGTGCGAAGAGGGAATTATAGCTGAAAATGCAAGTATCCGGACAATTCAGCTTAACTCCACCGTTGATTCTCGGTGGTCAGGTATTAGGCATTAGCTAATACCTAATACCTTCCAGCTACACCATCGACCGTGACTGCATTGCCCTCTTCATCGTCGTGCCGATCTCGGCCGGCGTAGCCGCGATCGCGATGCCCGCTGCCTTGAGGGCGGCAATCTTGTCCGCCGCGGTACCTTTGCCGCCGGAGATGATGGCGCCGGCGTGACCCATCCGTCGTCCCGGAGGAGCGGTCTGACCGGCGATGAAGGCGGCTACCGGTTTGGACACGAACTGCTCGATGAACTCGGCCGCGTCCTCCTCGGCGGAGCCGCCGATCTCACCGATCATCACGATGCCCTCGGTGTCCTTATCCTCCTCGAAGGCCTCCAGACAGTCGATGAAGTTGGTGCCCGGCAGAGCGTCGCCGCCGATTCCGACCGCGGTCGACTGCCCGAGCTCGAGTGCGGTGAGCTGGCCGATCGCCTCATAGGTCAGGGTGCCGGAGCGCGACACGACCCCGATCGGGCCGGGGATCGTGATGTGGCCGGGCATGATGCCGAGCTTGGTCTCGCCGGGCGTGATGATGCCGGGGCAGTTGCCGCCGATCAACCGCGTCGGCAGGCCCTGCAGGATGCGCTGCACCCGCACCATGTCGAGGGCCGGGATGCCTTCGGTGATGCACACGACAACCTCGATCCCCGCATCGGCGGCCTCGAGGATGGCGTCGGCCGCGAACGGCGGTGGCACGAAGATCAGGGAGGCGTTGGCGCCGGTCTCAGAGACGGCATCCTCGACGGTGTTGAAGACCGGTACACCGTCCACGTTCTGACCGCCCTTGCCGGGTGTCACGCCGGCCACGATCTTGGTGCCGTACTCCCGGCATTTCTCGGCGTGGAAACGGCCTTCCTTGCCGGTCAGACCCTGAACGACGACCTTGGTTCCGGAATTTACCCAGATACTCATGATGCTCTCCCAACCGCTTCCACTACCTTTTCGGCGGCATCCGCCATCCCTTTGCCGACGATCAGGTCGAGGCCCGAGTCGGCGAGGACCTGCCGGCCCTCCTCGACGTTGGTTCCCTCGAGCCGCACGACCAACGGGATCTTGAGCTTGACCTCCTCGGCGGCCGCGACGACTCCGCGCGCAACCATGTCGCAGCGCACGATGCCGCCGAAGATGTTGACGAGAACCCCCTTGACCGACGGGTCCGAAAGGAGGATCCGGAAGGCCACCGCCACTCGTTCCTGCGAGGCGTCGCCGCCCACATCCAGGAAGTTGGCAGGCTCGCCGCCGTAGTGGTTGATGATGTCCATGGTCGCCATCGCCAGACCGGCGCCGTTGACCATGCAGCCGATGTCGCCGTCGAGCTTGATGTAGTTGAGGTCGAACTCGGAGGCCTCGACCTCGAGCGGATCTTCCTCGTGAATGTCGCGCATCTCGGCGATGTCCGGGTGGCGGTACATGGCGCTGTCATCGATGTTCATCTTGGCGTCGAGGGCGATCACCCTGCCGTCGGTGGTGGTGACCAGCGGGTTAATCTCGAGCAGCGACGCATCGGTCTCGCAGTAGGCCTTGGCCAACGCGTGCATGAACTTGATGCCCTGTTTGAAGGCGTCACCCTCGAGCCCTAGACCGAAGGCCAGCTTGCGGCTGAGGTAGGGGTGGAGACCGACGTCGGGGTCGAAGTGGGCCTTGAGGATGGCGTCGGGGTTTTCCTCCGCGACCTCCTCGATCGCCATACCGCCAAAGCGTGAGGCCATCATCACCGGGAATCCTTCCGAACGGTCGAGGACGACGCCCAGATAGAGCTCGCGATCGATCGGCAGCGCCTCCTCGATGAGGACCGTACGCACGAGCTTCCCCTCGGGGCCGGTCTGTTTGGTGATCAGGGTCATGCCGAGGATCTCCTCGGCGAACTCGACTGCCTCGTCGGGATTGTCGGCCAGCTTGACGCCGCCGCCCTTGCCGCGGCCGCCGGCGTGAATCTGCGCCTTGACCACCACCCGGCCGCCGAGCTCCTCGGCTGCCGCCCGGGCCTCCGAAGCCTCGGTGATCACGATGCCGCGCGGCACCGGGACGCCGTGCTTGGCCAGCACCTCTTTGCCTTGATACTCGTGGATCTTCATTTCGCCTCCTTGGGGACTCACCCGAGCGGCCGGGTTGCGCTATTGTGCACCCGATTTCCTGAGCCCGCAAGGTCTGACCTGTAGAATGAAATAATCCTAAGATGAGCAGGGGAGGAGTCATGGTCGAACCGAGAGAAATGTTGGGTCTGATTCCCCACGGTCTCTACCTGATCGGCGTCCAGACCGAGGCCAGCCGGTTCATCTACACCGGATCCTGGCTCACCCAAATCTCCTTCGAACCGTGTCTGATAGTCACCGCAGTGCGCCGGACGCACGAGGGCCACGCGCTGATCCAGGAGGCTGGAGCATTCACCGTCAACTTCCTGGCCAAGGGCCAGCTCGATCTCGCGCGGGTGGGTTTCGGGAATCCCGACGACCGTCTTGCCGGACTCGAATGGAAACCGTGCCCCAAAACCGGCGCGCCGGTCGTCCTCGACGCCCTCGGCTACATCGGCTGTCGGCTCGTGAAGTGGATCGAGGGCGGCGATCACGATCTCGCCCTGGCGGAGGCAGTCATCGCCGAGAGCTTCCGAGAGGGCGAGCTGCTCTACATTCATGACACGCCGTGGACATACTCGTAGAATTAGGAATTAGGAATTAGGAATTCCCGCCCGCCCACCCCCGGGATTTGGGTGAGTTGGATGTTATTGGGAGGAATCCGTGCCACTCGTGATCAGCCGATCGAGCGCGTTGATGGCGATGACGGCACGCCGCGCATAATCAAGCATGTCCGCGAGCAGAATCGAGTCGTCAGGCGGCCTCATAAACCGGTCTGGCCTCGCTCTCCACTCTG
>Ga0164313_10006516_pt1 | contig 10295 bp, 10 predicted proteins | sample GuaBasSedimGuay4_FD_113735 | JGI IMG/M metagenome (GOLD analysis project Ga0164313, IMG submission 113735) | Subseafloor sediment microbial communities from Guaymas Basin, Gulf of California, Mexico - Guay4, Core 4569-4, 0-3 cm | ecosystem: Environmental > Aquatic > Marine > Hydrothermal vents...
AGGCGAGCACGAGCTGCCCCGTCTCGAGCGAGTCGGAGTCACCGAACTCCACGACCGAAAGGCCGGTGCGGTCGACCTTCAAGATCGCAATGTCAGCCTCGGTGTCGATACCCACGATCTCCGCCGGGACGGAGATCTCCGCGGGGCCGAGGGTCGAGTGATGCGCGCTCCTTTGGTTTTCAGTGGGCGGAATGTGCACATGCACGCGATTCGCACCGGCGACGACGTGAGCATTCGTGACGATGTAGCCATCGGCCGAGACGATGATCCCGGAGCCGGTTTGACTGCGACGCGCGAGCAAACTCGTCCGACTCGAGGCAGCCCCGCTAATCGGCGCGTACCCCGAAGCACGAACCTGCACGATGGCATCGTTGATGTTCGCCGCGAGGGTTTCGATCGAACGGCTCATGGTGCCCATCGTCGGCCCCTGGGCCTCGACCGAGCCCGGCTGGGCCGCACCGCAGGCGGCGGAGAGAAGGATGAGGAGGGCGAGGGCGAAGGGTGTTCGGTGAACGGGCATGATTTCTCCGGATTGCGGCTGGGAAGGTAGCGGCTTTCACACTTCTTCACAGCCCAAGGGCACTGTCCTTCACATACGGTCGTCAGGTTGAGCTTCAGAGAGAAAGGGAAGCTCATGTTCGGATTCATCATCGGCCTGGCCAGCCTCATCGGCCTCATCATCGTCGTCACCCGCGGGCACAGGCGTCGTTGGTCCTGGCACCACGCCCACTACGGAGGCCCTCCAACGTGCGGACACGGTCCCGGACACGGTCCCGGACACGGTCCCGGACACGGACACGGACACGGTCCCGGACACGGTCCCTGGGGAATGCACGGCAGGCGGTTTGGCATGATGTGGCGCCTCTTCGAACGCCTCGACACGACCCCAGGCCAGGAAAAGCTCATCCGCCAAGCGGTCACCGACGTTGAGGAAACGTTGCGCGGCATGCGGGGGGAACTTCGCCAGGGGGGAGGTGACATCTCCCAGGCGCTCCGCGGCGAGTCCTTCGATGAGACGGTGATGGGGCTCATGTTTGCCCGCCAGGACGACCACGTTCGGGAGCTCCAGATGGCGTTCACCGGCGCCCTCGCGCGCATCCACGAGGCCCTCGATCCGCGACAACGGGAAATCCTCGCAGATCTCCTCGAGTCCCCTCGCCGCATGGCCTGGGGCGGTCCGTACCGCGGTTTTGTCTAAATGAGGGTCCAGAAGAGAGCGGAGAAGAAACAGAGAAAGAACGGAGAAAGAACGATGAAACGTAAGATCCTGATCGCATTCCTCGCCGCTGGCACGGTCCTCGGCTTCGGCACCGGCGTGCACAGCCTCCACCATCACCGCCAATCGCACGACCGCATGGCCCAGCGCCTCAGCCGGGTCTGTGTCGACTCTGCCCTAGCGGCCCGAGACGGCGGAGACGAGCTGCTCGCCGCCACAGCCCCGACGGGCCGACATGCACACTTCGCAAGAGTCGAGCGGGAGGTACGGTACCGCTGCGCCGCCGAAGGCCGGCGGCACCGACGTTGATGGGTGGCGTATGATTGGCAGGCGTAGGCAGAGATGATTCGCGTCCTCCTCATCGATGATGACCTTCGGCTCTTCGAGCTCTTGGGCAGCTACCTGACCGACAACGGGGTCAGCCTCGCTCATGCCGCCGATGGGCTGGCGGGGCTCGAGGCGCTGCGCTCGGGCGCCTACGACGGGGTGCTCCTCGATGTGATGATGCCCGGCATCGACGGTCTCGAAACGCTCCGTCGTATTCGCGAAAAGACATCGCTGCCGGTGATCATGCTCACCGCTCGGGGAGACGAGGCGGACCGAGTGGTCGGCCTCGAACTCGGTGCGGACGACTACGTCGAGAAACCCTTCAGCCCGCGGGAGCTCCTCGCGCGCATTCGCGCGGTGCTGAGGCGGGCCCAGCCCGAATCTCAGGCGGAACGCCTCTCGGCGGGGGGCATCGAGGTCGTCGTCCCATCGCGAAGGGTTCGGGTCGAGGGCACCGATGTCGAACTCACCGGCATCGAGTTCGACATCCTCGTCGCGCTCCTTCGCCGCGCAGGGCGCGTGGTGCCCCGGACCGCGTTGCTCTCTGAGGCCGGACGCGACGATGTCATCGTCGGCGAACGCACGGTCGACGTGCACATCTCGAAGCTGCGCAAGAAGCTCGGTGACGACCCGCGCACGCCGCGGCGCATCCGCACGGTACGCGGGGTCGGCTACGTTCTCGCCAAAGACGCGCCGAACCCACCCGATACCCCAATTATTTCGTGATGCGCGGTCACCACCGACGTTGGCGTCACGGGCGTCACGGGCGTCACGACCATCGGCGCCAATGGCGGCGCCGGGGCATCGCGGGGTACTTGGGGGGGCGCCTCCGGAGACGCCTCTTCGTCTGGTTCGGGGTGGTCATCGTCCTGAGCGGCGCGGTCGCCGTGACCGTCGCGTGGATGACGTCGAGCGCCCCGGGTTGGCGCCAAGAGGTCGTGCGCCTGCGCGCTTTCACTGGGCAGCGCTTCGCCGAAACGTGGCATGACCCGCCCCGTCGCGACGCCCTCGCCGAGGCCATCTCCGTCGAACTCGAGGCCAACGTCACCCTCACCGATGCCTCCGGCCACAGGATCGCCAACTTCGGTGGCCCCTGTGACGACCGACACTTCACCGCCGACGTCACCCGCGAGGGCACGGCCCTCGGCGAGGTGAGCATCTGCCCCCGCCGCAACCACCAACCCCAGGGCTTCGCCTTCCTCTTCGCCCTCCTCGGCGCCGGAGCGGTGCTGTGGACCGCAGCGGGTTTTCTCGCCCGCCGCCTGACCCGCCCCCTCGACGAAATCGTGCACGTCGCCCGAGACATCGGCGACGGCAAGCTCGACAGCCGCATGGAGCTCGGACGCCAGCACACGGGAGAACTCGAAGAACTCGCCGAGACCTTCAACGACATGGCAGCGCGCATCCAGAAGCAACTCACCGACCAAAAGGAGCTCCTCGCGGCGGTGAGACACGAGATCCGCACGCCCCTCGGCCACCTGCGCATCCTCGTCGACCTCGCCCGGGACAAAGACGTCGATCCGCAGATGGTCGATGAGATCGAAAAGGAGGTCCTCGAGGTCGACTCCCTCGTCGACCAACTCCTGGCAAGCTCCCGCCTCGAGTTCGAGACCCTCGACATCCGGCGCCTCGACGCCGCGGACCTCGCCCGCCGCGCTCTCACCCGACTCAGCCTCGACGAGGCCGTCCTCGAAGTGATCGGCGACGACCTCGCGCTCTCGGGAGACGCGACGCTCCTCGGCCGCGCCCTCGCCAACCTCCTCGACAACGCCATGGACCACGGCGGCGGAGTTCGGCGCGTCGAGGTCGTGGCGACCGAAGACCAGGTCACCTTCGCCGTCGAAGACGCGGGCCCCGGCATCGCCCCCGAAGAACGAGACCGGATATTCGACTCGTTCTACCGAGGCGACCGGAAGGCCGGAGCCAGCCACGGTTCCCTCGGCCTCGGCCTCTCCCTCGTCCAGCGCATCGCCGCAGCCCACGGCGGCCAGCCTTTCGCAGGCGACTCCAAAGACGGCGGGGCCCGGGTGGGCATCACCATCCCCCGGGAACATTCTTGAGTGCTACGACGAGCCGTGTGAGCCTCCGTCCCCGAACCAGGAGAATGCCTCGATGAAGACGATCTCGACCATGCTTGCTCTTACCGGCCTCACGCTGGCCCTCACCATGACCGCTTGCGGCGGCGGCGGCGGAGACGCCGAAGAGGCTGGAGGCGACCACGCCTCGAGCGGCGGCGAAGTTCCCGCAGAATATCAGGGCGCAATCACCGGAACCGACGTTGCGGCCGGCGCCGAAATCTACGACCAGATGTGCGCCAGCTGCCACCCCGGCGGCGGCCCCGACCTCGAGGGCCTCGGCTGGACGGCCGCGGCGACCCGTCAGCAGATCCGCGAAGGCGAAGACTCCATGCCCGCCAACGGACCGGACCGCATCAGCGACGAAGAGCTCGAGAACATCCTCGCCCACATGCAGACCATCGGCGCCGTCACCGAATAACCGACCGCGCTTCTCACCAAGACGCCAACCAAGACGCCCGCCCCGCAACCTGCGCGGCGGGCGTTTTCAATTCACTCGTCTTCAGCGTCGGCTTCGGCTTCGGGCTCGGCCTCTTCCAAATCCCCCGGCTCGAAGTCGATGTCTTCAAACCGCTGGAGCCGCAGGAACGCCGTCGCCATGCGAATGTCGTGGGGACTCAACTGGTCGTTGAAGGCGGGCATGTCGTTGAGCTCGCCATATTGCGTCTCGCTCTCCGGACGGTCGATCTGCCTGAAGATCCAAGTCCGCGACCCATACCCCGTCAGGTTGGGGCCGCCGGTTCCGTCGAAGTCGCCGTCCCCCTCGTAGACGTGGCAGCTCATGCACTTGGACTCGAACTTCCTCCGTCCACTCTCGGCCAGCTCATGGTCGACGTCGTCCGGGTCCTGGTCCTCGCGGCCCCAGCTGTAGAGCAGCTCCGCTATCGCCTCGAGCTCTTCATCCGAGATGCGCCGATTCTGCCTCGGCATTCTCTCGTCGAGATCCACCAAGCCGAAGAAGTGGTCGTCCTGGGGCGCATGCATGAGCGCGATGAGCCACTGCCGTGACCCCATCCCCGTATGGTCCGGCGCCTCGCGCTCGCCCTCTCGGGACAAGACATGGCAGCTCGAACAGTACTGGGCGTACACCTCGCGGCCCCGGGTCATCGGGTCGTTGGCCAGCATGGCCAGAGGGCCCTCCGGCGGGATGCCCCACCCCGCGAGCTCGATCGACCGGTCCCGGATGACGTCCGCCGCCGCCCGGGACTCCTGGTACTCCTCGTCGGCGGCGTCGTCGGCGTAGCTCATCTGCGTGAGCGCCGCGAGGCCGAGGCCGAGGACCGCGAACGGCGCCACCCACTTGAGGCGTGCCATCGGCTTATCCGCAATCTTCCGGTCGAGGAAGGGAAGCGCAGCAAAGAAGATGACGATGGCGCCGGGGATTACCGCCGTCGCGACGATCTCGAGGGATGCCGGGAAGAGCTTCCGCAGCTTGAAGAGCGGCAAGATGAACCACTCGGGGCGCGCAGGGAAATCACGATAAGGGTCCGCCGGCGACTCGAGCTCTGCGCCTCCGCCGACCATCGCCGTGACGACGGCCACCGCACCGAGGACCCCCACCACGAAGACGAGGTCCCGAGCCCACTGCCCCGGCCAGGCACGCCCAGCCCCTTCGGGCTTCACCCACTCGGGCAACGCTCGCCCGTGCTTCTTCTTCATCCACCACATCAAGAAGATCATCTTGAACATGATCACCGGCAGCACGATGACGTGGATGGTGTAGAGGCGAGTCAGCGTGGACTGCCCGAGCACCGGCCCTCCGGCGATGAGCTCGTAGAGCGGTTGGCCGATCACCGGCATCGACGCGGCGATGTTCAGCTCGACCCAGAGCGCCCAATACGAAAGCTGGTCCCACGGCAGACGCAGGCCGCTGATGAGCGCACCGAGGACGAGGTGCAGCAGGGCGAGCAGAACCCAAAAGTTACCCTCCCGCGGCTTCTTGTACGCCCCGTACCAGACGCTCTGCACCATGTGCATGGCGAGCACCAAGAGCATCGCCTGGGCACCCCAGGCGTGCATGCCGCGCACGAACCAACCGTTGGTCACGCGATGTTGGATGTAGAAGACGCTCGACCAGGCGCTGCCGATCTCCGGCGTATAGGTCAGCATCAAGAGCGCCCCGGTGAGCGCCTGGACGACGAACATCACCACGAAGGCGTTGAAGAAGACGTAGCCCCACCGCGGTCCGCCCTCGATTTGCTCGTCGTAGGCCTGCCGCATCAGCTCGGCAAAACCAAAGCGCTCATCGAAGAACGCGCGCACGCGACCGAGCATCTAGCCAATCTCCACGGGCTCTTCGCCCTGCGTGCGGAAGCGCTTGAAGCGCACTTCGATGACGCCGTCCCGCACGCGGGCCTCGAGGGGATCCATCGCTCGGGGCGACGGACCGTCGTTCACCGAGCCGTCGAGGCCGAAGGAGCTCTTGTGACAGGGGCAGTAGAAGTGGTCCTGCTCGCCGTCGTAGCCAATCTTGCAACCGAGGTGCGGGCACTCGGCGGTCATCGCCTTGACCTCGTCGCCCTCGCCCTTTTGCAGCCAAACGGTGCCGAGCTGAACCTCGGGGGCCCGAGTCCAAGCGTCGACCAACTCACCGATGACCGGAAGCGACACCGGCCCGTCATCGGAGAGCTGTGAAGCGTCACCGATGGGCAGGAAGCCGCCCGCGCTCTTACGGCGCCGGAGCAGTGGGTCGATGATGACCCCGACCCCGGGAATCGCCGCTAGGGCGCCCACCGCGGCAGCGGACAGCCCCGCGACCACCTGCAGGAAGCCCCGCCTCCCATTGGCGTCTTCGCTCATCTCCAGCCTCCCCGTTCCCTGATTTCTTTCTGGCGACAGCGGCGCCGGAGCGTAACATTCGCCCCAGCTGTGACACTAGTTGTCGTGCGCGGACATATGGAACGAACAATGGAGAGGTTACAGATGAGGCTCGCGGGAACTTTTCGGTTGCTCTTGGTGCTCACCCTGACCGCCTGCGGAGGCGGCACCGCCGACGTGGCCGACGAGGGTGAAGGCGCGGACGGGACGAGCGGCGGTGACGTCGCAGAGACCGGCGCCGACGACGCAGAGCTCGACCCCTGCGCCGAAGGAGGCGCCCCTTGCGAGGGAGAAGCGACCGCCGAAGGCGAGGCCGGAGCGGAAGGCTCAGGCGAAGGCGAACGGGACATGCCCGGCGAGGGTGAAGGCGAAGGCGAGACGGCCGAAGGCGAGACGGCCGAAGGAGACGCCGGCGCTCCGCTCGATCCCGAGGAAGCCTGGCGGGCCAAGGTCCGCCTCGGCGGCCAGTGGTTCCGGCGACGCTGCGACAACTGCCACCCGGGCGGCGAAGAGGACATCGGCCCGAACCTCCGGGGCATCCGCTGGGCCGTACCCCGGATGGAGCGCCAAATCCGCCGTGGCTCGGGCCGAATGCGCCCGATTCCTGCCCGCCGCCTCTCCGCCGAAAACATGGACGCGCTCATGGCCTACATGTCCCGATTCCGAGCCGTCCGGGGCGTGCAGCGTCCTGAGTAATCTCTCCGTAATCATGTAGGATCCGCCCGTGGTGAGCCGCGGGGCAAAGGGGCTTTGGGCCGGCCTCGGGGCGCTCGCCCTCGTGGCCGGCTGCGCCACCGTCCCGGCAGGCCGCTACGCCGTCTCCTCGGTCGACATCGATGGCGTCGAGCAGATGGACGAACGCGCCATCCTCAACTGCCTCGCGACCTACGAGCGCCCCGCCTTCCGTCTCGATCTCGGCGCCAACCCCGATCCCAGCTGCGGGGTTCCGCCCTTCGACGCCGACCGCGTGGCTCTACGCTTCTGGCGCTGGCCCTGGACCGACTGGCCGATCTTCGACCGCTCGACCTTCGAACGGGACACGGAGCGCATCGAGCGCTGGTACCGCGCCCGCGGCTTCTACGACGCACGGGTGCTCAGCTCCGAGGTCACCCCACCAGCGGCGACGATGAGCCGCTTCGAGCTCGAGCAAGCCGACCTCGAACCATGTGAAGAAGACTGCGAAGTCGAAATCACCATCCGGGTCTCCGAGGGTGAGCCGGTCCTCATTCGCAGCGTCAAAGTCGAAGGGCACCACGAATTGCCCGACGACGTGCGAGAGGCGGTCGAGGGCGCCATCGAGATCGAGACCGGAGACCGCTTCGACGAGGCCATCTACGACCAGGCCAAACGCACGGTCGCCGTCGCCCTCGCCGACAGCTCCTACGCTCACGGTCAGGTTCGAGGTCAAATCGATATCGACCCGAACAATCACACGGCAGACATTCGACTGCAGATCGATCCCGGGCCGCCCTGCGTCTTCGGCGGGGTCACGGTCGTAGACAACGGCGAGCTCGACGCCGACGTCGTGATCGCCGCCGCCCTCATCGAAGCCGGCGACCCGTTCAGCAACCAGGCGGTCGCCGAAGCCCAGCGCGCCATCTACGTGCTCGGAGCCTTCGCCTCGGTCGCCGTCGAACCCAAACTCCCGGAAGACCGCACCGACCGCGTCATCCCGGTCGAAGTCAGCGCAGTCCCCGGGCGCCTCTTCCGCTACGGCCTCGGCGTCGGCATCCAAGCGGGCGTCCTGAATCTCCTCGGGTCCGAGACCCAATCCATCCCGCAGTGGGACGTCCACGGTCTCGCCTTCGCCGAATTTCGTGACTTCCTGGGCGGCATCCGACGTCTGCGTCTCGAAGGGCGCCCTCGCTTGATCTTCCAGCAGCAGTTCCCGGGGATCGACGAACCTCACGCAGGCGCCAACGTCCGGGCCCGGTTTCGCCAACCGTCGTTCCTGGAACCTCGAACCTGGCTGGTCGCCGCCACCGAGTGGGACTGGGGCCCCGACCCGTATCAGGGCTTCATTCGCCACGACATCAACGCCCTCCTGGGCCCCGAGCGCTTCTTCCTCGACCAGCGCCTGCTCCTCGCCTTCCGCCTTCGATACAACGTCTACCTCCCCGAAGACGGCGCGATGTCCGCGACCAGCGCCGAAGTCCCCTCGTCCTACCAGCTCCCCTTCCTCGAACTCTTCGGCCGCCTCGACCTCCGCGACATCCCGCGGCAGCCGAAGGAGGGCTTCTACGCCCAGGCCGGCATCCACGGCTCCGGCCCCCTCTCGTCGTGGGCCTACGTGCGGGTCACGCCCGAAGTCCGAGGCTACGTTCCCCTGCCCCTCGGCATCGTCCTCGCGATGCGCTTCGCTCTCGGTGCGTTGTTCATCCTCGACGCCGACCCGGCCTCGATGAGACCGGCCAGCGCCTCGGCCCTCAGCGCTATCGCCTGCGCGGCGGTGGCGCCACCAGCGTGCGCGGGTACCTCGCCGGCGACCTCGGAGACAGCATCGACGGAGGCTTGCGCCGATGGGAAGCCTCCCTCGAGCTCCGCCTGCCCCTGACCCCCGACTTCACGACGGTGCTCTTCGCCGACATCGGCGACGTGCACGCCGGACGCGGCGGGACCAATCCCCTCGGCGCCGAAGACCCGCGCTTCCGCTTCGACTACTGGCACCTGAGCGCCGGCCTCGGCTTTCGGTACCTGACCATCGTAGGCCCCCTGCGCCTCGACCTCGGCTTTCAGATCCCCGACGCCCAAGTCCTCGGGCAGGACGACCAGACAGCGATCGGCATCCCCAAGTCGAAGATCAACTTCATCTTCGCCGAAGTTCCGGGGGCCATTCACCTGACCATCGGCGAGGCATTCTGATGCCGTCGCCCATCGACCAGCTGCCCCGAAAGGCCCTCGGCGTACTCAGAACCCTCATCGCTCCGGCGTGGTGGGCGGCCCTCATCCTTCTCGGCCTCGGGGCGTCCGTCGCCTTCCACTTCGACCACCCGCTCACGCGCATCGTGGCCCGGGACCTCGCCAATCACTTCATCAGCGATCTCATCACGGGACGCCTCGAGATCGGAACCATCGACGTCCTCGATACCGAGCACATGGTGGCCCACGACGTACGCTTCTATGACGCCGATGGACGCGAGGTGATCTTCGGCGAAGAGGTCGAGGTGGGCTTCGACCTCGACGCGGCGAGGCGCGGCACCTTGCGTTTCACCCGTGGCATCGTGCGCCGCGGTGAAGTCCGGCTACTCGCCGGAGAGTCAGCGCTGCCGTCATTGATCGAAGCGTTCATTCCCCCGGAAACCGACGAGGAAGAGAGCGAAGGAGACTCACTGCACGCTGTCGTCGATGGCCTGAGCCTCGAAGACATTCGCCTCTCGGGAGGGCTCCTCGGCCTCGAAGGCATCGACGTTCCCGAGCTTCAAGTCGACGGGCGCCTCGAGACGAACGACGAGGGTTATCTCGAAATCGAAGTCCATCGCGCCTTCGGAACCCTCACCGAACCCTACCCGTTCCTCGGCCACATCGATCGCCTCTCGGCGCGCATCCACACCGACCCCCTCGAAGGCCTGGTGCTCCGAGTGGCGGGGCGCATCGAGCGCGAGGACGGGCCGACCGATCACGCGCGGGTGCGGGTCACCTACCGCGTGCCCGACGGCGGCGACCGAGACGACCCGCAGGAGCTCGAGGTCCTGGTCCACGCCGACCCCGCCGAGGCCCGCATCCTCAGCGAGCTGGGCTACGACTGGGCCGACCTCTTCGATTCACGCATCGAGGGCTCGTTCCGCCTTCAGGGGGACCCAGACGACTCCCTCGCGATGACCGTCGACGTCGAAACCGAAGGGGGACACGCGATGCTGACC
>Ga0164313_10006517_pt1 | contig 10294 bp, 7 predicted proteins | sample GuaBasSedimGuay4_FD_113735 | JGI IMG/M metagenome (GOLD analysis project Ga0164313, IMG submission 113735) | Subseafloor sediment microbial communities from Guaymas Basin, Gulf of California, Mexico - Guay4, Core 4569-4, 0-3 cm | ecosystem: Environmental > Aquatic > Marine > Hydrothermal vents >...
AAGAAAATCCGGACCAGGATAAGCAGAATTGAAAGAAAACTTCTTCCTCTGGAGGAAAAACGGGAAGAGCTTGAAGCTCTTCTTCAGGACCCCGTGATCATCTCTGACAGCACCAGACTTGTTTCCCTTCAGAAGGAACATGCCTACATCTGTCAGGAGATCCAGGAATACGAGAAAACATGGGACGAACTTGCCGGAGAGATGGACTCCGGAATATGAGATCAGAGTATGATTGACTGTAGTTGGGAGGTGCTGATTTGAATTCGAATAATCTTAGTGCAGGTGTGCTTATCTTCATAGCATTGCTGGCTTCCTGCGGGCAGGGCACACAGGTGAGCTCCGATATCCAGGGTACATGGGAGGGGTCAATATCTATCAGCGGTATCGAGCTTGGTATTAATGTTGATGTTACCGTTGATGAGCAGGGTCTGTACGAAGCCAGTATCGATATTCCGGTACAGGGGGCTTTCGGGCTGGAACTTGTGAACGTCTTCGCCCGGGGTGACAGCGTTGGATTCGCTCTGCCATCGAATCATGGAGAGGCTTCGTTCGCGGGAGTGATTGATGGAGATATGATAAGAGGTGTTTTCAGTCAGGGCGGGGCAGTGGGCAGTTTCGAGCTGCGCCGCTCCGCTGAGGTCGCGATGGAAGAGATTCCCTACACTGTATCCGAGATAACCATTGCAGGTGACGATGTGTCCCTCGCCGGTACGCTCACCATTCCTGCGGGCGCAGGTCCTTTTCCTGCTGTTATTCTGTTCACGGGCAGCGGTCTTCAGGACAGGGATGAGAACGTTATGGGTTTCCGGGTGTTCGGCGAGCTTGCCGATCATCTTACGCGGTCCGGTATCGCAGTTCTTCGATGTGATGACAGGGGCTTTGGGGGTTCGGTTGGTGAGATTGATCTTGTAACGGACTCCGTATTCGCCTGCGACGCTTCGCTCATGCTTGATTACATGATTGCTCAACCTGAAGTTGATCCTGGCCGTGTTGGTATTCTGGGGCACAGCGAGGGTTCGACAGTGGCGCTCATCACTGCAGACTGGAAACCGGAAGACGTTGCCTTTGTAGTGAGCATGGCAGGTCCCTCCATCAGCGGCTACGAGGTCCTGCTTGGCCAGATAGAGATGCTCTGTCGTCAGGCCGGTCTCCCGGAGCAGGAAATTGCCCGGAATGTCGAAACTCAGAGAAAGGTCATGGATATCATCCTGGCAGGTGATGATCACTCCGGACTCGATGAGCTTTTCCGATTTGAGACGCTCGCATCGCTTGAAGATTTGTCCGAAGAGGAGCTTGCGGGATTGGGTGATATCGATGTCTATGTGGATTACGTGGTTGCCCAGTCCATTGCCCAGGTTGAATCAGAATGGTTCCTGAACTTCCTCCGGCACGATCCCGCGGACGAGATATCCGCTGTATCCTGTCCGGTTCTCGCGCTGTACGGTTCCCTTGATATACAGGTTCCGCCGGAGCGGAATCTTCAACCGATGCAGATGGCGCTTTCCGATAACTCTCCCTCCAGTGTAATAGTGATCAATGGAGCAAACCATCTGTTTCAGGCTGCCGTTGACGGTTCGGTTGAGGAGTATGCGACGCTGGAGCCTGAATTCATTGACGGGTTCGAATCGACCGTGTCGGACTGGATACTGGATGTAACGTCTACTCCACGCTGACGAAAAGCTGCATCAGTACGCCATCTTCCGAGGGGATGAACTCGGCCGGGTAGTATTCGAAGTCGTAGCCTGCTCCGTGTTCATAGGCGGATACAAGCAGCCATTCACCGTAGATGTAGGCGTAGGCCTCCTCCACCTTTTCAAACGGGAAGGTGAAAACCGCGTATTCACCCCCGGGGATGTTCAGTGTAATCATGCCCTCCGGAATAGGACCGGTAGTATCTGATTCGACGCACGAAAGGTACGTGAAGTCATCGTACATTTCATCGTTTCCCCAGAAAACTCCGTAGGCGTCGCCATCCATCTCTACTCCCGGGATCTCCTGAATCCTGGGAGTGAATTCCTCCCAGAGAGTCATTATTTGCAGGGAATCGGAACTGTGGATTTCCAGTCCGAGTACAGTGAAGCCTTCGATAGTTACGATCTCAACCTTTATCACATTGCTGAGATCCGTCCCCTCGGCAGATACCTGAGTCATCAGAAGGAGCGTAAGCAGTGCTGCTGTTATCCTGAACATTCCTGAAACTCCCTTCAGCGTTGCTGGGGATTATGCGTAATCATTTCTTGATTAGTGCTCTGAAAAATGCGTCACCCTCGATCGTTCCGTAGCTTCCATTTTCTGTGCTGGTTTCATCGTAGCGGGTGACATCGTCAGGATTCTCCCCCGGGTGATAAATAAGGAAAGGCACCGGGTCGTGGACATGGGTTCTGATGTCGCATGGAGTTCCGTGATCGGGTGTTATGGCAATAGCGACATCATCCGGCATCTTTTCCGCTTCCTCTATGATGAACCTGACCACCCGTCTGTCGAGATACTCAATGGTCCTGATCTTCAGATCAACATCGCCCTCGTGCCCCGCCTCGTCCGTTGCTTCAACATGAAGGTAGACGAAGTCGTAGCCTCCCCGCAGCGCGTCAATTGCAGCCTGAGCCTTCCCCTCGTAATTGGTATCGTAAAGACCTGTGGCACCTTCAACTTCAATGACATCCATCCCGGCGTAGATACCAAGGCCTTTCACAAGGTCCACTGCGGAAATAACCGCGCCTTTGATACCGTACAGCTCGTTGAGAGTCTTCATCCGGGGTTTGTGCCCCGGAGACCAGAACCAGACTGAATTAGCGGCATCTTTACCTTCGGAAATCCGTTTCAGGTTGACCGGATGTTCCTTCAGGATCTCCTGCGATTTCAAAATAAGAATGTTCAATAGAGCAGCCGTGCTGTTACCTTCCGGTTTTAATGCATCTATCATCACATCACCGAAATTGGTGCCGGGAACATCGTGCGGCGGTGTACAGGAGATGGCATCGCTTCCATCCTTTAGAACAAACAGATGTCTGTAGCTTACTCCAGGGTGAAATTTCATGATCCCGGATCCCAGCTCTTCATTCAGCGTACCGATTAGCTGATGGGATTCCGCGGTACTGATATGACCTGCGGAGTGGTTCTTGATCTTCCCGTTCTCGATACAGATAAGGTTGCATCTCATGGCAAGATCCGTGTACTCCAGGTCAACTCCCATGCTGGCTGCTTCGAGTACTCCCCTGCCCGCAAATACCAGTGCGGGGTCGTAGCCCAGTACAGAAAGGTTCGCCACTGCGCTTCCGGGATGCATATCGGGTTGCACGGTCACGAACTTCCCGCACCTTCCCCGGGCGCAGAGTGAATCGATGTTTGGTATCTCAGCAGCCATTAGCGGTGTTTTTCCGCCCAGGCTTTCGATTGGGCGATCAGACATTCCGTCTCCAAGAATAATAATGTACTTCATGATACTCCTTTTCTCCTCCGGAAGATAACTTCGCAGCCCCTTCCAGCCAATTGAGCCATGAAGTTCGATCAGAAGTCATTTTCCTGAATCGATACAGGTTGACCTGTCTCTCTCCTCAGTGTAATCTTGTAATGGTCGAATATATGAAGGGAGCGGTTTTTTATGAGTTGTTGCAGATCCCGGAGTGTTCAGCGTCATATCCCGATTGTTCTTCTAATCCTCCTTCTTCCTGTTGTGGTACTTGGGCAGACCTATCCCGAAATCCAGTGGTGGTTTGATCTGGATGCCCCTTCGTTCGGTTCAGCTGCGGTTGATGATATCGATGGTGATGGTCTTCCCGAGATAGTCTTTGGAACGTATTTCAACGATGAAAGCTTCCATGCCCTGAACGCGGAAGATGGAACTGAGTTATGGAGCTTCTTCACAAATGGCTGCAACGACGCTTCACCTGTTATAGCTGATGTGGACCTGGATGGGGAATTGGAAGTGATCGCCGCGGCATCGTCACCCTATCATGTGTACTGCCTGGATGGGGCTACCGGAGATGTTGAATGGTCAACCTCCACGGGCTATCCCAATTGCATCGATTCGCCTCCTGCTGTAGCAGATGTGGATGGGGACGGTAAGCCCGAAGTGGTTATGGGTACTTTCAACGGCTACGTATTCTGCTTCGACGGTGAGAATGGGAATATTGCCTGGCAATGCAGCCTCGGAACCGCCAGCGCTATACAGACCTGTCCGAATATTCTGGATATTGACGGTGACGGCGACCTTGATGTAGTGGTGGCCCAGTGGAACGGAGATAACAGAATTTACGCTCTGGAGGGAATTGACGGATCCATTCTCTGGTTCTCGGATCTTCCCGGAGATTACATGTACCACGGAGGATCATTTGCCGATGTGGATGGGGACGGAAAACCGGAGATTGTAATAGGTTCATACGATCACTACATCTACCTGCTCAACGCCGAGGACGGAAGTCTGGAGTGGAACTACATGACCCCCTACTACGTTGCTGCACCCACTTCCATTGCCGATCTGGATGCTGATAACGATTTTGAAATCGTTTACACTTCCCATAACAGGATCGGAGTGCTGGATCACAACGGTGATCCTGTATGGAGTTACACTGCCGGTGGAGGTATGTTCAGAGGAGCGGCACTTGCGAATATCGACGGAGACACAATTACAGACATAATCTTCGGTGCCGACGGTGGAATGCTCACAGCACTGCGGGGAACATCACCGGACATAATTTGGGAGATAGACCTGGAAGCGCACTACGGGAACACCTTTAATATTGATCATGCGCCTGTGATAGGTGATTTTGACGGTGACGGGAAGCTTGATGTATTTGTGGTTGGAGGGTATGGGACATCCTCCACTCCGGAGAATAATCATGGACGTGCATACATGCTTTCCGCGGGAGAGGGTTCGGGACCCGGATGGCCCATGTTCAGGCATGACATCCGTCGCAGCGGTTGCTTCGAGGATTCGGGGACAGGTATTGAAGAAGCTGAACTGCTGCCTTTACTAAGCGAGTTGACCTGTTACCCCAATCCCTTTGCATCTGTTACTCGAATGGCGTTCTATCTCACTGCAGCATGCCATGTGAGTGGTGAGTTATTCGATCTTTCCGGAAGGATGGTGAAGGGAGTTATTGACCAGGAGCTGCAGGGTGGACAGCATCTGTTTAACCTGGATCTTACGAACCTTCCTTGCGGCATTTACATTGTACGGCTCCAGATCGGGGCCGCAAGCTCGACGCGGCAGATAGTGAAACTGGATTGATAGATTCTCCGGTGGTAATCACTACTATCTTAATAATTGTCCCTCAGGAAATCCTTGAAAGCTTTGTAATCTGTCGGGAGGTGCTCGTATGACTCCTCCTTCTCTTCAAGACCCTGCAGGCTGGGCGGCAATTCGGGATCGAAAGAGAGGATTTCCCTGATCTTCTCCGGGAATTTTGCCGGGTGTGCCGTCTCAAGGGAAATATACAGCTGGTCTATATCGTCCCCTTCGTCACGAAGGTAATGCTGCAGTCCTGCCCAGCCAACTGAACCATGCGGTTCGAGCAGAAGGCCGTATTTTTTGTATGCACTGCTTATCATGGCTTCCGTCTCGGCATCGGTGATGCTTATCGCGTACATGTCTTTCCTGATCCTGTCCAGGTCAGGCGCGGAACTTATAGCGCCGTGCTCATCCATGTTTCCGCCATATAGTTGAACCAGTCTCGGGATATTGCTTGGGTGTCCAACGTTCATTGCGCTTGATATGCAGTTAAGGGAAGGTACGAGTTTTTCATAGAATCCCGATTTCACAAATTTCGGATACTCGTCATTCTCATTTGTAGCCACCACGAATTTACTGACGGGAAGACCCATATTCAGTGCGATGAGGCCACCGCAGAGATCCCCGAAATTTCCCGATGGAACCGAGAAAACCACTTTCTCGCTCGGATCTCCCGAGCGGAGTTCCGCGAACGAGTAGAAGTAGTACATTGTCTGAGGTACAAGCCGTCCGATATTTATCGAATTGGCAGATGAAAGATTCAGGTTTTCCAGTTCAGAATCGGCAAAAGCCTGCTTTACCAGCGCCTGACAGTCATCGAACTTCCCGTCGAGAGCGATTATGGTAACATTCTTTCCCAGTGTTGTCATCTGCTTTCGCTGACGCGCGGTTACTTCCTTCTCGGGGAATAGAACTACGACTTTAACGTTGTCCAAGCCATAGAACGCGTTGGCGATTGCGCTTCCGGTATCACCTGATGTGGCGGTGAGTATGAGGAGTTTCCCGTTATTCCGGTTAAGGAAGAACTGCATGAGGCGGCCCATCATCCTTGCGGCGAAATCTTTGAAGGAAGCGGTTGGCCCCCTGTCCAGCCTCATAACGTATTTCCTGTCGTAAACATGCTCGAGGGGTACGTTGTAATTGTAAGCGTCGATGACAATACGCTGCAGGTCTTCATCAGGAATCTCACCTGCAAGGAATTTTCTTCCCACTGCGTATGCTATTTCGTGATACTTCGCATCTGAAAACTCGCGGATCTCATCCTGCGTCAGACGGGGTATCTCTTCGGGCATGTAGAGGCCGCCATCAGGCGCTATTCCCTTCAGAAGCGCCTGCTCAAAAGAGACCGCAGGAGCTCTGAGATTCGTTGATCTGAAAAGTATCTGTCCGTTTTGCATATTGGATTCCCTGCTTATCTTCTGTTTCCTCACCCGGACGGGTGCAACCGGTTTCTGACACAGTCAGCAAGTCTTTTTACCGCTGCAGCCAGCTGTTCCTTCGTGGCGAACGAAAAGTTGATTCTCATCATGTTAACTGAAGGATTTTCCCCGAAGAATACATCCCCCGGAACGAATGCCACTTTATATTTGATGGCATCGTAGAACAACTTATGTGTATCGATCTCTTCCGGAAGGGTGACCCATAGAAAAAGGCCGCCATCCGGTTTGGTCCATGTTACTCCCAGCTCAGGAGGGAAACACTCATCCATAGTTGAAAGGAAAACCTCCAGCTTCTCGCGATAATACTTTCTGCATTTCAGAATGTGTTCTTCCATACCCATCTCGGTCAGGAATGCAGCGCACATGTCCTGGTTGTATTTGGGAGTATTAAGGACGTTCCCCTCCTTGATGTTTGTCATTCTCTCGATGACCTCAGAAGGGCCGATATTGAAGCCGATACGGAGACCGGGACAAAAGAGTTTCGAGAATGTATAGAGACCTATGACATTCCCTCCACCTCTCTTCTGATCGAGTGAGTATAGCGAAGGAATGGTCTCTCCGTAGTACCGGAAGTCCCGGTATGGACTGTCCTCCAGAATGGGGATGTTATGATCTCTGCTCAAATCCAGAAGAGCGTTTCTTTTTTCAAGGCTCATGGTGATACCCGAAGGATTCTGGAAATCCGGAACAACATAGATGAACTTCGGTTTTCGGCCTTCTTTTTCCAGAGCTTCGATCCTGAAGCGGAATCCATCCACATTGGAACCATCATCCTCGATATCCACACCGACGAACTCCGGACGCTGCATCTGGAATGCGACTATCGCTCCTGCGAACGTAGGCCTGTCGAGAATAACAACATCCCCGGGGTTGAGGAAAAGTCTGCCGATAAGGTCCAGTCCATGCTGCCCGGATGAAGTTACCACGATATTGTCATGGGTAACCCGGATATTGTCCCTTGCCAGAAACTGCACTATCGCATCAAGGAGAACCTGTTCACCTTTGATGGCGGTATACTGCATCACTTTTTCAAGGTTCTCTTCGAGGATCCTTCCGGAGACAAGCCTCATTTCGTGCTTGAGGAACATATCCGGAGATGGCAGCCCTCCCGCCAGGGATATTATTTCGGGATCTTTCAGAAGATCGAACAGTTTGCCGATGGAGTACCCTCCGTACTCCCTGATATTATCCGAGAACCGTGAATTCCAGTCCTGTATCATGAGAAGCTCACCGCCAAATCCTGATTATCACCTGTAATTTCAGTGTTTCTGGGCACTCTCAGCGAATATCGCCCTTATTCCTTTTTTCATCATAGCCCTGCCGTCCTTGGATGCTCTGAGGGCTTTGTTGAAGATGACTTCGCCGATATTCCTGCCCATTGCGTCACGCTCCTCCTCAGATATGAAGTAGGTAGCCATGGTATCGAGCTCGTGTGCGGTTCCATCGCTCTCGTACTTGAAGGTCATGTCGGTGCCGCTCTGCAGAACCTTGAACATGTGATCGGTCCAGTTGAAGTCCGGAATGCCGAGGTCGGGATTGATATAGATGTGAGCTGCAAGACTGACACCTTTTATCCCGCTTGCGTCAAGTTCCTTCGCGCACTGGATGAAATTATCAGCTGTGGAGCCGTTACCGATGTTGATCTCATAGATAGGTGAGGTACCATCCTCGCGGATGTATTCGTTCATGATGTTCAGGAGCATCCTGAACTGCATCGGGTTCTGCGTAGCAAGAAGCATTGATATCTTGATATGAAGATTGGGTATATCACGCCCGTAGTAACAGATTGCAACAATGGTACTCCAGCTGGGATTAAGGTAGAAATCCCCTCCGGTTGCAAGCGCGGTACGTGTAACTCCATCGAGGTATATCAGGTGGTTGTTGTTTGCCACTTCAATGCCGCCGAAATTGCCGAATGGCGTACCCTGATTCTTAAGTGTAAGTGCACAGACTCCGTTCTCACATTCGTATCTGACGAATTTTTCACCTGTAAGTGCTTCCAGTTCCCGAAAGCGCTTCTCCGGCTGGGGTATACCGATAAGATTCGTATTGCAGAACTTGCTGGCCTTCATGATGTTTTCGGCCATTGTCAGTGTTGCCAGAAGGTCGCCATTGTAAATGTAATTATCGGTAAGGGCTACAACGGATATCATCTCCTGGGGGGCGAAGCATGGCTCATCGGATCCGGCGCTTTCCGCTATCCGCTTGATGCACTCATGAGTGACTTTTGCTCCCTGGAATCCGGAAACCTGACTTGTTCCTGTTCCAAAAGAATCGTTGTAGCTGATGCTGTTCTCTTTCTCAAAATCCTCTACCTGCGGGAAGTCCCGTGCATAGGCTTCCGCTTCTTCGATCATTTTTCCGAAACCCTTTTCAGCGAGGATTTTTTTCCGTGTCTCGAAATCCTTCATTTTCCTGATAGTACCGGCGATATTATCTGCGCCGCCATGATGTTTTTTAAGAGCATCCATGGCTTTCATATCGGCATCTGACAGTAACGGATACTTCATCGGTTCCTCCTTGAAAAAAATTCCAGCGAATTTGATTGCATACTGAAAAACAATACAAGATTCGAGTCTGCCGGGCAATGAGGATACAGTGCAGCTGCTCAGAGAAAAAGCGGAGGCTGATCCAGTCCCGATTGTGAATCCTTGCAGTAACATATGAACTCAGTCTATAATAATTATGCGGGAACAGCTTTCAGAACCTCTCCTGCGGTATTTCTTAAATGTAAGGGGGCCCGGATGAAAATCATCAGTTCTGTTACTCTTTTAGTTATATCGACAATGGCAGTAGCTGAATCAACATGGTCGGTAGAAATTGAAACAGAGGTAGACTGGTTGTACGGACTGCGGGATTGTGCTGTTCTTTCGAACGGCAACTCTGTTATCTCTATAACCGGACCATTTGAAGATCCTTTCCTGATCTGTTTCGACCATGAGGGGGAAATTCTCTGGTCCAGGCATGTTCTTAAAGGTGCGAGTTCAAGGGCTTTTGAGAGTAACGGGGAACTGGTTACCCTGGAAGACGGTTTCGCAGCCTGTTATCACTCCGAACCAAGGGCAACCGGGATAGATACCGATGTAGCAGTTGTAAGAATGAATTCATCAGGTGAGATTCTCTGGACTTACATTATGGGGGAGGATGACGAAGATATCTGGATGTCCACAGATATAATTTCCTGTTCCGATGGCGGATTACTTGTTTCCGGCTGCCCGGGACAGCAGCTCCTCGGAGGATTCGTATTCAAACTCAGCTCGGATGGCAGACTTGAATGGATGACGCATCCGGAGGAGATTACGGGTTTTGCATTATCTGCAATTCAGACTGTAGATGGTGATTACTGCATCCTTGTCAGTAACTATAGCAGCACAACTGTACAGCATATAACCGGCGATGGTCTGGTTTCAGCTCCGATCACTGTTGCCGAAAGTGAGATTCCTTTCAGAGCCAGGATAAGCTGTATCGAGGACTCTTTCTGGATTATTCCTGCTATCGAGGATCATGTCCTGTATGCGGAACGATTGTATCCGGATAACGGTACGCGTAATGAGATTTTCCTGCAGCTCCCCTTGGATAGTGAGGTTGAACTGGCGGATATTATTGAAGGAGGTCTGCTTGTATC
>Ga0164313_10006518_pt1 | contig 10293 bp, 24 predicted proteins | sample GuaBasSedimGuay4_FD_113735 | JGI IMG/M metagenome (GOLD analysis project Ga0164313, IMG submission 113735) | Subseafloor sediment microbial communities from Guaymas Basin, Gulf of California, Mexico - Guay4, Core 4569-4, 0-3 cm | ecosystem: Environmental > Aquatic > Marine > Hydrothermal vents...
CCCTCGGTATGCTCCCAAATATCTATCCCGCCGGTAGTAGTGCGGTACAAATACAGTTCCCCCTCAGCAGGCTCCCACGCAGGGTGCTGGAGTTCGGCTATTAACCGCTCGCAGTGTCCATCGTATGCACCGGCTCGTGCTGCGGCTTTGCGAATTTCCTGTTCTGTATATGTGTCAGTCATTGCTATTTCCCGCAAGTTGGGCAGTCGCCTGCCGATTGGTCGCACCCAGAAAATACTCCCGGTTCTATTTCAATGCCGGGACATTTTGGGCCTCCGTGCCCTATACAAGCCAAGCCTGATATATGCCCGCTATACTTCCCATCGTCGCGTATCAAATCACCTGTGTGCGGGTGACGCCATCCTCTGCACTCTGGCCTAAATCCGAAGGCATCCCGATCACAAAACCCTGCGGGTAATCCATTCACCCACATCGGCACAGAGCATTTACCTTTTCCCTCGGTTAATGTCTTGTGGTGTTCACTTAATCTGCTCATCTATCTTCTCCTGTTATAGATGTCTATCAAGAAACGCATCCACCTATACCGATACGAGTAACACTGCCAATAATGATTGAAGCGCCAGAGCTGCCACCAGAGGATTGGGTAATACTCGCGGTCGTCAACAAGGCCAAAATCATCAGGTTCGCTCATTCCGGCATCCCTGAAGCTCTGCACATCGCGATTAAGGCAGCAAGGCCGAGGGATTTGTCATGTGCTTTAGCTACGCTCCCATGCAGAACATCGTCCAATACTCGGCGTCTGAATAGCGTCACATAACAGCAACTGGGCGCTGATATTGTGATGGTGATTTCCCACCCTCCATCCGACAGCGTATCGAGTGCCGTAAACAACATTCTTTCATCGCGGTCGGGCTTCCATTTTTTAGTAACACATTTATACCCCTGCTCGTCACTCGCGAAATTGTTATCGTATTCGAGAGGGTCAAAGTAGTAAGCATATTCCGCAGTGGTTTCTGGCATTAGCTTCCAGTTCATCACATTCAGCGCAACCCAATCGCGCATCTTCTGTACCTGCTCCGGTGTGTATGTCATTTTTTCAATTCCTGTAACTCTGCGTTTATACGCTTGTGCGATTTGACCATGTGCTCTGCAAGTTTCACATCCATATTGAATGTGTGTTCTTGCTGTTGTAGTAGCAGTACCGTCAATATTCCGTTCCAGACCAACAGTATTGCTATCCAATATTTCACTGCGTCTTCCTCAGTTGCTCTTTAAGACAGGCTTCGCCAGCGTGCTGCGTACAATACCGAATACCATCAATATTAAACACGGCGAACCGTTCACAGTGCCTGCCATATGGATGCAGATATCCCGGCCTCGGGTCCCTGACAGTGCGCTGGCATCTTTTTGCTCGTAGTCGCGCCCCTACGTTTTGGCCGGGATGGTTAATCTGAGTTACATTCATGGATGCTTCCCCTCAAATTCACCTGACTCTTCGGCATCAGCTACCTCAGCCATATGCTTTTCATCTTCACCTTCAATGTAATCATCACCAGCATCCACGTATTTCTGGATGATTTCCAGCACGCGCTCAGGGTCAGTTTCTGATGACACCATTTCGCCAGTATCAGGGTCCTTGAGTAGCACGATGCGGTCTTCCTGTGGCACGTCAGCGCCGTCCATGATGGCCTGTGCCTTCAGGATCATATAGATATCAACCTTGCCATCAGCCGCCATCAGGGCCTGTGTATGGTCTTCATCTACCTCTTCCTCGGTGATGGGGCGCTGGGTTGCTCCTGAGCCTTCAGGAATAACTGACTCTACGGCACGCGCTGCCCAGCCTATGGGTAGTCTGAGAGTTGGGTCTTCGAACACAAACATATGGAATTGGTTGGCCGCGTCCACCAGTCGTGATGCTGACGGGTACAGCTCAAAACCTTCGTTGTCTTGGCCAACCAGCGAGTCCTTGATGGACTGCATGTGCCGCCAGTCATGTATGGCGCCCTTGTCCAGTCTCTTGACTGATAGGTGGATCATAGCCACACCCATCAGGTTGTTGGGGACGTTGTCACCCCGGGCGATGTTGACCTGATACAGATCGTTCACCCATATCTCGTCTTGCTTGAGTTGATTGTATTGGTCCTTCGCTTGTTTGCGGGTGACTCGATACACGTCCATGAGGTTGTCGATGTAATCTTTTACCTTGGGCAGGGCCAGCTTGGTTTGGTGGAATGCTTTCATGGTCATCGGTCTCCGTACATATTGGTCATTTCAGATTTCATTTCATCACTGGGTTTCCAGTACCCTGAGTTGTCTTCGGTGGTCAGGTAGGCTTCTTCGTACGAGCCTGATTTCTTGAGTTCCATGACGCGTACCCAGTGGATCGGCATCACCTCGTGCATGAATAAAGTCAGGGGGTGGCCGTTGACTATGATCCCTACTGTGAACGCCTTCATGGCATATTTACAATCACCTGTTGGTCTCAGGTTCTTACCACCACCTATGCGGTGGACATGGAAGATATCACCAAAGTCCGTGCCAATACTGTCACCGGTTTCAGGCACGCCAAACGATTGTGAGTTGAAGCACAAAACATGCTTGGCTTCTTCGATTTCATTGAGTCGTTCCAGCGTTGATTCATAGCTCATATCAGTGCATCCGCGCTCGAATACCCCGAAGAATTTCGAGCATCCCAAGCACATGCCATCGACCGCGTCAGCCAAGGCTACAATGCGCCGTGATTTCTTGGTCTCAAACCCACAGCACCGGCACGTAGCAAATTCAATCTTGCGGGGCTTTCGCTTGACCTTAGGTTCAGGAGGTGGGGCTACGATTATCCCGCCTTTGGATTCATTGAAAGTTGCCATGTCATTCGTCCGTGTCGAAGTGCATTTGTATTAATTCCCAATCGGCTTGTATGTGCTTCACACTGATACCCTCATTTCGTCGATTTCTTCATCGCGCGCCAGCAGTGCGCTGTCCCACGGGCCATAGGTCTCGTGTTCGACCAGCATCTGCTCGACCATTGGGAGGGTGTATCGCTGGGTGTATTTTATCTCACCAGCTTGATAGTAGAGGTCCTTGTGGAACCAGTCGTCTTTGCCCGGGTCCCAGCACTGTCCGTGATACTCAATCCATGCGTGGGGGTATTGCCCCGCCAGCTGAGCCTGACCACCTTGCCCTGTGGGTAAGCCGTGGACCAGTACAAAGCCTGACCCCACTCCACTGTCCAGCATCTTCTGGGTGCATTGGGTGAAGCAGTCGCCTTCACGCCTGAGTTTATTCCTATGCCGTGCCATGCCGGTTCTCCAGTCTATAGGTCGTATTTTTCAGTGAATGCAGCCATTGCCACAGGGTAAACCTGACGCAGCATTACGTGCGATCGACAGGTCGGAACCCATATGGTCAACCAGCCTGATTAATCCGTGGTCAAGTACGCGATGCTCTTTAATCATGGTTGGTGTACTCCAGTTCGATAATCATGTCGATTTCGTGCTTGGCCTTCATCAAGTCTTCCAAGCCATTCTTGAATTTGTAGCGGCAGATGCGCTTGATAACGCAACCCTGCAGGAAGCTGAGGCCGTTGACCTGTGCGAACTCAGCAGGTTGGATTTTCATGTTCTTGTAGTGGTTGCCACCGACCTGAATAGCCATTGCTGTTGAGGGCTCCAGAACAGACTCGTGTTTTGGGGTGGCGCTACAGGTGCCGCAGTACCCGTTATCAAAGGGTTGGTCTGTGGCATAGCGTAGGCCACAGTGGGCGCACTCGACGGCTCGACTTGGTTGGGAATTTGGTTGGGTAGCGGCGATGGGAGCACCATCGATTTTTACCTTCCAGTAGGGTCGGCCCTTGAAGTCAGTGCCATCAGGAGCACCAAGAAAAGCACGCATAATGTCGATGGATTTATCGCCAGTGGTGAGGAATTTATAGATACTATCCCCTTGGATTTCCATATAGATGGAACTCCGTGATCCTACTTTCCACCGGTCGTAAGTGCCTGTGGTTATTGCCTCACCATACGTGCTGGTCAGGTTCTCGTGAATCTTATCGAATTGATCTGTATTCATGTCGGGTCCCGTTATTGTGAGTGGTTCTGTTTAATTAATTCCATCGCTTTAGCGAGTGCGTTAATAGTGGTGAGCACGGTGGGGGCATCATGCATTTCCGTGATGTAGCCTTCCAACTCGTCGATATATTCAGCAGCATGGCGGCGGGTATCCTGCCGGATATTGTGAGCCCTCAGACGTTTCTGGTGGGTCATTTCTGGGTTGGGTCGTCATCTAGTACGACCTTCATTTCTTTAATGGTTTTGTCGTATTCAGCTACCTGATCATCACGCAGTTCAAGCTTCATTTTCAGTTCGGCCACCTTGGCTTGCAGTGATGATATCTGCCCTTCGAGCCCACGTATCTCGACTTTCTTACCTTCGATGCGGTGCTTGAGGTCCCGTACCAGTTCAGCAGTTTGCCTGTCCTTGCTGGTAGCAATATATCGGTTGGCTTGAATGACAGCTTTATCATCATCATGGCTGGGCATTTTATGTTCTCCTCACCTCTGGTATAGGGTTATAAATAATACGCCGAATCATCGGCAGGTCGCCTGTGAATACCATCAAGTTGAATCGCTTGGCAGCTATTGAGAGCTCACTGTGGGCGCGTTGTATGGTTACAGGCTCAGTGGCAGGTATGTCACAGTATTTCCGTGCTAATGGGATAACTAGAGCTACCTCGTCCACCGTGGTAAGTGGTCTACGCTCATGCTGCCGAGCCCTTTCCATGTATTCAGACACTGCATCGTTGAAATCCGATCGACGACAAAATGCTTTATCTAAACCGTTGAAGTATTGCCAACGATGTTGCTTATGTTTACTGGAAAAGGTATCCCATTTATAAATGTCATTATTGGTCATACTAATCCACTACGCTTTCTCTGGTGTGGGGTCTTGGCCGATCATGGCGTAACCACGATTGACTGCTTGTATTACGGTGTCCGCAGCATCTGATGTGTCAACATCGAGCGACAGTGCGCAGCGCATACAGTCACCATAGAATTTAGCCAACTCGGGTTCAGTCAGTTCTTCCTGTGGGTCTGAGCCGCGAAGCAGCTGGGCCATGTGGTGCCTCTGCTCTTGAGTCAGTGATATCTTGAAATTGAATTCCTTACGCATCACGCACGCCCCTTGGTGTGTTCAAACCCAAAGATTACACCGAAACAAAATCCAACTGTGGTGAGGCCAATTACTGTGTTCTCGACACCGCGTTCAGACCACGGGATACCATAGCCAAATACCTCGCTTATGAGCGCATCAGTGAAAGCGACTGCCCCAATAAGGCATACTGAGCAAAACGTGCCAACAATGAGTGCTTTGGCTAGTATGGTTACCCAGAAGTTGATCCGTTTCACAACCGTTCCGCCAGATGTTGTATCACGCGGTCAGCATGAACACAGTCGAGGTCGACTGAACATACCACTTGCAGGGAGGCTACTTCCGGGGAAATCTCAGAATAGCGATACAACCAGTACAAGCCACCACGGCGCAGTATGCGCTTAACGGTATTATCATTGGATTCGATAGTACGCACCACGGTGAGTCCGTGTTGTTCCCAATGGTCGATTGCTTCTTCCAGTAATTCATTATTCATTACACGCGATCCTCGTGTATTAATTCGAATTTGTCAGTGGCATCTACCCACCTGCCACGTTTCTGCGATGAGGTTTCGAAGGCCATCATCCCATCAGATAAACGAACCAGAACATCGTAGGGCATACTGATGCATAGGAAGGGGTTGCGAAAGTCGCCTGTCACGAAGTCATCGGCGGGGATATACAGTTTGCCCGTACACCAAGCTTCGGTTTCTTCAGGTTGTGTTGGTGGTCCGTAATTGGGGGCAGTAATTTTCATGTGTCGGTCTCCTAGTCAAGGAAGGTAAAAACTCTCGCAGTGCTGAAACACCCCGGCGGTGCCGAAACACACAGTTCAGATGGGACCCGGCAGGCTTTGCAGGCCCAAGGGGATACGAGAGAAAGTGGATAATAACAGGTTCTATAATGGTGTCAAGTGTATTTTAGGTGTATGTCAGTTCCAGTGAGGTCCATGTGGCAGTGGCTCCATCCATGTATCAGGGTCAAAGTCGTTGCCCTTATCTATATTAGATTCCGCTAATATGATTCGGAGGTTCCCCGGTACGTGCAGCCCTGAGACAAGCCGTCCGTTCAATGGTATGACGTGGTCAACATGATGTAGTACGCCTTCCTTCCACGACAGGTGTGCTGCTCGGAAGAATGTTGCCAAGATGTCCTCACGGTATTCATGCCATGTGCTCCAGCCCCACGGACAACGCGCGCGAAATTTCCTGCGCTGTGATGTTGAGCCCTTCTTCAGACGGAACGCTCGACGCATCATTTGGCGCCGTGATTTCGTGGTTGGGTCACTTGGTGCTGGGATGAATGTCGTCATTCCGTACTCCAGTTTTGTAGGTCGTCTCGGTGCCGCATAATTCGCACTTGTAGGGGTGCTGACCATAGAACCTCTGGAACCCATTCATAGGCAGAGCGAACTGGGTGCCTTTGCATTTGGGGGCAGGGCATAGAAGTGGTATGTCCACCGGGGGTAATTTAGTCATTGGTCTTCCATAAAGTCGTTTGCTGTCTCGTAATCAACGTGTTCACAGATACCCCATTTACGGGACATGGTGCCACGGCGGTGAGGGAATCCTACGTACCCACATTTGCACGTGCGTTGGATTGTTTGGATACGCACCCACGGGTCATGTTTAAGCGAGTCCTGCTTACACGCGGGGCATTTAGGAGGGTGGATATACCACTCAAGTTCGTGGGGCAGGCTCTTCCTTTGTCGGCAGGCAGTGCGCGTGCATCTGTAGCTATACCTTGCCATGTTGGGTCCTTGTCAAATTTGAGTCGGCACTGCATATGTTCAGCAATGAATTTATGGCGTGCCGGAGCAGTCTTATAAAATTGCTTGGTGAAGGGTTGCTTGGCACCGCAGACGCATCGGATGTGATATCTAATCATGCCTTCCACCACGCCACGCCACGCGGATCGCGGGGTAGCAGCAGATGAAGACATAGCCAGCTGCCAAGAAGTTAGCACTATGCATCATCGTGTGGTACTCCCATCCTCCGGTGCTCAGGTGCCTGACAGTTTCAAATCCTGAATACAGGAAATGAAGCAGCAGCAGACAACCGACATACCTCACGATCGTGAACATCAGGTCAGTTACTACCGTTACTTCGGGTGGGTGGTTCATGGGTTCTCCTTCATGGTTGCTACTGAGCGCGCGGCGATATCGAATTGGCGCATTGATGGTATGTACGTCTCAGCGTGTTTGTTGCACATATCTTTGCATTGCTGCATCGTGTGCATTTTCTTGCGCTGGGTGGTGTCAACAACATCACCCCAGTTCTCACCGCGTTCAGTGATGTAATAGGCGCACCAATATTTGGTGACCTCACGACCGTTCCAGTAGGTGTACGAGGTCAGCTTATAGATGCCTGATACAAAATGGTCCCGGCCAAAGTGCGTGACCTTTTCCCATTCAAGTGGTTTCATGTCATCTGTCCTCAGGTCTACGGTTTAAGATGCAGTCAATGTTGTTCGAAGCTGTCTCCATTTCAAAGATAATTGCGTCCCATGCTTCGTCACCTTGGTAGGTATCCTGCCGCTCCAACAGTGTGCTCACCACTGCTCGGATACGTGTAGCTTCTACCAGCAGGTCAGATCGGTGCTTGCGGAGGCGAACCACTTCATTCTCGACTGCCTTCAAGTTGTTCAGAAAGTTCATGTCATTTGCTCCTTGAAAAAGTAGTTAATATCTTTGAGCCAGCAGATTTTCTTGCCAACAAGGATGCCCGAGGTGTGGGGGCATATAACCTTGTCAGCTTTACTCAGTTCTGCACCGCTCAGCACCAGCATCCCTACGATGGTGTCGCGGGTGCCTTCTTTGGCATGAGGTTGTGATACTATCGCCGCGCTATAAAAGTCGACCAGCTCCAGCAGTGCGCGAGGGATGTGGGGATAGTCGATACTGGCGTTGCTTACATCGCTCATTTCTGGTTATCCATTGTTTCTTGTATCCATTCAATTAGTTCGTCAGTTGCTGGTATTGAGTTATCCAGACCAACTAAGTCACGGACCAGTTGCCGTTCGTTCATTTCGATTTCTCTGGTATACCGTAGGCTCCCGTGATGCGCCCAAAAAAGATATTCAGGTCAGAGACATTAATAGCCCAGCCCATACCGATTTGCGTGCGCGGCGTATCTTGCCCCGGCACATGCGGCACGTACATATCGTCTGCGGAGTTAAAAATCATCCCAGCCATTATCATGTAAGCCTTGAAGAATTCCTGCTCGCGTAATATCACGTCATTCAGACCAGTCTTCCAGCCTTCGGTGTGAGTCTCGCGACTTATGCATTTCTTGATTTGGTCAGGGATATGTTGGCACGAAGAAAGCTTGCTTGGCTTAGTGTCCATATGCTCTGATACTCCAGACATTTGGGGTAACGGGTTGTAGTCAGGTTTCATCTTGGTGTTTAGCATGTCATGTCCTAACGTACTTCAGAATAATGGTCTCGCCATCCAGCTTCCTGAGGCGCTTGCGCTCAACCCAGTAGGGGACAGCCCATGCCATGTTGGTTTCAACGACCAGCAGTTTCTGATTCATGTAAATGTGTAAGTTCATGTCATGCCCTCTGGTGGTGCAAAATATCGTAGATATCTTCTGCGTCGAGCCAGCCTTCGGTCCCATCTACCCGTGCATGTAGTGGTACTGAGAGCGTAGCAACAAGGTGCCCGGACTCTTGGTGGTGCCAGCACAGGCTGAAATCACCTGATACTGAGGACTTACAGCCCAACAACAGCAACATGCCGCTCAGAGGCTCTGAGTGCCCTTTTAAGACGTCCACGATATACAGGTCCTCAGATGTCATATCAACGCACGCCTGCATCAGGGCAGGCAGGTGCTGCTTGTAGTCGGTCTTTGTGGGGGTCAGCAGACGCTCTGGGTTGCGGTCATATGAAGGGTCCAAATCATCCATGTCACGACCGGCACGATGTGAATTATGCGAGTCTTTCCATTCACGTGCGTCGTTATTGTGGTGCGCTTTAGCAGCGCGTAGCGCGTCCATGTCATTGCGTTCTTCTCCACAACCACGTTGGTGCTCACGCAGGGTCAGCCCTTCGGAGGTTAGTATCTTGTTCATGCGTTCCTGTCCGCCTGATTAGTTGTGATCTTTGCATCGATCATAATCTTGATGCCTTCCAATGTTCTGGTGTTCATGTTGACACCGTAACGTCTAGCGATGAAATGCGGCTTACCATGATGCTGAATCTCAGTGATCTGCCAGCCTCTATAATCGTCGTGTTTGTTCATGTCGGTTTCCATGGTTGTTTGGTTAGGTGTTCCCAGCTACTCAGCACTATTACCTTTCACTGGGGGCACTTTTCTCCACTGGATGATGTGGTGATTTGCTGCAAATATGACCTCGAAAGGCGGAGCGGCACAGCATAGGCATCACCACTTTGGTAACGAAGCATCCAGCCTCCGCCACAGAAACGCCCACTCCCGAATAAACTTGGACAGTGCGCTAATGGTATCGCACGTCGAGCAAACTGGTAAACGCAGTTGGTACTGACGCCTTAATGTCAGATATCTGCTTCTTGAATCCGACCAGTGTGGTGCGTTTGTCCATCAAGAATTTCCGCGTGGTGTTGGTCACGTCATTGCATCGTTTTTGCACGTCGAAATAGTCAAACCCGTACACAAAATTATAGTCTTCGACAGTTCCCAGATGGAAGTTGGCACTGAAGTAATTCACATGCCCTCCTTGGTGTGCCGGTAGGTTGATATCAATCTTCAGGTAGATGGAATGGTTGTAGCTGTCATCGACCAATACCCGTGCTGATGAATCAGCTTTGCAGTCAAGGTAGAATGTCTGCACGACCTTGTTGAAATAGGCCGAACGTCCTGAGTTAGTAACAGCACGACCAGTATACGATGCGAAGTTGTTGGCGATGTGTGGCAGGATTGCCAGTACTTCTTTGTGCAGGGCTACTTGCCCAGCGTATGTTTCGTTGAATGATTCCATGTCGGGTTTCCTTTAGTCGGTTGGTAGTGTATCAAAGGTGTATGTTCAGGTCAAGCCTATCTTGGGTCCTCGTCACCTTCGAGAATATCAGCGTCAGCGTATTCCCATGCATCTGTGTCGAGTAAGTCGACCCATTCCATAATTTCCTTGTAGTACACGTCTGACACCCTGCCTGAGGTGATTGCCCTTCGGCAGTCTACGATCCCTTGCGAGGCCGAGTCGAGCAG
>Ga0164313_10006519_pt1 | contig 10292 bp, 7 predicted proteins | sample GuaBasSedimGuay4_FD_113735 | JGI IMG/M metagenome (GOLD analysis project Ga0164313, IMG submission 113735) | Subseafloor sediment microbial communities from Guaymas Basin, Gulf of California, Mexico - Guay4, Core 4569-4, 0-3 cm | ecosystem: Environmental > Aquatic > Marine > Hydrothermal vents >...
ACCTGGCCCGAGGTGACCCACGCCGTCAACACGGGCATCGACCAGGCCTTCCGGGAGCTCGGCATCGAGATCGCCTTCCCGCAGCGCGACGTGCACATCAAGGTGAAGGAGCTGGGGGCCCTGTCGCCTGGCCGCAGCAGCGAGTCCGGCGCTTCGGCCTGACCCGCACAGTCACTTGAGTAAATGGTCATCTGATGCTATCTTTCCAGGGTCGGACCCGTCCCTCCACAACTCGGATGAAGGTCATGGATCTCGCTTCGATCATGTCGGCTGACCCCCACTGCGTGGGACCTGAGATCTCCCCTGATGACGCCCTGGCGGTGATGGACGATCAGGATGTCCGGCACCTGCCGGTGGTCGAGCAGGGGCGCCTGGTGGGCGTGCTCTCCGACCGTGATCTGCTCTCCGAGATCGGATGGCTCCCGGCCCGCACGCCTGCGCAGCGCGCCGCTCGCGAGGGCGAGGGCAGCGTGCGCACGGTGCGCGAGCTCATGCACGCCAACGTGACCACCGGCGAGCCCGATGACAGCGTGGTCACCGCCGCGGTCGACCTGGTGGTCCAGTCCATCGGCTGCCTGCCCGTGCTGCGCGGGGATGAGCTGGTGGGCATGGTCACCGAGATGGATCTGGTGGCCGCGTTCTGGCGCATAGCCCAGAAGGGCGAGCTGGACGGCGATATCGATCCGCTCGTGAGCGAACGCATGGCCGCTCAGCCCGTGACGGTGACGTTTGTCACGCCGGTCAAGCAGGCCGTGGCCCTGTGCCATGACCACCACGTGCGCCACCTTCCCGTGGTAGACGGTGAGCGCCTGGTGGGCGTGGTCTCGGACCGTGACCTGCGCGCCGCCAGCTGCGGCGGCCGCCACCTGGAGCAGGTCGTCGGTACCATCATGGTGCCCTACCCCGTGACCCTCGTCCGCGAGGATCGGCTCTCCGTCGCCGCGGAGCGCATGGTGGGGCACCGCATCTCATGCCTGCCCGTGGTGGACGGAAACAAGTTGCAGGGCATCGTTACACTGACGGACCTGTTGGAACACTGCATCTCCACCTTGCGCGACCCTGAGACCCACTGAGCCCGCGGCGCCGCGCGCCCGACCCCGGAACCCAGCCCCCATGAACGTCAAGATCCAGGACCTCATGACCTCTCAGGTGCTGACCGCTCAGCGCCACCAGTCCGTCAGCCACGCCCGCGACCTGATGAGCAGCAACGGCATCCACGCCCTGCCGATCGTGGACAGCGAGGGCGAGCCGGTGGGCATCGTGACCACGTCGGACGTGCTGGGAGACCTCAACCCCAACGGCAAGATCAGCGCCATCATGTCGGCAAACGTGGTGACCATCCCGGCCTACGGCGAGCCACGCGTTGCCGCGCGCACCATGCGCAACCAGCACTTCCACCACCTGATCGTGACGCACGAGAAGAAGGTGGTCGGGATCCTGAGCACCTTCGACCTCTTGCTCCTGGTCGAGGACCATCGCTTCGAAGAGAAGGGTGCGCAGCGCAGCGGGATGCCGCGCTGGACCCGGCGTCAGAACAAGAAGAGCAGCGCGGACTGAGGCCGGTTCGCCAGGAGCATGCCTGAGCGGTATCGTGGGAGTTGTGTCTGTGCCCGTCCCCAGATCGGTCGCCCTCGCCGAGGGCTCCGCCGCGATCGTCAACGACCTGAGCGACCAGCCCCTGTCGGTCCCGCCCAGGATCCTGGGTGACCTCGGTCCCCGTGACTCGGGGCCGGTGTTCATCTGTTTCTGCGTCGTCCACGGCAACGAGCCGGCGGGCTTGCTGGCCATTCAGCGTCTGGTCGCGCGGTTGCAGTCCACGGGCGTCGAGTTGGCCGGCCGCTTCGTGGGGGTGATCGGCAACGCCCAGGCCTACGCCGCCGGCAAGCGCTTCCTGGAGATCGACCTCAATCGGGCCTTTCAGCCCGAGCGTCTCGAGCGCCTGCGCCGCGACGGCGCCGAGCCGCTGTGTCCCGAAGAGGCCGAACTGGTCGCGCTCGATGAGCTGCTACGCGAGGCGCAGAGCCTGGCCGCCGGGCGCCCCGTGTTCTTGCTCGACCTGCACAGCACTTCGGGTGGCGGGGCGCCGTTCAGTGTGCTGGACGACACGCTCAAGAACCGCGCCTTTGCGTTCCACATTCCGGTTCCCCACGTGCTGGGCCTGGAGGAGGAACTGGTGGGCACCGTCACCAGCCAGGCCAACCGCATGGGGCTGGTGGCCATGGCCTTCGAGGCCGGGCAGCACGATGACCCCGAGTCGATTGACCGGGCCGAGGCCGCCATCCTGATCGCCTTGGAGGCGTCCGGTGTCCTGCCCCCCGGGCAGCTTGATGCGAAGGGCGCGCGCCAGCTGCTGGCGTCCGCCACCAGCGGCCTGCCGCGTGTGGTGGAGGTGCGTCGTCGCCACGCCCTCGCGCAGGGTCACCAGTTCCGCATGGAACCCGGCTTCCACAACTTCGACGCCATCCGCAGGGGCCAGCTGTTGGCCACGGACGGCGGAGAGCCCGTGGCGGCCGACCGCAACGCGCGCTTGCTCATGCCGCTGTACCAGGGCCAGGGCGATGACGGCTTCTTCATCGTGCACGACGTGAAGCCCATCTGGCTCGAGCTCTCCGCCTGGCTGCGCGGGCTGCCACTGCACGGCCTGCTGCACTGGCTGCCCGGCGTGCGGCGCCACTCGCAGCGTCCCGAGACGCTCATCGTCGACAAGCACCGCGCGCGCTGGCTGGCGCTGCAGGTGTTCCACCTCCTGGGCTACCGCCGCCGGCGGGGCAAGAACCGCACGCTGGTCATGACCCGCCGCGACCGCGGCTGAGTCCGCGACCGCGCCGTCCGACGCCCGTCGGCTAGGACGTTTTGACTGCATCCAGCGCGGCGTTCCAGCGCTCGATCGTCGGGGGCTCCGGGTCGAAGAGCCAGGCCTCCAGCAGCGCGCGCTGCGGCTCGCCGCCCAGCTCCACCGCCAGCTCGATGAACTCCTGGATGGTGGCGTGGGCGTCGCGGTTGCGCTCGTAGTGCGCGCGCAGGATGGCAAAGAACGTCTCGTCGCCCACCGACTCGTGCAGCGCCCGCAACACCCAGGCACCGCGCATGTACACCGCACCGCCGAACATCTCCGTGCGTCCGGGCTTGCCGGGCGGCCCCAGTTTGGCCCGGCGCAGGTAGCCGTAGGAGCGCAGCAGGCTCTCGTCCATGGCCGCTTGCCCCTGGCTGTGCCCGATCCAGAGCCAGGACGCATACGTCGCGAAGCCCTCGCAGAGCCAGATCTCGCTCCAGTCGGTGACGGACACGCTGTTGCCGAACCACTGGTGCGCCAGCTCGTGGGCGATGACGGTCTCGTGCCCCGCGTTTGCGCCGTACACGGGGATGGTCTGGGTCTCCAGCGCTCCGGGGAAGGGCACGCTGGCGAGGATGCAGCCGTAGGTCTCGAACGGATAGGGGCCGAAGATCTCGCTGAACCACTCCAGCATCTCGGCCGTGTTGTCAAAGTCCGCGCGCGCTTTTGCATCCGCGTTGACGTTGAAGTAGTTGCGGATGGGCAGGCCGCTCTCGGTGCTCGACAGATCCAGCTCCAGGTGCGCCACCGCCAGGGTCACGAGGTAGCTGGCCATGGGATCCCGCGCGCTCCAGCGGTGCGCGATGCGGCCGTCGTCCAGGGTCTCGCGGCCCTGTGGGAGTCCGTTGGTCACCACCGTGTAGCCCTCGGGCGCCGTGATCTCGAACGAGTAGATGGCCTTGTCGAGCGGGTGGTCGTTGCACGGGAAGAAGCCGGCCGCGCCCACCGGCTGGCTCATGACGTAGACCTCGTCCTTCACGTGCATCCAGCCCACGCCGGACGGCGCGGGAAAGGCGTCGGTGGTCACGCCGCTCGGAGACCCGCCATAGGCCACGCGCAGGGTGAAGTGATCGCCTCGCGACAGGGCGCCCTCGGCGGGATGGATCACCAGCTCGCGCCCGCCGTAGTCATGCACCGCGGGCAGCCCATCCAGCTTGACGGACGCCACGTCCATGTCGCGCAGGTCGAGTGAGAATTCGGACAGGTCCTGCTCGGCGACGATCTGCAGCTCAGCAACGCCCGTGAGTCGCCCGGCGACCGGATCGATGTCGAGCTCGAGGTGCACGTGTCGCACGTCGTAGCCGCTGTTCCCGAGGAACGGAAAGAAGCTGTCGCCGAGGCCGCGTTCGCCCGCGCGGCCCTGGGGAGCGGCGCAGGCCGACAAGAGCGCCAGGCCGAGGGTCAGCAGCAGCGGGGCGGAGCGGAGACGCAGTGAGGTCGACGGCATGGTGTGGCTCGCGGGGGGTGGCCGAGCATGGTAGCCGCTGACGCGTGCGTGCCTCTATTCGGGGAACTCCACCCGCAGGGCGTTGCTGAAGGCCACGCCCTGCGGCAGCGTCGGGTCGGCCACCGCGAGCTGCGTGTAGAGATCGGTCGGCCCCGTCCCGCTCCCGCCCGGAACGGGGAAGCTGGTGCCGCCGCCGCCGTTCAGAGGCAATGAGATCAGCAGCAGCGGCAGCGCCGGCACGAGCACACCGCCCTTGATGGGCGTGGGCATCGAGGACATGCCCAGCATCAGCGTGCTCGGCGCAAAGGGCGGGCCACCTTCCGCCGTGAAGTTGGACACCAGGCTGTTGCACAGCGGCTGGCCGCAGAGGGCGATGGTCACGTTGCCCGGTCCGCCGAAGCCCAGGCTCGTCTGGCACACGAGACAGCTGTCGCCCAGGCCGTCGTCATCGCTGTCGGCCTGTGCGGGGTTGGGTGCGCTGGGGCAGTTGTCCCAATCGTCCTGGATGCCGTCGTTGTCAGCATCCAGCGTGCTGCGCCGCACGTTGGAGATGCGCAGGTCGTCAAGCAACCAGCCGTCCGCGCGGAACTGGTTCTCTGAGTCGCTGCCGAGCTGGAACGCGGGCGCCACCGAGTCGACCAGCCAGCTCTGTTGCGCCAGCGTGCGATACAGCTCGAGCGGGTCGTCGGGGTGACCGATGCGCAGCTCGATCAAGCCTGCCGGTCCCGACCAGGCAGCTTGCAGGTGCACGAAGCCGCCCACCGCGTCGGGGTGCGTGGCGGGGTCGGGCACGGGCGCCCTGACGCGGTGGGAGCGCCCGTTGCGGTCCACGATGGAGAAGATCAGACGCCCGTTCTCCGCGGCCAGCTCAAACGAGTTGCTGCGGTCGAGGTGGCTGCCGTAAGCCGTGGTGCCCCCGACCTGCAAGGCCATGACGCCAGCGCCCTCGCCGCCCGGGTTGCTCAGCGTGGGGCCCGTGGGCAGCAGGACCGAGGCGAGCTGCCGAGCGCCGCCGTCCGCGCCGGCCTTGCTGGTGCCATCGGGGTTCAGGAAGAACAGCGGCGAGCTGGCGGCCGAGCTCGAACGGAACAGGATGTCGTCGATGCCGTCGGCGTCAAAGTCGCCCACGGCCATGCTGACCGCGTCATCCACCAGGAACTCGAGCTCAGGCGGGGCACCGCCACCGGCGGGCGGGAACGGGCCCAGGATGACCCGTGAGGCCGGTGTCGTGCTCGGGCCGCTGCGCCAGTTGGCCACCACGATATCGAGATGCCCGTCGTTGTTGATGTCCTTCTCGGCGTTGACCGTGAAGGGCCGCGGCGTGGCGACCACGAAGTCGGGGTCAGCGGAGTACAGGCCGGCCCCGTTGTTGAAGTGGATGGCGACCTGCCCCTTGACCCCGCCCAGGCCGTCTTCGAACAGCGGCTGGGCCAGCACGGCGTCCGGCCAGCCGTCGCCGTTGAGATCGCCCAGGCTCACACCCAGGCTCTGGTCACCGCGCGGGGAGCTCACGCCCGAGACCACATCGAAGTCGTAGGTACCGGAGACCAGCTCGCCGATGAGCATGTAGCTGGCGTCGGGAGCGAAGGCGCCGTAGAGCACGTCGAGTACGCCGTCCCCGTCGACGTCGGCCACCGCGGTGCCCTCGGCCGAGGTGAGGTGCTCCAGCGCCAACGGCGCAAAGCCCGGCGCGAGCTGTCCTGTGCCGTCGTTGATCCAACCGACCACAGCGAAGGTGTTCAGTACGAAGGAGGCGCCCAGCAGATCCGGCCCGTCCCGCTGGTCGAAGTCGGCCAGGGTCATGCCCTGCACCAGGTCGATGGGCACGACCTGCGCCGGCGTGTCGTGGCTGCTGCCCGGCATGATCGGGCCGTCGTACACGAACACCGCGCCCGGCTTGCTGAGCCCGACGTCGGCTTGGTTGTTGGCCAGCGTCAGGTCGAGATCGCCGTCTCCGTCGAAGTCGACCGCTCCCACGCCGCGGGGGACCACCGTCTCGACGCGGGCGGGGTTGGTCAGGTCGAGGCCGCTGGGTGTGCCGAAGTACACCAGCGACGGGGCCGGCGCGACGCCGGTGGTGGGCTCACCTACGAACAGGTCGGTCCACGGGTCGCCGTTGAGCGTGTGGGTGCCGTCGAGGCTGAACAGCACCTCCCGCTTGCCGCTGCCCGGGCCTGGCCGGACCCACAACTCGATCGTGCCCGCGCTGCCGTTGAAGTCGGAGAGGGGGAAGATGGCCGCGCCCGGGCCGCTGATGGAGAGGGCGCCCGTGCCGAAGATGCCTGCGCCGGGCAGCACGCTGTCGGTCACCCGCAGCTTGCCAGGGCCCGAGGGGGACTCGACCGCGCTGGCGCCGTCGAAGCTGCCCAAGACCAGCGTGCTGTCATCCAGACCGGCGATGGGCGCGTGGGTCAGGGGCAGCGGCGGGGGGCATTCCTGGGCCCACAGGCCAGCGCAGGCCACGGTTCCAAGCACGAGCAGGGCGGGAGACACGATGCGCATCAGGGCGGGGTCGGCGGGCGGCGGGGCAAGAAGAGTCGGGCGTGCGGCGGTCGTTTGAGTCTACACGGACGTTGGGCGCTGCGGGGTCGTTGCGCCCGCGCCATCGGCACGCATCGGCAACTGGCCGGGCCCGACTTCAGCCCCTTGCTTCGCGCCAGTACAGGGCCCAGAGCGCCACGTGCAGCGCCGCGATGGCCCAGCTCACCAGATAGAAGGATGGCTTGGAGCGCTTGTGCCGGAAGAGCTGCTGTGCCAACAGGGCGCCGGGCACTCCGCAGAGCAGCTCCACCAGGTGCAGCGTGGCCTCGGGGACGCGGCGCGAGTTGCGCCTGGCGGCCAGCTTGTCGAAGCCGAACAGGATCAGCGCCAGCAGCGATGCGACGCCGTACGCCAGCAGGAGGGGGTCAGGCACGACGAGGGGCTCCGGGATGCGGGGCGGCCCCGGCGCGGCCGGGGTGGTGCAGGGCGGTCTCGCGCGGCGCGGAACAAGCAGAGGCGACGACGACGATGTCCGTGTCGCTACACTACCGCCTCCCGGATGGGCCGGGGAAGCCACGGGAGTCGAGGACCATGTCGGGGTGTGATGACTGCCGCCTCGAGCCGGGCGACGAAGCCCAGGTCTCGACGCTCAAGCTCCTGCTGCTGCTCAACGCCGCGATGTTCGTGGTGGAGGCGGCGGCTGGCTGGATGGCCCAGTCGAGCAGTCTGCTGGCCGACTCGCTCGACATGCTGGCCGACGCCAGCGTCTACGCCCTGGCCCTGCGTGCGGTGGGGCGGGGCGCGGCGGCCAAAGTGCGCACGGCCACCTGGTGCGGCGTGCTTCAGCTGCTGCTGACGGTGCTGGCAGCCAGCGACGTGGCGCGCCGCGCCGCCTTCGGAAGCGAGCCCGAGGCCTTCACCATGTTGGGAGTCGGTGGATTGGCGCTGCTCGTGAACGTGACCTGCCTGGTGTTGCTCTCGCGCCACCGTCGCAGCGAGGTGCACATGCGCGCCACCTGGATCTGCTCGCGCAGTGACGTGCTGGCCAACCTGGCGGTGCTGGCCGGTGCCTTGCTGGTGGCCGGCACCGGCAGCCGCTATCCCGACCTGGTGGTGGGCGCGGTCATCGTCGCGGTGGTGTTCCACGGCGCGGTGTCCATCTTGCGCGAGGCCGCCCGCGCTCGCCGGGACGCCGCTACGGACTGACCAGCGGCATGTCCTCCAGCAGCCAGCCGCGGGTGAAGGCGTTGTTGAGCAGGTCGCTCTCCATGCCGTCCGCCACGATCTCGGCGCGGAGCTGCAGGCCCTGCCCGGCGAGCACGAGATCAGCCAGCTCTTGCGCGAAGGGCAGGCTCCGGTTGCCCAGCGGAACGATGCCGCCGGCCGGGGCAACGGCCTTGGCGCTGGTGGACGCGCTCGCGCCCGTGGCCGTGCCGGCGCCGTGGGGGCCGCTCTGCCGACTGGATGCCTTGAGGTCGGCTCCGGAGAAGGTGCCCGTGAAGCCGTCCAGGGTCCAACTGCTGGCGGCTCCCGCCAGGGGCGGGACGGACCAGCTGCCCAGCAGAATCTCCGTGCCGCCGAGCGTCAGCGAGCCGTCGGGCTCCATGGGCGTCGCGAACAGCTTGAGCGTGGCGCCGGGCGAGGCGTCCCTGCCCACGTTCACGACACGCGCCTCCAGCTCAAGCCGGAGGCCGTCGACCGCGTCGACCAGCCGCGCGGAAGGCGTGTCGACGGCCAGGTCGTAGCCGGCGGCCGGCAGGTCTGCGGCGCCCAGGCGCGAGATGCGCACCAGCGACAGGCCTGGCTCGACAGGCAGCTCGAACTGCGTGCCCACGCCGCGCTTCTGCAGCGTCATCGTGTTGGTGATGGCGCCGCTGGGGAACACGTCGCAGGAGGAGTTCGCGGCGCCCCACTCCACCTGGTACTCGCCCGCAGCCAGGCCCTGGTCGAGCTGCACCACCGCGGTCAGCGGCGCGGCGCCGAAGTTGTAGGTGAAGGCTGTGTAGTACGATCCGACGTAGCCGCGGGCGTTGCACTGCACGGCCAGGTCGAGGGACTGCCCCGCCAGGCTGCGCCAGCGTACGAGCGGCCGGAACACGATGCCCTCCACGAGGTCCTCGCCGTTGGCGGCCGCCAGCAGGTTGCTGGGCCCGCCGCCATTGAAGCTGAGGTTGATGCGGTCGGTGTGGATCACGCCGGTGGTCAGCAGCGGATACAGCTGCCGGTAGTAAGACAGGATCTTCTTGTAGTTGCCGGTGAACATCGCGGTGGGCTTGGCGGTGAAGCCGGCGTTGCAGGGTTGCAGGTCGCCCAGGGCGTAGCGTAGCCCCGCCGGCTGGCCGTTGAACTCGATCTCGACCCAGTTCTCCATGCGCGCGATCAGGTCGGCGTCGACGTAGGTGCTACTGGGGTTGAGCGGGTCGTGGCGTGTGTTCAGGTCGGCGTCGGTTGCCAGCTCGCCCAGATGAGCCAAGACCAGGCCGCCGAAGCGGCTGTTGGACTTGAGCTTGGACGCGGCCCACAGATCGCCACCCTGCGGCGGGTTGGCGGGCAGCCCCGCGTCCTCCCAGTCCATGACCGAGCGCAGGATGCGCACGGCTGGCAGCAGGTAGCGCCAGCGATCGGGCGAACTGCTGCGCTGGTACGCCACGCGCAGCAGGTCCAACGTGTAGCTGTGAACGCCGGCCGACAGCTCGGCCGTGTCGGAGGCCGTGCCGGTGTGGTTCCACCAGAAGCCGTTGCCCTGGGCGTTGGTGGGCCAGCCCGCGGGGCCGTACCAGCCCGCGGGCTTGGATCCGGAGGTGTCGAGCGCGTCGTCGCGCCAGCCGTCGGCCCAGCTCAGCAGGTCGGCCACCATGGGGTGGCTGTTGGCCAGCGGGGCGCGCGCCGAGGTGCTCACGCCGGGGTACATGGCGCGGCCGTTGAGCAGCGTGTCCCAGGCGTGGTCCGGGTCGCCGCCGTGGCCGTTGGTCGTGAACACGAAGGACTTGAAGTGGGTGCGGCCGAGGTTGCTGTCGCCGCCAAAGGCCAGCTCGGGAGTCTGGGCATGGAGCAGGTGCTGGGTCGACGCCAGGGCAAGCTCCGCCGCCGTGGCCGTGTGTCCGAAGGCCGCCAGCGTCGTGAGGAATGTGTTGGTGGTGTACTCGGCGGTGTGTTGCACGTCGGCCATGCCGCCGGAAAAGTAGCCCTCCTGCACCTCGCCCGATCCGTCGAGCACCCAGCGCGTGATGTCGTCGAGGGCGTCCAGCGCCCGTCGCTGTGACTGGTCCTGAAGCCCGGCGAAGGCCTTGCCAAACTGCGCCAACAGCTCGACGTCGTCGCCCAGGCCTCCGCCCAGCGCCCCGCCGTCCCGGCGCTCTTCGAGCCAGTAGCTGGCCACCGCGCCCATCAGGTCCTGCTGCTGCCGTTGCAGGTTGGCCCACTCGGGAGCCTCTGGGTCGTCGGGTGCCAAGGCCACGCGCGGACCCCACCACGAGGCGTCGATCTGTGCTGGCGTGAGCAGGTTCTCAAACAACGTCAGCTGCCACTGCG
>Ga0164313_10006520_pt1 | contig 10290 bp, 14 predicted proteins | sample GuaBasSedimGuay4_FD_113735 | JGI IMG/M metagenome (GOLD analysis project Ga0164313, IMG submission 113735) | Subseafloor sediment microbial communities from Guaymas Basin, Gulf of California, Mexico - Guay4, Core 4569-4, 0-3 cm | ecosystem: Environmental > Aquatic > Marine > Hydrothermal vents...
ATATACCCAGAACAGCACACCCGCTGTACAGAATGTACCAAGTATCCATAACATCCTTATAACTGTTACATCGATGTCGTAATATTCTGCTTGTCCGCCGCAGACTCCGCATATCATCGAATCTGTAGAACTACGTGTTAATTTTCTTTTACTCATGTGTTTCCTTTATTTTGCTAGAGAACAACGTTCAACTTTGCTGCTTTTAAATCTTCCGGTTCCCTGGAAAATATAATCCTGGGTCATCCCTTGATCTGCATCGCAGTACAAAAATGTTCCTAATTCTCGGTGTTTGTATATCCATGCTTTTTCTTTTTTATCTCTGTCGCGATCAAGTAGACCACAAGATGTAAGCACGAACACTGATAGAAATAATACTATTAAATATCTCATCTTAATTCTCCTATATTATAACACCATTCTGTAACGATGTCAACAAATATTTATCATAAAAAAAGACCCTCTCGGGCCTTTTAGCGTGTTTAAACTTAAAACTTGTAAACCAAGTCCAATCTAAACGAATCGTCTGTAAACGCACTAGGATAACTTACCCCATCGCTTACGTCTGTGTATGCAATCTTCGCTGTAACATGATCACCAAAATCTCTATCTATAGCAACTTCATAATATGAATATCCATCTAAATCGCTATCTTCCTGACCACCATATGTAAATGTAGTGTGAGTATCTTCCCATGTGTCAAAACGCACAAAAGCATTTCCAAACATAGCATCTCCGAACATACCGAACACATCATCTGTGTATCCTATTGTTCCGCCTAATTTGATTCCGTCATATACATAACCAGAAACACCAAACGAATAATCATCCTGAGAAACACCATCGAAACGAGAATGTGTATATGCTAACACATAATCACCGCTTCCGTCGTACACCTTGCCGGTGATTCCGATTGAAGCCTTTCCGTATACATCGATGTCATCTGCCAATCCAAATTCTACATCAGGAATCTTAACAGATGCGACTGTTACACTTCCGAACCATTTAACAGTATCAAATACATACCCGTCACGTTCTTTAGATGTGTATGTTGCGCCTGCTCCGACGAATCTATCTTCAGATAATTTCAATCCTCTCCAACGCAACTCTGTAGATGCGCCGACACCTGTTGTCCATCCCTCTGATAATTCGATATCAGGAAATGCAGGAAGTATAGCAGTTTCGTCTGCTATTACTACAGTGGAAAATGCCACTAACATTACTAACATTATTGATTTAAACATTCTAACTCTCCTTTGTTGTCCAACGCTATATTTATAATGGATGGATGGAAAGTAAACTATACAGAGAAGTTAAAATGCCAACTTTTTACAGTCATAAAAAAAGACCCTTGCGGGTCTTTTTCATTATGTACAATTTAGAATTTGTACTTGATACCGCCAACAACACGATCGTCTGTAAGCTCTGAACCGAAGCCTTCATCCATGTCCGTATCGTAGTAATCAACACTAACTACAACCTCGCCATGTGAAACTTCCCACATTTTATTTACGCCAATGTTCCAGTCGTTGTAAGACCAGCTATCACTAACATAAATAGATGCAATGTCTGCATCAAAGTTACTGTATCCATATTTTGCATGAGCTGACCAGCCACGCTTAGTTTCAGGTGTAATGTAGTAAACCACTGCGTTTACATACTCGACATCTTCATCCCATACTTGGAAAATCTCAGGAGAATAATTAACTGCAACTCCTAACCTTCCACGATACTTGCGGGCTTCTTTGGTTTTATGTTGGCCAAGTGTAGTCTCGATAATTCCGTTGAATTCCGTGTAGTCCTCTGCGAAATCATCATCGGTGTATGTGTACTGGGTAACACCGATTAGATACTTGAGGCCTGCTCCGTATACATTTGCTTCCGAAACATATCCACCGAAGAAATCTACTTCTTCTCCCATGTCTACATCCGACGCCCAAATGCCTGCGTACCAGCCACTGTCAAAATCGAAGTTGACTCCGCCTTGCAATGCGCCATCTTCGTCATTCTGTGAAATACCACGGAACACGTAGTCAGATACATATCCAACTTCTCCACTTACCTCAACCGCTTGCGCTGTTGTTGCTGCAACTGATAATACCAGTGCTGCTGTTAAACCTTTAAAATTATACATAAAAATCCTTACATTTAAGTTTTTGTGTTAGTGTGGGCGTGTTCGCCCACGATACGTAAAGAGTTACGGATTCAACTTGCTCACCTTATCGGCAAAGCGAAGAATTCCATCACTCCATCCACCCAAGATATATGTCTTGTCGTAGATTTCAGGCACGATAGTATCATCATAACCTGCCACCTGCACAAGATATACTTGCACATTTGGATTTACTTCTTTACGGTACTGCTCGATTAACGCGGGTACATCTACCACGCCGCCTCTTCGTCCACCTTTCCATGTGTATTGACTAGGAAGATCACTGGAATTTCTAACAAACAATCCACCGTGTCCTGCTTGCATATCTGAATACACAAATACATGATCGAGGTGTTCTTTGTTACGAATAACCTTATCCCAAAACAGCCAAATACCTGTTTCCGTTCCCATACCAACATCGCTGGCAAGGCGCTGGACCTTTTCAGTCTGAGCAAAGATTCCTTTAGCAGGATCGATTCTCATTTCTGCAAGACGATCACCAAAAGGATAAACTGTTGCTTCTCCTTCTGTTACCATACCTGTCAATACTGCTGTTAGGTTTGCAATATCTGCAACCTTCATTGTTCCTGCACTGGATGTTGTAGTACCATGTGCTGAACCGGAGTTGTCGCACAATGCTGCTACGTTACCTGCGAAGCGCGGGAGGTTTGCAACGGATACTTCCATGCATTCCTCTACTGCTGCCTGTACAGACAACGGTGCTGACGCCTGTTTTAAGTGTGTATATGCGTTAAAGTACCTAAATGGCAATTGCTTACCTTTTAGGGTGCCGTCAACTAATTTCTGTGTGAACAGTTTAGGATCTACACCATTATTAGACAGATTACGCAAATTACGAAGCAAAGCCATATGGCCCATTTTCTCAATTGCTTCTGTCCATGTTTCCTTGGTAGAACCTTTCTCGGAAATCAATGATTCCCAAGTATTCTGATCATTCTTCAAATTATCATAAACAAGTTTATCAATTGCATCTGAATGTGCGTGGCACATACGAACAACATCAACTGTTTTAACAACACGAGATTCCATGCGATATTTTGCAAGCTGATACTCTGGAAACGACTGCAATGCATCACGCCATGCCTTTTTCAAAGCATTTGGAATTGTTTTACCGTATTTATTTATCTGATATGCCATCTGCACAGCGGGTTCATCAGCACGTTTTATGATGTTTCGTGCATATTTACGAATTAAGCCGGTGCCTTTTGCATCTTTGTGATGGGCTGCTCGCACAAGGATCACCTGTGGAGTTGTACGAATCATATCTTCGTTACGAAGAGTGACAGCAAGTTTCAAAGTGCCCTCAAGGTCAGCATTAAGTGCCCTATCAATGGCTTCTTCCATTACATCTACAGTAGACAGGCCCTGTGTTTCCTGCGGAGTAACAATACCAACCAACACATTCACCAGGTGATCCATTAACGCAGGAGTAAGGTGATTATTGATTTTTCCAGCCTTGGATTTCATTCCGCCGTCTACATAATATGCAGGTTCGCCAAAGAAGCACGATGCCGCAATCATTTGTAAACGATTAAGGGGGTTTGTGACGTCAAAACTCACGCCACCGTCGAAGTTAGTGTGTGATTCGATTGTTACTGTTGGGGTTTTAGCTGTTGTATTAATTACTGACATTCCTGTCTCCTTTGAAGTGTGCTGTCAATGGTCGTAAAGTTAAGAAAGGAGTATACCGCGAACGGCAGTAGACATCACGGAGTCTCATTCTACCGTTATAGACATCCTCGTCTATAATACATCTATAATTCGATATAGAATCTAGTTATAATCTCGTATAACACAAAGTCTATTTTACGACACAGACATCGAATGGTCATTTGTACCCATTATCCATAGTATGAAGTAACCGTTTTACCTGCTACCTTTCTTAATTCTTTCACCCATGTCATCGGCAATTTCGATTGCCATTTTTGTTGCTGTACTTGAAAATAAACATGGTATAATTGCATGAATAAACAATATAATCGATATAACAAAAAACCGTATTCCAAACCCACCGGCCTGAATCATGTGTTCTATATATGTTTCGTTATGTTGTTCCAAGTGTTTCATACATTCCTTATAAAATGCGCAAGAGTATATTATAGTATGGCGTTGGTTTCATTAAAGTTGAAGTAACCATCCCAACCGCTGCTTGCTAAAAACTATTAATGATTTAGAAGAATAACTGTAACGGTGTGGTTTCGTCAATGAAGTAACCGTTTACACCACTATCTAAATTATTAATAGCTCTAATTTATGAATACATTATATTATATTTTCCTAATTATGTCAATGTAAATAGTTTACATATTCGTTCATACCACGACGCTTTTTCTTGAGGATAATTTTCTGTAATAAAATTAGCTTCTTTAAGTACATATTCCACTTGATAATCTGTGGCTGTCTGTCCCTGACCGAGTGGACCTAATTGCTGTTCCAGGGGCAACCAACTGAGATTGCGAATCCTTAGTGTTCCAGTGTTGCAATTCACTGCCATTATAAACGTTGTTCCGTCTGGCAAAGTAACTCTGCCTCCTGACCAAAGTGGATCAGGTTCGTATGGTGAAAGCATTTTTAACTCCAAAATTATTAGTGGGTTGCTCGGTCAGAGTCACTACTCTCTTCGCTAGGCCCAGTGTAGGCAGCACCGTATTAACATGCTTCAACACACATCATACGCCAAAGCAACCCACTAATAATTCTAAAGGAACCGGGGCAAGTGCAAAGTTGCCCTACTGTTGTTCGGATCGCTTAGGATGCAGCCCGGATCCTTCCTGAAGCTAACAGGAGACGTTGCGCGATTCCTTAAATTTATTTTAACATGTTATTTAGCAAAGTCAATTGATTTTTAATTAAAAACCGAATTAGATATAATCTAACCTGGGACCGCTCTTCAGTGCTCGAACAGTTTGTTCATACATGTGTTCTATGATAGCCAGTTCCTTTATCTCTACTGACAACTGTTGGATCTGTTCTCCTAGTCGTTTCGCATGTAGGAAAAACCTATTGTGTTCTATGTGCTCTTTTAACCTTTCTGTCTGCACTTCACTAAGCACATCATCGTACACCTCGTAGTCAACTGTGTCGTTTTCATGGCGACCATGCTGAATATCAAACACCTTCGACTCCACAAAGAAATGAGGATCGCGTAATATTAAAGTGTGTGGTCTAAGATCGTCAACTTCTAGTCCTAGCGAAATCTTACTCGACACAGTGTCTACTAAATCCTGTACCAATGCATCATGACAGAGAGTCACCTGTTCCTGCAGGCGGCCTCTCTGTTCGGCAAGTATCTCCGAATTATGAAGTTTCACTGTATCTGTTAATATCAGCAATTGCACCATCGGATATCTTAGCATATGTCGACTTAGCAATTCGAAGAATTGCACGATGAATCATATCAATTACATCGCCCACAATGCTCTCGACGAAACTAAATGGCCAAGCAATAATCCAGTGGGTAATACGTGTTATGTTGGACCGAATAGCGACACGACCTTTGCCCGTGTCGGGGCCAATGCTACCGTCGCGAACCAATTTAACAACTGTATCGCAGTAACGTTTCCAACGGTAATACGACCAGACAAATCCAACTGGAATCCATGCTGCTGCAATTAATCCCATTGTTGCAAGGGTCAGTGCCGGAACGGCAAAGTACAAAAGTACACCAAGCGCAATAGTAGTGAACAGAGTCCATCCTGTTGCGTCGTTGTGTTCCAGTACTAAGATCATAAGTGCTATGCCCACTAAAAATGGCCATGAAAAAAGTATTGCTAAAATAAAACCCATTGTTATTTCCTCTATAGTTTGTAGTTAATGTTGGTGGGCAACACGGGACTTGAACCCGTATGTCTTTCGACCTCGGTGTTTAAGACCGATATGTATACCAATTCCATCAGCTGCCCAGTATATCTTTTAATTTATTAGCTCTGATATAATTTGCTCCCTTCGGGGCCAAGCCCACTTCTATCAGTGCTTGTCGTATATTAGCAGATGATTTTAATGCTGTCAACAACTCTTTGTCAGATACTTTGGCCTTTCCGTTGTTTATGTTTCTTCCTCGCCAGGTTGGTGTCTGAGAATGACAATTAGGACATAGTAATCTTAAATTTGTTAATTCATTATTTTTGCTGTCGCCGTCGATGTGATCTAATTCTAATATTATATCAGAATTATTCCATTTTGTAATTCCGCACATGTTGCATTCGTGCGCAATATTTAATTCACCATACATGTATCCCTTTGCCGATGCAGTAGTATATCCGCTGTTACGCTTAAAACACTTATCAACCGCGTTGGCAATTGCATCCTTATTACTACTTGCACGGCATTCGTCGGTCCAGCCTGGGAGTTTTCCATCTTGGTGTGCTTGCTTGAGACTTTTGCTATTTTTTGCTCGCAGAGCAGGGCAACTACTCCAGTGGGCCGAACAACGGTCTTTGTGTGTTACGGGATTGCCGCAGCCATATTTACATAATTCCATATATGTATTTATACGGAATACACTGTTTTAACTTAAATTAGTGATCAATTGCTATTTACGATTTTATCACGGAGTGCAGAATAGCCACCGTGGAGATAAGTTCCATCTACGAAGATCTGTGGTACTGTCTTAACAATATTCCCAATGCGCTCTTCTAATGTTTCCTTCATAGACGGGTCCTCAATTAAATCATAATATGTGTGAGACACACCGTATGACTCACACATGTTTTTTGATTGTACACAGTAACCACAAGTCGGTGTTCCGTAGATTTCTACTTTCATTATTATTTCCTTAGAATTTATTGTATATGTCCGGGGCTGATTTAGCTTCGCCGTTTTGTTCAACCCATGCTGGCATATATCTTATATGCACAGGGACGTAGTTATTTTTTTGTAATCTTACAATAGTATGTGGCGAACTCTCATCATGCATTGCTGCTGTGATTTCATCCTCCGTTTTATCTAATAGAAACGCGCCCATTTTTGCCGGTTCGTGTAATCTTACACACCCCGAACTATATGCTCTCCGGTCTAAATCAAACAAATGCTTAGATGGAGTATCGTGCATGTAAATAGCATGTCTGTTAGGGAAGATATACTTTACTAATCCTAACGCATTCCAGTCACCTGGTTTTTGTCTCAGTCTATACGGGAATCTATTGTGCTTGTACTTACCCCAGTCGAGCGAATGTGGGTCTATAATCGAGGTAGAACCAACCACCTCATAATGGTGCGATGTCAGGTAACTCGGGCCATACTTTAATATCTTAGGAAGTTTGTCTCTTTTGAAAATACTGTATGGAATATTCCAGTATGGCCTAATATCTACATATCTAATTAGGTTAGAAAAGGAGACAGTTTTTCTGCTAGTTCGTCCAACTACACACTTCATTTTAAATTGAAAAACATCGTTTTCAAATGTCCACACTTCAAACGCAGGGATATTTACAATAACCTTTTTACCAGAATGGGCAGGTATTGCATCCCACACTTTCTTAGATTCTTGTAACATCTTTAATTTATACGACGAAGATTCGTTCAAAGCATTAAACGTCTGAGGGCCGGCTAGACCATCTACTAATAATGTGTTGCGTTTTTGAAATCGTATAACAGCGTCCACTGTTGCCTTGTCATAAAGGTTGCTAGAATCTGCACTTGCTAAATCACCCAATGCAGCCAGTCTAGCACGTACCTTTGATACTGTCGGGTGTGTTACTCCTGATCTCAACAACACCTGATACACTATATATTCGTGTGTTCCTTCATGCTGAATATCAGCAATTGCTTTATTATAATCACCAAACATACATCCTCCTATTTAAGCTGAATTTCTTCTCCGTACTCCATGCCAGGAATAAGATAATGTTCAAAACGACCATCTTTGAAAAAATCCTTTGGTATAAATTCGTTTGCTGCTAAATCGCCATTCATTATTCCCATCTTTTCTAAGGCCTCTGCCACTAGTTCGGAACAAAAGAAACTAGAAAAGTCTTCTTCGTTTTCTTTTAACCATGCAAAATCCAACAGAGAATTTGCTAACTCCCAACGTGATTTCTCATAGTCTTTATTCTTAGATTCTTTTCGGAACGCTCTTAGTGCACTGTGCATACCAGGAGAAACATCTCCGAGGAACTTTCTAACTGAGATGTTGCCATTGTAGTCTTCTATTCTTGCTGATAATGCCACAGTTTGAACGCCTTGCTTGGCAACGCCGTCCTCTATGTCGTTTAGGTCGCTAAGACCAGTAGATTCCCACAACAAAATCATGTCAAGCTCTTCGCTTTTAACAACCATGCCTACGTGGGACCATTTTGAATCACTGAAAAATTTAATTAAATCGCTAAAACCGCCCTTGCCAGAAAATAAAACAATATCTCCGGTATTAAGCTCGTCACGAATATCATCGTAGTTTACCATATAACCTCCTGTGTGCTAACTAGCTGTATTTATGATTATAGGATTATATGGTGCCAGGATCTTTCAGGTTGTTGCAATTAAATGCCCAGAGCCTTTCTTGGCACTGAAAACATTCATTACATCGTTTATGTTTGTGCACCGTACATGAATGTGTTAGTTTTACTAGCTCGTGTAAGTTGTATAACTCGCACAGTGCAACTATATACTTCTTAGAATGGGTCAAAAACGGCTGATGGATTATTAGACGACGATCTTCGGTGCGAGTTGGCCAGGATGTAGGACAAACGCCCGGAAGGGCAACATCTGGATTGGCGGTGTCCCCTAAGAAAATACAATCAACTAATTTATCTTCTAATATGTCTCGGTAAGCCAAGTAGACTATAGACGAATGATGCATATCGACCTTTCCTCGGACGGTGTAGCTAGATATAACATGTCCTATTTGGATATTTATATATTCTATTATTGCTAAGGTGTGGCAATCAGATCCATCGGTGGGGCGAGGTACACAGAACACATGTAAATTCACAGAACTATTTGTATCATGTATTTGTTTGGCCAGTAAGTATAATAACACAGCACTATCCAACCCACCGGATAACATAATGCCAATCGTCGACACATTATCAGGGATATCTAATACAAAATCACGATCTAAGATTTGCATTTTAATTCGGGTGTATTGTTATCTTAGGAATCCAGAACGATCCTCTCATATTAATTAAATTAAATATGAATTGTGCCAATTCTTTTGTTTCTATTTTGTTTACACCCTGTACATATCCAACACGAGGAGTATCTATGTATTCAGGCTTGATACACACAATCTTACACTTTGTTCCGGGTATATTATTAAGCTGTTCACATGCATGATCTAAGGCACGTTTTTCTGTAGAATATAAATTAGGATGATCCTTTGTGCCATCTGCCGAATTAGATGATATACATACAATTGTTTTATCGTGGTGCTTCCAAAGATTATAAAGAATATATAATAATTGCACCTGACAAAAACCATCATGGGCATTATTTATAAACACATCACAATCGTGTGCCTTTAACGCAATTGATTCTGGTTGTTTAATGTTAAAACCATTACTTCTGGAAAATACCATAGCGCCTGGATAAAATTCGTGCAGTGCTTTTCCTAATCCGGAGGTGTGTCCTGTTATTGCTACTTTCATTTTTCGTATGTGTCCAGTGCATCTAGTACCAAGTGTATTCGTTGTTGTTTACTGCCGTTGATAAATGTATGGGGACGTATTGTATCTAATAGGTGTATGTTTCCATCATCGGGGACATGAACCATTTCGTTATCATCAGGAAATAAGAAAAAACACTGCGGGTTTGTCTCTAACACAAAGTGATATCGCTTAGTTACGTCTCGGTGTATCGAATAACACCGAGGTCCGGGCATTACCATAATTCTAAACCTACCGATGTTGGGCAAGGATTTATACATCTCATATAACTGCGTGTGTTTCAGTGCACTATTAAATATAGTAAAATCGGTTTCTTTATATCTCATTTCTTGTTTGTTGAAATCGTATAAACTGCCCGTTCCCTCTAACATTTTGTGATATGTAGAAACTGACTCAGCAAGTTTACTATGTGTGAGACACAACTGTCCGTTTGCAGACTTGTGTGTGCGCATTATATCTGTAACTTCTTTTACCAATCTAATTTTATCGAAATTATAATCAGTTATTGTTTCTATTAAA
>Ga0164313_10006521_pt1 | contig 10290 bp, 7 predicted proteins | sample GuaBasSedimGuay4_FD_113735 | JGI IMG/M metagenome (GOLD analysis project Ga0164313, IMG submission 113735) | Subseafloor sediment microbial communities from Guaymas Basin, Gulf of California, Mexico - Guay4, Core 4569-4, 0-3 cm | ecosystem: Environmental > Aquatic > Marine > Hydrothermal vents >...
CCTGGAATTGCCTGTCAATTAATGTTCATTAGCTTTGCTGTTATTCAATTGTTATGCCGAAAATCTTCAAATCTCCTTATCCTGAGCTCTGTCCATGGATGATTTGCTTAGATTTTCGAGCATAACAATTGAATGACAGTCTTCAGTCTCCAGTATTACAATTGTTAAGGGTTCCCTGTTTATACTCTTGTTGAAAACTAAAATTTCCAGGTTCCTTTAAATTTTATAATTTTAAGGTTTTTAAAGCATAGTTTATATTAATCAACAAATTTTAGTCATGAGAAATATCAAATTTCGGAGGATCCTTACTGGGATTTTTGCAGGCCTGTTTATTTTTGGATTGTTAACATCTTGTAAGCCTGGTAATCAGGATAAACATCAAACAAAATCAACAAATAAAATGAAAATTGAATCAGAAGTTTTTGGGAATGTCGATGGTAAAGAAGTACGTCTTTTTACCCTGGAAAATAATAAAGGTATGATAGTATCTATTACAAATTATGGAGCTCTAATAACTGCTGTTTTTACTCCGGATAAAAATGGGGATATGGCTGATGTGGTACTTGGATTTGACAATCTTAAGTCTTATGTTGACGGACATCCAAGTTTTGGATCCCTTGTTGGCCGGTACGGGAACCGCATAGCTAAAGGTAAATTTGAATTGGATGGAAAGGAATATACCCTGGCAATAAATAATGGGGAAAATCATTTGCATGGTGGCATTATTGGTTTCGATAAAAAAGTGTGGGATGCTGATCCTTTTCAAAAAGATAATGAGGTTGGCCTGAAGCTGCATTATATGAGCCCTGATATGGAGGAGGGTTATCCTGGTAATCTGAATGTGCATGTAACTTATACTCTTACGGAAGATAATGAATTAAAGATTGATTATCTTGCCTCTACTGACAAAGCTACTCCAATTAATCTTACATCGCATAGTTATTTTAATCTAACTGGCGTTAAGGAAAATATAATGGATCATAAAATTATGATAAATGCTGATCGTTATGTAGCAATTGACGAAACCCTTATTCCAACCGGGGAGCTTCCTTTATGTCATAATACGGCCATGGATTTTAAAGAGATGCAAACAATAGGTAGCAGGTTTGATAAGGTTGAAGGAGGTTATGATCATTGTTATGTTCTGAATAAAGATGGTAAGGAATTAAGTTTAGCTGCGAAGGTGGAAGAACCTGGAAGTGGTCGTACGCTTGAAGTATGGACTACCGAGCCTGGCGTGCAGTTCTATACTGGTAATTTTTTGGATGGTTCACTAAAGGGGATACAGGGTGTGTTTTATGAAAAGAATTATGGATTTTGTCTTGAAGCACAACATTATCCTGATTCTCCAAATCAACCTGATTTTCCAAATGTTATCCTGAGTGTTGGAGAAACTTACATGCAAACAACTATTTATAAATTTTCAGTTAAGTAAATTCTATTTGAATACATGTTAATACACCAAAGTAAGCTTTTTGGCCTGTTCTGGATACTTCTACTTCATTTTGGATGCTCTTATGCCCAAACCCTGAATACTTTTGGTTTTCGTATGAACGAAGGATTGGAAGTAGCTTCGCTACAGTTGGAAGGAAGTAAAGAAATGGTAATGATCCCTCCTTCCAATTTGTTTAGTTTGGAGGTGAATGGCTCCATCATTTATTCCAGGGATGTAAAAGTAATGTATGAAGATCAGAAAATCCGGCTGATGTTTCCTAAAGGGATAACTGGTACTCTTCAATCCTTAAAAAACGGAGATAAAGGCTGGAAGGGAATCTTGAAATTACGAAATCGTTCATCAGATACACTTATCATTGAAAACGTGGTTCCATTTGGTGCCTCTGCTAACCATGTGTATTTAAGTTCGGAGGGTCCGGTTTCTCTTGCCAGAGCTAAGCTTTTTTTACCGGGGATATCCCCGGTTTCTGTTATTTTACCGGATAATGGCTGGGAAATGGGTTACGGTGCCAGGAACCTGGATGATAATTATGCGGTATGTATGCTAAGTAGAAGGACAGGCAAAGATAATGCAGTTTTTTCGAGATATAAAACTTACCTGCCTCCAAATGGAGAAGTTGAATATACTTTTTATGCAGACATGTACATGGGTATATGGCAGAATGGCTTAAAGAAAATGTTTCATGATCGTTACCTGTATGACCTTGATTCTTTTGATAATTCGTTGTATGATAGAGAGGATTTAAAATGGATCAGGAATAAATACATTATAACCCTATTATTTGCCTGGGATAAGGATTTTTATGATGTAGAAAAGAAAAAATATACTTTCTATCAATTTTTGGAAGAGGGGAAAAAGCTTTTTGATGGATATGATGTGTTTGGGATCTGGCCTACCTGGCCAAGACTTGGGCTTGATCAGCGCAATCAGTGGGAGATGTATGAGGATCTTCCATTCGGTCTTCCAAAACTGAAAGAACTTGCAAGTTATGCCAATAATAATAATACAAAGTTTTTTATTTCCTATAACCCATGGGATAAAAGTACCAATGCCGGAGATCCTTTTCATCAAATGGCCGGGCTTATAGAATCTGTTCAGGCCGATGGGGTTGTGCTTGATACAAGGGGTAGTTCAAGTAAGAAACTACAGGAAGCAGCTGATAGTATTCGCAAAGGTGTAATTATGTATTCCGAAGGTATGGCTGTACCAAAGGATATGCCAGGTATCCTTGCAGGTCGTGTGCATAATGCTATTACTATTTCCCCTGTATTGAACCTGAATAAGCTGATTAAGCCGGAGTTTGCAATTTTCAGGGTGCTAACAATGAATAAAGGTAACTTCCACAGGGATATAGCTATTGCATTTTTTAATGGTTATGGAACGGAAATTAATCGTTTTAATCCTGGGAAACCTGACTGGCTGAGGGATGAGCTGCTTTATCTTGGAAATACAACGCGTATCCTGAGGGATAACTCGTCTGTTTTTACAAATGATAAATGGACGCCTCTCATTCCGACGATGAATGACCATATTTGGGTGAATCGTTGGGAGGCTGGTTTAAAAGTGCTTTATACTGTATTTAGCCTTGACCCTTTTGGTGCGCATAGCCCCTTATTCGAGGTGTACCCAAAAGAAGGATTTCACTTTGTGAGTTTATGGAACCATGAAGAATTAACTCCTGAACTAAAAGATGGAAAACATTTTATACCTGTTCATGTAGAAGCATATAACGCTTATTTTCAAGAAACAAATGCAGCTGGAAATGTTGATTGTATTGTTCTTTTTCCGGAGATCCTGGAAATCGAGAGGAGAGGGGGAACATTGGAAATTGTAGCTTCTGCCGGTGACAGGCTAAGAGTATGGAATAAAAATGTTTCTTTTTCTGGGAAATTTGTAGAGTTTAATACAGATACTGTGAATATTAGTCTTTTAGATGTTTTTGGAAGGGAAGAAGGTAAGTTTGTAGTACGTTTATTTGAGGGGAAGGAACTCCTGGATGAGCAGATTATAAATATTGATTCAGGTATTCCTATTTCTGAAAGCCTTGTAGTCAAAACAAAAGAGTATAAAAAAGCCCCGGAAGGAATGATGGGAATTTCTGAAGGTGACTTTTTCTTTCAGGTATCCAATCCTGATCAGTTTATTCCTTATCCTGATTTTTCAAAGGGGGAAATGGTTCATATTCCAAAATTTTACATGGATGAGCATCCTGTTACTAATGAAGAGTTTTATACCTTTCTGGAGGTTTCTGTATATAAACCACAACAGGGAAAAAATTTCTTAAAACATTGGGAAAATGGGACATATCCTACTGGTCAGGGTAATTATCCGGTTGTAAATATAAGCCTGGAAGATGCAATGGCTTATGCTTCATGGGCAGGAAAAAGATTGCCGACTGAAATGGAATGGCAATATGCAGCGCAAGGAATGGATAAACGCTTGTGGCCCTGGGGAAACACTTTTCATGGAACCCGTTGCAATAATGGCTTTAACCAGCTTACTCCTGTGGATGCTTTCCCCAAGGGGGCCAGTCCATTTAATATAAAGGACATGGTAGGAAATGTATGGCAATTTACAAATGATGTTTATGATGTAGGTAATTATAGGTATGTAATTATTCGTGGGGGAAGCTATTTTAATCCTACAGCCAGTAGCTGGTATGTGAAAGGTGGGCCACAACCACTTAACCGCACACAAATGTTATTAATGCTGTCACCTGGTTTTGATAGAAATGCCACACTTGGTTTTCGTTGTGTGGCAGATGCAGAATAAGGAATACTTTACCAGGGAGTGCCCTGGATTAATTTGAAATAAGTAAAACATTCATTAATGTTATTTGCTACCATTTTTCGCCAGAACTCACCGGACAATAAATCAGAACGTGGCAATAGCCAATTGATCCTCCGATATGGGACCTATGTTTTCTACATCCTTGTATTGCTTTTACTGTTGTTTATTTATTTTTATATATCTAAGTTACAGGAGGTTCAGGATCCGCTACCAGAAAAGGCCCCGGTTGAGGATACCACTATAACAACAGGTATTTGATATTATTGCAGGCACCAGTTAATAAAAAAGTTGGCACTTTAAGTTGACATTATTCAGCTAACGCTCTCGTATTTAGCTGATTATGTGTATTTTAGTAGATCCTGCCTATCTTAGTGCTACCAATAAACTACCTGTTATATATGCTATTACCCACCATGTAAAAGCTATTCTGGAATAAATATGGAGAGCTCCTGATACTTTCTTGCCGGATCCATGTTTTAACCTGTATCTCCACAAAAAAAATGCATCAGTAATCATAAGTGCAAGGGAAGAATAACCCAACAAGCCATGCAATGTAAACATACTGTTTTCCGATGCGACAATCATCATAATGGTAGAAGTAATATCCAGAAATACACCAATAGATAAAAATATCAGTACCCTGTTAATGATAACTCTTTTCCGTTGTTCTGTAATAATCCCAATTGAATATGAAATTAATGCTAAGGTTACAATTGTTGCGGCAATAATGGTTAGTGTTTTCATTGCTTGTGTTATTAAGGTAATAATTTTGTAAATTCAAAACTAGGATAACCTCTTATTCCTGACTGGTTGAAATAACTTGTAAACCGAAGTTTGTAAAAACCAGACCGGGTATCTTTAATAATATAGGTGTAACCTTTTCGGACTTTGTACTCAGCTGAGTTACTTCCCTCATCCACTTTCACCTCTTTCCAATCATACCCAATTGCATCCTGTTTAATGGAAAAGTTATGCATCTCTGCGTATGAATAACCAATTTTATTAAAATCAGTAATCGTGTCCAAAATCGATTCAGTTTTGTAAGGATTTTGTAATACCCCTCTAACAAAATATGGTGTGGGTACACCCTCATCCGTATAAAGGACAGAGGAGTACTGGGTAAACAGAATATCCCAGTCATTTTTATCGGGCTCCAGGATCATTACCCTATTTTCATGAAACGAATAGTGAACATAATTGAAATCATTCTGCTTGGAAACCTGAACGGTATCAGTATTGTTCTCATTCAGCCCGGATACAATAAATTTATATGAATTATCATCATTATGAAGGAATTGAACTTTTTTCTGAGGTTCATAAGTAATCCCATTGTATTTTCCAATGAGGTAAACTGCATTAGAATAAACAGCTAAGCCCGAATCAAAATTCACCCATTTGCCAATTGCTGTAGAATCAGGGTTTCCATCAGACTTATCAAAGGCCCATGTATAAAGAGTCTTATCAGAAAATATTGAATCGAAATTTGTAGAGCCTGTTTGAGCAACTCCCCAGTAGCCTGATGAGTTAATCCGTATGTGCCAACCATTTACCCCGCATTCAAAAGCCAGTTCCCAGGCTGAATTTTTATTTTCTCCTCTGATTTCACCTGTATTCAGGTCAAAATATATCTGGTATTCGTATAAGGAAGATTGAAGCGAAATGGTTTCCACATTTTCAGGAGGGATATAGGGGGGTACCGCCTGATCCTCCTTAAAACAGGAAACTGCCATGCTTCCAGATAATATTAATATTGCTATAGTTCGGAGTTTCATTTCAATTAATAAATTTATTAAACTTATAGCTTAGTTTGATGAAATAGGTTCGTCCCCAATTGAGTAGGTTATTACCACTTGTGCTTCCTGAATGTACCCCTCCACCTCCGGAGGAAGAAATCGATTGATTGTCAAATATATTTTTCACTCCCATTGTCATTCTGACAGAATAATTGAAAAAGGGAATACTTAAGGTGGCATCCATGTTGTTATAAGAGTCAAGGTAGCTAAGTGAAACATCGTAAATTTCACCAGTTTCCATGTCTATAGAACCTACATACCGGCTATAGATATCAGTATATTTATAGAAAACAGATACTTCAAATCCGTATTTTATGTTTTTATACTTCAGGTTCGACGAGTAATCTGTACTGCTGGTGAAATCATTTGTATTAATTATACTGGAGAGTTTATTGTGAAATACTCCGGCATTAAGGCTAAGTCTGGGGTGCAAATTATATGTTAAGCTCGAAGAGAAACCCTTGGATATCACCGCTCCGGCAGGAACGTTAAAATAGATTGCAGCTGTAGGATTATTGGGGTCAAAGAGCAGTTCGATTTTATTGTAAATTTTATTGAAATATAAATTATTGGCAAGAGAAAATTTATGTTTTCCTGTATCATATTTAAAATCCATCCAAAAATTAAAATTATCTCCTGTCTCAGCTTCAAGGTCAGGATTTCCCTGGATATTATGGTTAATGTCTTGAAAATCCAGATAAAGCTCTTTGATTGAAGGTGCCCTGAACCCCTTTGCATAAGAACCTCTCAAACTCAAAATATTAATAATATCCCATTTAAAATTCAAAGAATACACCAAAGGTGCTTTATATTTAAAATTATAGATATACCTGATTCCTGGCTGTACATATAATCTTTTGGCAGGGAGTATTTTCATACTTAGAAAAAGTGAAAAATCACCAATGTTTTCAATGTTTTCCAGCCTTTTGCTATGGGCAGTTTCATAACTAAGTTCATAGCCTCCCTGATAAGTAATCCTCTTTAAATTTTCATTGCTATAGGTACCTCTGCTAAAGAAGTTGTTGAATGTGGTAGTATCGTTGGCAGATGCTATTGGTACTACATTTTTTTCAAGGTTTACAAGATCATTAAGATAAGTTATTTTTGATTTTTTGTAGATTGAATAAGCTCCTGTAATATTCAGGTTTTGTTTGCCTGTGAATTTTTTAGTTAGTACCATTTTGCTATCCCACCTATTTGTAAAATGATAATAATCAAAGGCCCCTTCATAATTCAGGTCAGGATTTAGATTTCCGTTGTCCCTGAGTTCTTCATTAAAATATGAAGAAGATATTTTGCCTTTCCAATTATTAAGTTGAAGTACATAATACGCATCAAGGTTATATTGAAGCTTAGGGTTCCAGTCCTTTGCCCTTGAAGTGTCAAACTCAGAATATCCATTAAAAAAATACCGGCCAAGTGACAGTCCCAAAGTACTTTTTCCTTTATTTATTGAAAAGTTGCCATCCAGATCATAAACACCTACCGTTTCATAATACCCCTCAAGCTCTGCACTTATACTTTTGCGTTTATTCTCTTTGGTGATGATATTGATTACACCAGCCATAGCATTGCTTCCATAAACAACGGACATAGGTCCTTCTACAATTTCAATATGGTCAATGGATGCCACGTTTATCTGTGAAAGGTCCAATATCCCGTTTTGTCTTCCAACCATTGGAACACCGTCAATGAGTATTTTTACATGCTCTCCCCCAAGGCCCTGAATACGTACAGAAGAACCCAGGGCTGCATCTCTGACCGGACTGAAATTTAATTCGTTAGAAATGAGTTCAGTGAGGTTTGTTGCTCCTTTATTTTCAACAACGCTATTGTCAATCACCCGGACTTTATAAATTGATTCATCAATCTTCTTTGGGGAAAATTGTGCTGTAACCACTACCTCATCAACATTTGTATTTGAGGGTTTGATAAACAAATTCATGGATCTGTCGGGAGATACTGTATCAATAAGTGTCAGGTATCCTACAAAAGAAACGATAATCAGAGATTGCTTTTTAACAGGGTTAAGCACAAATCCATTTTTATCAGTAATCGCATAGGATATGTCTGTTTTATCCAGGCTTTCAAAGCAGATGTGGGCGTTAGGGAGTGGATGGCCGGATTCCTTATCAATTACCATAAGCCTGGCTTGCGACCACAGATCAATGCAGCTACAAAAAGAAAATAAAATTAAACCAAAAAACACGCTCTTCCACATGCCATGAGGGAAAATAGAAATAAATAAGACCCTAATTGCTACTTAACTTTTCAATTTTAAATACTATTTTACCAGAGGCGCTTCCATCAGTAGCAGTAAATATTATTTTATACATTTCCTCTTCCGGGGTTTTCACAAAATAGCATAAGTCATTTTCAATGATATATGAGAATGAGCCCATATCAAATGTTTTCCAATCAGATCCAATCTCCGAAATACTGGAAGTGAAAACTGCACTTTCCGGGTCTGCCAGATCGGTATCAATACCACGGACTTCAGCAGTTTCAATATTTATATTGCTAAGTATGCCTGTAACAATATAAGGAATGGATTCATCATGATATTTAGTAAAAACCAAATCCCATTCATCGGTTTTTGGTTCATTATCCATTATATTTCCCGAAACAATAGAGAAATAAATAAAGTTTTTAGATATGTAATTACTGCAGACAATTTCTTGTGATTCACCAGCTGCATTAAGGTCCCCATATTTAAAATGAAATGTGTTGGTCATGGCAGCACGCTTTTCAATAAGTAGCTTTTTATAAGAGCCATCGCTGAGCTTTATGATAAATAATGAATCGCCTGTTACATCATGACTTAAATCATTATATACGCCCCAGCCATAGTCAGGATGGCCCAGGGAATTTCTGTCAAAAGCCCCAAACATCCATGAGGTATCTGCATTAAATAAGGTAGGCCATTGAGACAAACCGGTAGTATCTATGTTGTTCCATGCATCCAGGTTGCCATTTGGATAAGCATAGAGTTTTAGCCCATAACCCTCATTAATAATAATAGTTGAACTCATTGGATCCGTAGAAAATGCTATATCCCAACCAGATCGGGAAGCATTACTTACAATTCCATTTTTCAGACTGTAATAAATATCATTGGCATATCCTGCTCCCATACTAATTGAATCTGACCTGGTAAAATCAGGAACTGTTTCTTCGCTATTCTCATTACAAGAACTTAATATTAATAGTGCCAGTAATAGATAAAATAGATTTTTCATATGTACATTAGTTTAAAGTTAAATTCCTGTTTATTGTTATTTACTTACAAATGTTTCGCACTTAAAGTTAGTTGTGTGATATTAAATAAGTTGTAAAATCCATAATTTTATTATATCCCTGATAATTAATTACTTAATATTCCCATTTTTGAACTTTTTACTTTGTGATACTTTGTGCATTCCTTAGTGTTCCTTAGTGTTCCTTTTTGGTAATAAAGAGAATCCAATTTTAACCACAAAGGCCCCAAAGGATATCACAAAGGATTCACGAAGTTCAACAATCTTAATATCAGTATATTATATCAAATTATTTTACCTGCTAAACATTAATTAATTATTAATAAAGTTTATTTGTATCATAGTTGTCACCTTTCTTTATTCAGGTAAAATTTTGTCCTGCCTAAACTTAATTATCTAATCATTGCCATACTGGCAGAAATCAGAACTACTAAAAAAGAAATTCCATAGTAAAATGTTGCTGCCCGAAACTTTTGCCGGTCTGAGGCAAGTTTTTTTATAAACAGCCTTCCTATCTGTGCCAGTAAGAATGCAAACAGCATAAGCGAAATATGCTCGATAGCCCAAAATCTTAAGGAACTCTGACGGACTGCCTGCTCAAGGCTAATATTAGGAGCCAGGTTTTCAGGTTTAAGAAAAAAGTATAATACGATGCCTGTCAGCAGCTGGATATATAGAAAAAGAAGGAAAATGAATGATAGTTTGTTAAACGCTGATGAGTATGCTTTACTTTTTACCCATCCTACAATAGCCCAGATGACCATTATAAGCCCAAAAACAAAAAATATTGAACTTGTCCAATAATGAAACCGTATTACAATATCATACATAATTACAGATCTCTATTGTTTTAAGATAATTATTGCCCGGCAATAATAGAACATAATTCTGTAGGAAATCTGTAGTTTAGTAATTTGATCAGGCTCATTTTCCAAATGATAACTTATCCAGATCATTTGGAAGTTTGTGGAAAGTATTTCGAAAATTCATGAGC
>Ga0164313_10006522_pt1 | contig 10289 bp, 9 predicted proteins | sample GuaBasSedimGuay4_FD_113735 | JGI IMG/M metagenome (GOLD analysis project Ga0164313, IMG submission 113735) | Subseafloor sediment microbial communities from Guaymas Basin, Gulf of California, Mexico - Guay4, Core 4569-4, 0-3 cm | ecosystem: Environmental > Aquatic > Marine > Hydrothermal vents >...
AAACATAATAATAGCTAGTGTTAGATTAAGGAAGAATAATCCGTTTACATCAAAATTTATTTTTACGCTATCTAATTCTTGTTGCATAGAGATTCTAAATGTAATAAAATAGAATTAGATGTCCCTTTTTATTTATTAAATCTTTGAAGTGATTGATTTAATAAAAACATATCCAAACCCAACAAAAAGCATTAGGTGAAATGGAAACAAACCAAAATCCCCTCCTTGATCGCCAACGACAAAAGCACTGTACATTCCAAAGGCAAAATAGAGCGCTAACAATCCTTCAAAAATAACATTTGGAGAAATATTTTTTGAGATATATTTATTGTTTTTCCAATTGTCTTTTATTGAATTAATATTAAATTTTGGGGTTCGAATAAAATCACTTTTCTTACCTAAATGCCCTTCAATAACAGCAATAGAATTGTGAAGGGAAAAACCCATCGCTACAGAAAAGAAAGCAAAAAACATTCCTATATATTTTAAAAATTGTTTGAATCCGCCACCATATATACTTTTGAACGTAAACCAATAACAAATAAAGAATATTAAGGTACTTATTACAAAAAAACTCATTGCAAAAAAGTAATATTTTAAATGATCATATTCATTTTTAATATACAACATTGGGATACTTAAAATGCCTACAATTAGGATGTTTAGAAACATGGTACTATTTAATAAATGGAGCAACCCATGAACTTTAGTTTTAGGCGAAAGGTTGTTGCTTTTTAAAACTTTCCACATCATTTTCTGAAAGTTTTCAGCTCCTCCTTTATTCCACCTAAATTGTTGTGACCGTGCTGCACTAATAACAATAGGTAGTTCTGCAGGAGTCTCAACATCAACTAAATATTTAAATTTCCAGTTTTTTAATTGGGCTCTATAGCTTAAATCAAGATCTTCTGTTAAGGTATCTCCTTCCCAATTTCCAGCATCGATAATACATTCTTTCCTCCACACACCAGCTGTACCATTAAAGTTGATGAAATGACCTTTACTATTTCTTCCAACTTGTTCTAAGGTGAAATGTGCGTCTAAGGCAAAAGCTTGGATTCTGGTAAGTAATGAAAATTTCCTGTTTAAATGACCCCAACGTGTTTGAACTACACCAATTTCAGGATTTTTAAAATAAGGAATGGTGCGAAGCAACCAGTTTTTTTGCGGAAGGAAATCTGCATCAAAAATAGCGATGAATTCTCCTTTTGCAGCTCTAAGCCCTTCCTTTAATGCCCCAGCTTTAAATCCAATTCTGTTCTCTCTTGATATATGCTGAATGTCAAGTCCTGTTTTTTGAATTTTCTGAATTTGTAAAGCAGTTGTTTCAAAAGATTCATCGGTAGAATCATCAAGTACTTGAATTTCTAGCTTGGCTTTTGGATAATCAATTTCAGCTATATTATTGAGCAAACGCTCCATCACATACTTCTCATTATACACAGGAAGTTGAATGGTGACTAAAGGAATTTCTTTAGGATTTGAGAAATCAAAAGTATCGCAAGTATCCTTTTTCTTTTTTGCTTTTAGATAATTGAAAAGCAAGTTAAGTTGTGCTAATGAATACATAAAAATAAGTATCAATGCAATGGAGTAAATGGCAATAATGATGGTTTCTAAAATCATTTTTTAAATGAATACTTAAATATCCATAATAAAATTTTAACGCCTGCAAATATAGCACCTTTTACAGTTCCTGAAACTTTTGAAACTCCGATTCTGTTTCTGTAATTCACAGGAATTTCAACATAAGAATATTTATTTTTTAATACTTTTAACTGCATTTCTACGGTCCAGCCATAGGTCTTGTCTTCCATATTTAAAGCCAATAATTTATTGTACTTAATTGCTCTAAAAGGACCTAAATCTGTAAAATTCGCTCCAAAAAATAGTTTCATTAAACTCGTGGCTAGCCAGTTTCCAAATATTTGAGGTTTTGTCATGGCACCTTTTTCTCTTAATTCTGAAACTCTTGAACCAATAACAAAGTCAATATCCTTTTCAATAATAGGAGCCATTATTTTGGTAAGTTCTTCAGGGAAATCACTATAGTCCCCATCTAAGAAAACTATAATATCTGGTTTTATTTCTTGTTCTGAAATGTATTTCATCCCCATTAAACAAGCATATCCATATCCTTTTCTGCTTTCCGTTAACACAGTTGCGCCAGCTTCTTTTGCAATGATAATAGTATTGTCTGTTGAGTTGTTGTTGACTACGATTACTTCAGAAATGATTTCAGGAATATCTTTAATAACCAAACCAATAGAGGCTTCTTCGTTAAAAGCGGGGATGATGACTTTAATGTTTTGGTTCATTTAGTAATAGTTCTCGACTGTACTTCGACTTCGCTCAGCAACCACGATCGAACAGACAATTTAATATTTATTGACAAACTCCATCAAATCTACATCATTTCCGAGTAAAATGTCATTCGGATTTATTCTTCCAGTTTCAGGACCGTTTTCTAATTTTAAAACACCTCTAGGGCAAACTGCTGCACAAATTCCGCAGCCTACACAACTTGCGCGCACGATATTTTCTCCTTTTTGCGCATAGGCGCGTACATCGATTCCTTGTTCGCAATAGGTGGAGCAATTTCCGCAAGAGATGCATTGTCCACCATTTGTGGTTATTCTAAATCGGGATTTAAAACGTTGCACAATTCCCATATAAGCTGCTAGAGGACAACCAAATCTACACCAAACACGATTCCCAAAAATAGGATAGAAGCCTGTACCAATAACACCTGCAAAGATAGAACCGATTAAAAACCCGTAAATATCTTGTATGGTTTGGGTTTTGATTCCTAGTACCGATTGATTTCCTGAGAAATAAGCATACAAAGTAAAGCCAGTCATCACTAGAGCAAAAACTAAAACACTATGCACCAGCCATCGTTCTAATTTCCATGCTTTCAAAGATTTGTCAGACAGTTGACGATAAGGGTCGCCTAAAGTTTCTGCCAATCCACCACAGCCACAAACCCAGGAACAATACCATCTTTTCCCGAAGAAATACACCATTACAGGGACTATCACGAGTGTTAATATGATTCCCCAAATTAAAATGAATAATCCCAATCCACCACTTGCGAGTAGTTGATCTAAACTCCAGCTATAAAAGAAATCGTAATCTAATGGGAAGGCGTTTTTAAAGTCGTACCATGGTTTTTCAAATCGCACCAATATTTCAGGAATTAAAAAAGCAAATACAATCTGAAAAAATAGCACCGAAGTCGTTCTTAATATTTGATATTTATTATGGCGGTATTTTATATACATTCTAACACCCATAACTACCATCACAGAACAATACAAAAAGCCATATAAAAACCACTGACTAGCAGGATTTCCGTTTAAACTTTTACTTAAAGGATCTACAATATAGGTCCAGTTTACAATATAATCGGGTCTAAAATAAAGGAGTAAATAAAAGCTCACTAAAAAAACAAAAACCAACCAGCCTAACCATCCTTTATTGGTGGCGGAACTATGGAAAACCCCATTGTTTTTAATTCCTTTAGGAGCTAATAAAACCACATTTGGTATAATAATTAATAAGGCGCCAATAATACCCAACCCAAAGGTTAACCACCAAAAAAGCATCTTGTTTTCTTGTACAGATCCAGACCCAAATTCCTTTGCTAATTGATAGGAAAAACTATGAGGTTTATCCCAGATTACTTTATCCCATTCACTATTTTTTTTATGAGTTTCGTTGGCAGAATTTAAGGCTGATGTTATGTTTGAAGAAAATTCAAACGGACTTGAAAACTCCTTTCCAACAAGCGTTTCTTTCATTTTATTAGTAAACAGCTCGCTTTTTATTCCCTTGTTTTTTACAAATTGATCAAAACCAGATGACGTTACATTATAATTTCCAATAAAAATAAGTGATATAAAAACACCAAGTCCAACCAAAAATAATCCTAATCCTATTTTTTGAATTGCTTTCATGAGACTGTAATATTTGTTAATAAGGTCACATGCTGTTCGCTATTATTCATTTTTAATTGGAGATAATAATTTTTGCTCGCTCGTTTCATTTTATACCTTGGTATTAAAAATTCGACTCCAGTTTTTTTTCTTCAATTGTATCGTTGCATTGTTTTCTGAGTTGAATTTCTCCACAATTTCCTTTTGGTGTAGTTGATAAAATTCAGGATCAAAATTAGCATCGGCTAAGTGTTCTAAAACAAAATCGACAGTTTGTTTTTTTGTCAATACCGAATCAAAAAACTCGTGACGCATCCTAATTCCGAAGGTATTTATGCCAATAAATTCTCGAGTATTTTTATCGTAGTTGATATGTATGCATTTTTTACTGTCTTTATATTCCCAGTAAAAACGAGCTTCATTTTCTTTTGTTTGCGCCCAGACCCATCCGTAGGTTTGGTATTCTATATCAAGAAATTTAGCAGAATTAAACCAATGTCCGGGTTTGTATTCTGTTCGGTTACCACAAATGGTTTGCGCTAAAGTTTCTCCCATCATTCTTCCTGTGTACCAAACAGCTTCAATAGGTCTTCTTTGGTCAATAGGCTCGTGTTGCTCGGCACAATCACCAATGGCATAAATATCTTGAATGTTGGTTTCTAAAAAATGATTGACTTTTACGCCTCTTCCTAATTCGATTCCAGAATCTTTCAGAAAAGAAATATTGGGTGATACTCCAGCAGTTAATCCTACCAAATCACAAGAAATTTCTTCTCCCGTTTCTGCTACAACTACTGCTCTGGCTTTACCGTTTTCATCTGCTAGAATTTCTTTTAGATTGCAGTTTAATCGCAAATCTATATGATGTTCTTTAATATGACGATTAATCATTTGCGATTCACCTTTTGGTAAAACAGCATCCCAAAAACTATTCTCTCTCACTAAGAAAGTTACAGGAATATCTCTACTTCGTAACATTTCGGCAAGTTCTATTCCTATAAGTCCGCCACCAACTATGACCGCTCGTTTACATTTTTTATTATTGGGTGCATATTTTTCAATTGCATCTAAATCTTGTTTGTGATACATTCCCATCACTGCTTTCAAGTCTTGTCCTGGCCAACCAAATTTGTTGGGTTTGCTTCCGGTGGCTATGATTAGTTTGTCAAAATTCATTTTATCTCCATTGGAAAATGAAAGTTCTTTTGTCTCAGAATTTACATTTTCTACAAAACCACTTTTCAGATTTATAGTATTCTTTTTCCAGAATCCTTTTTCGTAGGGTTGTGTATGTTCAAACTTCATATGCCCTATATATACATACATCAAGGCGGTTCGCGAAAAGAAAAATTCTGTTTCCGAAGAGATAATCGTAATCTTTTTATCTGAAAGTTTTCGAATATGTCTAGCAGCAGTAACTCCTGAGATTCCGTTTCCGATAATTACAATGTGTTGCATAAATTATGATGTTGGAGAATATGTCGAAATTAATTATAATAACTTAATTTAATGCAAAGTAAATATTTAAAATAAAAACGGAATGTTAGCTGCCTAACAATTTATTGATTTTTTAAAAATGAAAAATAATTATTTCAGTATGTATGTTTACTATTCGAATTCCAAATAAATAATAATTAAATATCAGATTCAATAACTATAAAGTCTTCCAGTCTGTCTAGTAAAAAAGCACTATGGCAGGTAGTGGAAGTACAAAATATTCACTATTTTTGCACTCGATTTTAAGACTCAAATATTTTATCTACTTATGAAATTAAAAGCATTATTAATTATCTTTCTGCTAAGTTCAATTACTGGTTTTTCTCAAGATATTACGAAAGCTCCCGCTAATGGGAAAAAAGGTGAATTTTTTATGTATTGGGGGTGGAACTGGAGCTGGTATTCAAAATCTGATATTCATTTTGAAGGTGAAGGATATGATTTTGAATTAAAAAGTGTTGCTGCACAAGACAGGCAAACTCCATTTAGCCTTGATAAATATGTAAACCTTGCAAATATTACTATTCCTCAATACAATTTTAGGATTGGTTATTTTTTTAATGACCATTATAATGTTTCTTTAGGAATGGATCATATGAAATATGTTGTAGAACAAGGGCAAACAGTAAAAATAAATGGATATATTAATGGCTCAGGAACTGAATATGATGGGATTTATAATAACGATGATATCGTAATTCAAGAAGGGTTTTTAGAGTTTGAACATACCGATGGTTTAAATTATGCAAATATTGAGGTTAGAAGGTTTGATGAAATACATTACTTTTCTGATAAAATACAATTAAATTTATTTGCCGGCGCAGGAATTGGTGGCTTATATCCTAAAACAAATACAACACTATTAAACAAAGACCGCTATGATGAATTTCATTGGGCAGGCTATGGATTACACGCTTTAGTAGGTGTTAATTTTACCTTTTTTAAGTACTTCTTTATTCAAACAGAATTTAAGGGTGGGTATATAAATATGCCAGATATTAGGACTACTCAATATAAGAGCGATAGTGCAGATCAGCAATTTTTCTTTGCTCAATATAACTTTAATTTTGGAGCCTCTTATCCCTTGTTCGATTCAAAAAAGAAAAAAGAAAAACAATAAATTTTGTTAAGGAGAATTATCCTGTAATATTTTAATTGTATTTTGAAAATCATTGAAGAAGCTCCATATGAATTTCAAGATAGTTTTAGGTTTATTAATTTTCAGTATTTCTATTCTAAGTAGTTGTGCTCAAAAAGAGACCAAAATCAACGGGATTAGTTTCGTTGCCTCTCCTCAAGAAGTTGCTCAAGATCATATAACTCCGGTTGTTACTATTAATGCGAATCATGCGGCAATTATGCCTTTTGGGTTTATTAGGAATTTGGAACATCCTGAAATTGGGTATAATTCAGATCGGCAATGGTTTGGCGAAACTAAAAAAGGAGCGAAGCAATATATCGAGATGTTGCACCAGAATAATATTGCGGTGATGCTGAAACCTCAAATCTGGATTTGGCACGGAGAATACACAGGGAATTTAAAAATGACTTCGGAAGAGGACTGGAAAATATTAGAAGAAACGTATCGCAATTTTATTTTAGATTTTGCTGAAGTTGCTCAAAAAACTAATACTGAAGTATTTTGCATAGGTACAGAGTTAGAGCAATTCATTATTCACCGCCCAGAATACTGGAATCGTTTAATTCTTGAAATAAAAAATATTTACGATGGGAAACTAACCTATGCTGCAAATTGGGACGAATACAAACGAGTACCTTTTTGGAAACAGTTAGATTATATAGGTATTGATGCCTATTTTCCAATTTCTAAAAGCGAAACACCAACTATTGAAGATGCTAGAAAAGGCTGGAAAACCTGGAAAGAAGAAATGATTTTAATATCAGCTGAAGCTAATAAAAAAATAATATTTACAGAATTTGGTTACCGAAGTATGAATCATGCGGGTAAAGAACCTTGGGAAAGTGATCATACTATATCCAATATTAACATGGAGGCTCAATCCAATTTAACTAGAGCGCTTTTTGAAGAAGTTTGGAAAGAAGAATGGTTTGCAGGAGGTTATCTTTGGAAATGGTTTATTAATCATGAAGAAGCTGGAGGCTTAGAAGACAATCAATTTACACCTCAAAATAAGCCTGTTGAAAATATACTCAAAAACTATTATTTAGGAAATGATGAAAACTAAAATAACAATATTTTTATTTTTAATTATAATTTTAAATGTACAATCTCAAGGTAAAATGGATGAAGAGTATTGTATAAAAAATAAAATTGCAACGGTTTGTTTTGAATTTTCAGAAGATTCAATTTTTATAAGAAGAGTTTATTCTCATATGGGTTTGATGTTTTCTGAGAAAGGATCTTATAAAATAAATAAGGATTCTATTTATATGGATTATGACTACAACTATCCAGAATATGATGATGATGTAAAAAAACAAAAATTTGTAATATTAGATGAGAAGACTTCAGATAGTAGCTTTATAACGATAAAATTTCATGTAAGAGATGTATTAAACAATTTTGTTTTACCAGAAACTAATATTATAATTGATGATAAAATTTATCAATCTGATTATGATGGCAACTTAACAATTAAAGTAGTTAAAAAAGATGAAATTACTTTAAGCGCAAATATTGATGATTCTCCTCCAATATTTATAAATTTAAATGGGAACAATAATTATTCCATAGAATGTATTGTTGATCCAGATCTTAAAGATTTATCAAAGGAGTATAAATATTCTTATAAATTTGTACAAGAAGAAGATTATTTTAAGTTGATTTTTGTTGACAAAGATGGAAAGATAAAAAAACAAAAGTATAAATTAAATAATCTGTAAAGTTATTCCTTTTGAGCATCTCTGCGAAATAACCTAAGGAGCAATATACTTCTTGTAATACAAATAAATATCATCAGCAGAAGCCCCAAACCACCGTTTAACATAGATTGTCCAAAAGTGGTATTGTAAAGTCCAAATTCCTTTTCGTTCGTATAATCTTGCTGAAGTGATTATCCATTCTTGTATCACTACAAACTGCTTTCTTTTAAAAAGTTCGTTGATTAATATATTGTCTTCGTAAATGATGTAATTTTCATCAAATCCATCAATTTCATTAAATAATTCTTTTGTGACAAACTGACTTTGATCTCCACCACGGCAAGCACGCCAATGAAAATGAGTTAGCCAAGAAGCCAATCGCAACCACCAATGAGAGTGATCGAATTTCATTTTAAAACAACCTGCTAGATTTCCTTTTTCAATTTCGTTTATAATTTGTTGATCAAAGTTTTTAGGAGGAAAGCTATCTGCGTGGAGAAAATATAAAATGCTTCCTGTTGCTTTTTTAGCACCAAGATTCATTTGTTTTGCTCTCCCTTTTGTTGAGGTCAAGAGTTTTATTTTAAACCTAACAGGTTTTAAAAACCTGTTAGGTTTGGAGTTTTTTTGTGTAAAATCTGTAACAATTTTTTTTGTACCATCCGTACTCCCGCCATCCACAACAATTATTTCAGAAATATTTTTAGAGATACTATTTTTAATTAGATGTGTAAGCAATTTGCCAATATTTTCGGCTTCGTTTAAAACAGGAATAACAATGCTTATCATACTCTAAACATACAAATTATTAAGAGACTATTTTTGGTTAAGATTCCAGTTATAATCTTTGTAATTTATATCAGCATCTACATTTATTTTAGTGGAGCTGTATTTGTTGATAAAGCTTATTAGATTCTCTCCATTTATGTTAAAATCCTTTTTATACCATTTAAATATTTTGGAAAGCTTTGGATTGGATTCAGAAATATCATTTTTATTTCCGTTGATGAAGCTATAAGAAACACGTTCTAATTGCTCTTCAATTTTTGATGCAGTAAATGCTTCGTTTAATAAATTCGGACAAGAATAAGAGGCGCAATTGATAGCAAAATGGATTCTTGGTTCATTCATCTTACGAAGAATATTGTGCTCAATATCTCCTAGTGAAAAGGCTTCGTCTCCTAATTTAATAATAGATTTCCCCCAGGGTTTGCTAATGTCTTTAATGCTTTCTATAGGATAATTATCAAGAATTAAATTTACTGTAGCTGCATTATAAAGATTAATGTAAAAAGCTAATTGTTCTTGTACTGCCCAACTTTCATCTGGTACGTTTTGAGAAAGATAATTTAGATAATTTATTAACTGTTCTTGGTCCTTTTTAAAACCTTTATAGTCAACAAAACCGTTTTCATCTACATATTTATGTAGTAAAACGTCCCAGGCTTTATGGTTAATATTTTCATTTGCTGAAATAACGTAAGCCAAATTACCTTCTACTTGTTTGATGTTTAGGTTCTCTATTTTTTCAGCATTTCCAAGACAACTCTGAAATATAAATGCTACTAGAAAAATGGATGCTATTTTTTTCATTTGGGTTTTATTTATTTGCTAAGTCTATTTTTGAAATGAAACATTACAAAATTTGTGCCTTTGTGTCTACTTTGAGAACTTTGTGGTTAAAAAATGAGACCATTATCCTTCGATTTATTTTTAAATAGATATCTTAAGATTCTAACTTTATTTCATGAGATTCCTGCCTTCGCATGAATTAACAACAGCCACCGCCATCATAATGAAAAGTAGATTCAGAAATATAAATATCATCTCTTCCTAATTCTTTAAATTGTTTAGCTGTTTTGTCGCAAATTGCTAAGGGTTGATTTTTTATTAAAACATGTCCTTTTTTATCATCGAAATAATCTTCATCGCCAAAATAAATCGCTGCTTTGCCTGTAAATATACAAGGTCCGTCAGGCAATACAGGATCTTTGATTGCAGCTACTTCTA
>Ga0164313_10006523_pt1 | contig 10288 bp, 5 predicted proteins | sample GuaBasSedimGuay4_FD_113735 | JGI IMG/M metagenome (GOLD analysis project Ga0164313, IMG submission 113735) | Subseafloor sediment microbial communities from Guaymas Basin, Gulf of California, Mexico - Guay4, Core 4569-4, 0-3 cm | ecosystem: Environmental > Aquatic > Marine > Hydrothermal vents >...
TAAGATTTGACCAGCGATACAAATAATATTGATTCAATGGCAATCAATGAAGTACAACTTATTTTAGCGGAGAAACGCACCTCTTTGGCCATGATGAGGACAGGCATAGCTGTATTTATAAAAAGGAGTTATGAAAGTAACACAGGAAAAATATGCTAAAAATTGGACAATACAATGATATGGTTGTGGAAAAAAGGGTTGATTTCGGTTTATATTTACAATCTGAAGAAGACAGAATTTTACTGCCGCAAAAATACGTTTCAGAAGATGTAAATATTGGTGATACACTAAATGTGTTTGTATATACAGATTCTGAAGACCGCCCTGTTGCAACCACTTTAAAACCTGAAGGAATTCTTGGAGATTTTGTTTTCCTTAAAGCAAAAGATGTTGCATCCTTTGGAACCTTTATGGAATGGGGGCTTGAAAAAGACTTGCTGGTACCCAAAAGTGAACAGCAGGATAGAATGGTTCCCGGGAAAAAATATCTCACAAAAATCTGTATGGATGACATGACAGGCAGAGTTTACGGTACAACAAAAACATCTGTCAATTGCGATAACAATATTAAGGATCTTAAGATTGGTCAAAAAGTTGACCTTCTCATCCACTCCCTCACCAGGATTGGTATTACGGCCGTCATAAATAACAGATACTTTGGCATGTTATATATTAACGAAACCTATCAAACCCTTTCACCGGGAGATACTTGCACAGGCTATATCATGCGGCTTCGTGAAGATAAAAAAATTGATCTTACTTTAAAAGAACCCGGTTATCATTCAGTAAAAGGCTCTGCCGCAACCATTGTAAGCATTTTAAAAAAAGCAGGTGGTTTTGTACCCTGTCATGATAAAAGTTCACCAGAAGAGATTAAAAAGATTTTTTCCATGAGTAAAAAAGAATTTAAAAGAGCTGTCGGCAGCCTGTTTAAACAAGGTATCCTGGAATTAAAAAAAAATGGCATTAAGCTTAAACAAGGGGTTGGCACACATTAAGCTGACAATTACAACATAGGAGCAAATATACTCATCAGGTTCTCACCCATTCGCCGCCACCGGCTGGCAGGTTTCATCCTGCCGATAGATTGCTCAAGAAGCATTTTCATCCATTTTTCACTGGCAGCAATGATTTTGTCAGAATAAATAAAGCTAATAACCTCATAGTTTAAAAACAGGCTTCTCTGGTCAATATTAGCCGACCCCATCATTACCCCTTTTTCATCAATCAAAATGGCTTTGGCATGGATCATTCCTGCCTGGTAAAGACAGACCTCAATTCCGTTGGCTAAAAGTTCTCGCATGTAGCTGGACCGCCCCAGATCAGCAATTAAATGATTTGAACTTTCCGGTGTGATCAATTTTACATCCACCCCTCTGTGACGGGCAATAATCAAAGCCTGCATCAGGCTTTTATCCGGTACAAAGTACGGCGTAACAAGCCAGATACGCTCCTTTGCTGTAAATACGGCGGATAAAAGAGCCTCATACAAGGCATCGCTGGCGATATCAGGGCCTGAGGGGACCACCTGTATACCGGTATCTCCACAGGAATCTGGCATATATTCAGAAAAATCAAGTTTTTCCCGAGCCGTATGATTCCAGTCTTCGGTAAAAATTTTCCGGTAATGAAATACAGCAGGCCCCTGGACTAAAAACAGGATATCCTGCCACCGGTCATCGCAGGGAACAGGCCCCATATATTCCCTGGAAAGGTTCATGCCGCCGGCAAGGACGGTTTTATCATCAAAGAGAAAAATTTTCCGATGGTTCCGAAGATTGATATAGTTTTGAAAAGGCCTGGTCAGAAGGGGCATATAAAAAGCGATCTGTCCCCCAGCCTTTTTTAGTTCCTTTAAAGGGCTTTGAAAAAGATACAGGGGAAGAGAGCCGATACTGTCAATAAGTAGTTTGACACTTACCCCCTGGGATGCTTTGCGGGTCAGTTCCTTAAGAATTGATTTTGCGACTTCATCTGAACTGAATACATAGGTGGAAAACAGAATCTGCTTTTGTGCAGTCTGAATTTGTTCCATCAATGCCTTATAAGCTTCAACACCGTCTGTATAAAACTCAAACCGATTGCCCAGGGTAGCACCGGCAATTCCGTTACCCCTTAAGATCATATCAAGGTCTGTGGCTTTTTCAGCCACCACCTCACGCCTGGATGCCAGCTCAATCTGGGACTTAGTCTTTCTTTTCAGCTTTCGGCTCCGAAATATAAAATAGAGCGGTACTGCAATATAGGGAATCAGGATAATGGCCAGAAGCCATGCAATCATGCTGGTGGGTTCTCTGCGCTGATAGACCATATGGCCAAGTGCACCCAACACCAGGATATCAGCCAAAATGGCACTTAAATGGATTATTAAAAAATAAATCAGGTTCTCATTCATGATCTAACCAGGCGTTTTTTATCCAGTATCTCTCGAATGATTCCAGCCATCTTCTGCATTCCAACCGGTTTCATCACAAAGGCTGATATACCCATCTCTTCAGCCTTTTGTTCATTAATAAATGAACTATGTCCAGTACATATAATGATCGGTATATCAGGTTGAATTTTCAATATTTTTTCAGATAGTACAGCGCCGCTCATCCGGGGCATGGTCATATCGGTTATAACCAGATCAAAATCTCTAGGATTTGATTGAAACAAATCCAATGCCTCTTTTGGATTCAAACGTGCCTCAACTCTGTAACCGAGATACTCCAGTGTTTTCTGTGAGACATCCAGAATGTCTGGTTCATCATCTACAAAAAGTATGCTCTCTGTACCAGAAGAAAGCTGATTAGAAGGTTTAACCTCAATTGCAGGATGCTCCTCTATTATTGGGAAAAGAATAGTGAAAACAGTGCCCTTATTCATCTGGCTTTCCAGATGAATTGTACCGTTGTGACTTTGAACAATCCCATGAACAATAGCCAGTCCCAGACCAGAACCTTTTCCGATACCTTTTGTGGTAAAATAAGGATCAAAAATTTTGCCGGTTATGTTCTCGGGGATGCCAGGCCCTGTATCTTCTATCCTAATTTTGAAATGATCTCCAACAGACAAATCCGGGTACAGCTTTGTCTCATTTTTCCCAATATTTACCTTTTGTAGACTGATTGTGAGAATCCCGCCAGTTTCTTCCATTGCCTGGGAAGCATTAGTACACAGATTTAATATAATCTGATAAATCTGAACCTGATCTGCAAAAATAATTATGTCGGTATCCGGCAGCCGGGTAATAATTTCTATACTGGCTGGAATAGTTGATTCTAAGAATTTGACAGCCTCTTTCACAACTGCCACAGCATTGATTGCTTTAAGCTCCTGATCGGCCTTGCGGCTGAATCGCAGCAGCTGATTTACAATATCTGATGCCTTAAGGCTTATCGATTTGATTTTATCAATCTTGGCCCAGGCAGCATTGGATTTTGGAATATTCTGCATTGCCAGTTCAGTATTTCCCAGAATCATGTGGAGAATATTATTAAAATCATGGGCAATACCGCCGGCCAGTGTTCCAATGGATTCCATTTTCTGGGCATGGATAAGCTGATCCTCAAGACGCTTTTTTTCTGTAATATCCCTACCAAGACCCCTGAATCCGATTTTATTTCCATCTGAATCTTTTATAAGGGATACAATCATTTCGCAAAAACACAGATCCCCGTCCTTTCTGATAAACTGCCAGTCAAGCGCCTTAGTTGTTATGCCGGTCTTATACACTTTGTTAAAGGTGTTAAAAATCTTTTGGGCGTTTTCTTCGTCCATATAGACTCGATAATTCATTCCCATCAATTCAGACCTGTTATATCCCAGAATCCGGCACATTGAATCATTGAAAAAGACACTGTTCCCATACATATCAACTTCGAAATAGCTGTCTTCCATATTTTCAAGTATGCTCTGGTATTTTTTCTTGCTTTCCCTTAAAGCGCTGTCTGTCTGCCTCCGGTCCATCATCTCTTTCTTCAATTTATCTCTGGCATTCAATAATTCCATCTGCTTTTTTTCAAATGATTTTGACAGGTTTAATTGATTTTCATGTGACCGGCTCAGGCCTTTTACCAGAACCGAAACAGAAATGGCGATAACCATATTTAAAAAAAGAAAATTACCACCGGAGATATACATGTCTTTAGAAGAGCTGAAAAATATAAATGACTCACCCCATATCTTGTTAACCATCAGAAATCCAATCACGGATAAGGTGATGACATTTGCGAATATGGCAAAACATGCTGCCTGCCAGCCCAGCAGAATGCCTGCAAGAACTGCAAAGCTGAACAGCCAGAAAGTTCCTTCGCTTAATGGGCCTGCAAAAGCAATAATAACCAGCCCAAGCGTATAAATTATCATTATTGATATGACAGCACGGGTTTTAAATATTATTTTAGATGAGACCAAAAGGATAATACTAAGAATCCAAGCAGTTATGTCAGCAAATAAAAGCCCCCATACCTGGGCTTTGATCAACGTTGGAATTATACCGAGAAGCACTATAAATCCAATGACAATCCCTGAAAATAAAATTGAATTCAGGATCCTAACACGCCAATAGGAAAGAGGGTCAGGGTGGTTTATATCAGGTGAAATGAATTTATCTATTTTTAATCGTCTGAACATAATGAATAATAAATATCACTTCTGCAAGTATGAGGCAAGTGACAGGATTCCAGAAGGGGTGGCTGATGTTGTCATAATTTTCATAATCTGTTAATGTAGTTGAACTTGACTATCATTCCAATACATTGATCAGAATAACGCCTTGAAACATTTTTAACATATTATAAAAAGGAGAGCGCCCATGTTATTTATTACAAATCGTGACCCTAAAGGCTCAATAAGAACAAAAATCGGTCGTAAGTATAAATTTGATTTCAATAAAAACTCACCATCAAATTCCATATTTTATTGTGAACGAACTGCTGAAAATGAATATATTGAAATAGGGTCTAAAAATTTAATGACCAGAATAAAAGACAGCAATGCTGAACAGCTTTTGTTTTTTATTCATGGTTTTTCCAATTTACCTGAACCTGATATCTTTCCAAGAGCAAAGAAACTACAGGATTATTTTAACAAAAAAGAACCTGACTTAATAAAAGTCATCCCCTTAATCTGGCCATGTGATAATGATTTCGGAATTGTAAAAGACTATTGGGATGATCAAAAATCTGCTGATCAAAGTGGATTTTCATTTGCCAGGGTTTTAAACAAATTTATGGAATGGAGGGATCGGGCTTCAGAAGATAATCCCTGTTTGAAACGCATGAACATCCTGGCACATTCAATGGGGAACAGGGTTCTCAAAGAAACGCTTAAAAAGTGGAATAAATATGATTTAGCCAACGGGGTTCCCTTATTATTCAGGAATACCATTCTTATGGCAGCTGATATTGTTAATGAATCTCTTGAAGAAGGAGAAGACGGCCGTTTGATAAGTCAATCGTCCAGAAATGTATCTATTTACTATGCATCTGACGATCTTGCATTGCGGGCAAGCAAGATATCCAACCTGAAGAATAAAGTTGCATCCAGAAGGTTAGGACATACCGGGCCGGAAAACATGAAAAAAGTTCAATCAAATGTTTATGCAATTGATTGTGACAACTTCAATAACAAGTATGATTCACCCAAAGGGCATTCATATTTTTTAGATGATGGTGCCGGCAATATCGGTGCTGTTTTTGAGCATATGTTCACTACAATAAAATCGGGAAGAGTAAAGGTTAATGATTCGTTAAATCAAACTCACATACTATAGTTAAGGGTATGGAATCCTGCCAAATCCGATTAGCATAGATTATCATACAAATTGTCTGACAGGCTGCTGATATCACCTTTTGCAGGGCGATCAAAGAATACGCCATATTGAGAACCGTGCCCGGGATGCATCCCCCTGATAAACAGATAAAACACACCACCGAAATGGGTGTCGTAATCATAATCTTTTAATCGTAATGTGAGATATCGATGCAATGCCACAAGATAGAGATAGTATTGCAGAAAATAATGATGCTCTGACATGGCCTCAATCATGGCATCCTGTGAATATTGATCATAGGTATCACCCAGATAGTTGGATTTATAATCAATAATATACCATTTGTCTTCATGGTGTATCACAAGATCGATAAAACCTTTTAAAAACCCTTTAAAGGATTGAGCCGTCAGCTGGGAGAGTTTTTGTATATATCCGGATGTTATAAATTCTGGATTTGCCTGTTCAAAAATCTTTTTTACAGATGATATCTGAAAAGATTGAACCGGAAAAGTAAATTCCATTTCGTTAAACCGCTGGTGGGAGTGGATATCTTTGAGGCAGAATTCGGATGTTTTAGACGTAAGTCTGGTTTCAAGCACCTGCCTTATAGATGTTTCACCCATTTGAATCATGTCAGGATTCAGGAAACCAAACATGTCAAACTTTGATTGAACCATTTTTTGAACATCCCTGGATTTAGCCGTAAAATCGAGTGTTTCAAAGATCGAATGAAATAAATCACCCGATCTTGCGCCTTTAGGGAATAGTGCAAGGGTTATAAGAGGCCCGGTACCTTCTTCATCTGACGCCTCATGAACTGGGAAGGCTTCCATGTGTGAGGAATGCGTAATAGCTGAAAAACTTGACATTTTCCAGGAGGCCTTAATCTCACGAATTATTTTTTTAGCAGACAAAACAGATGGTTGTGATTCTGTCCTGTCTATAAAGTGCTTTGGTAATTCATGGATATAATGCTGTACCAAAATGCTTTGGTCTGCAAGGGATTGAAGCTGCTTAAGATCATTTAGCATGAAGTGATCGTCCTTACAGCCGTTTAGATGCAGCAGGGAGCCAAGGGCGGATGTTTCCACTGATTTAAACCCGCCCCATATAATTTTGCACATGGTAGAAGCCCGTGTTACTGCCACATATAATAATCTTCTTTGCTCTGCCTTTTCTTCCTCTGCAAAATAGTCTTGAGATTTTTCAAAATCTTTTGATCCCAGATCAAGTGTCAACCGGTCTTCTTCATCCCGGTCATGGAAAAGGATGTTTTCAGAAGAAGGCTTTCGCATTCCTTCCCAGAGGTATGGCAGATAAACAATTGGATACTCAAGACCTTTGCTTTTATGGATGGTGACAATGGCCACAGCTTTTTTATCACTCTCAAGCCTGAGTTCATCCTGGGATTCATCCCGAAGATCCTTGAATAATTGCCGGGTATACCATTTCAATAGATAATACGGCGACAACTGTTGTTTGAGGCAGGCTTGTGAAATCAATTCAACCAGATGATAAAAATTTGTCAGCCCCCTTTCTTCAAGTCTCAAGTTTGTCTTTAAAAAAGCTTCATCAGAATGAAACAAGGCCATGATCATGGAGACAAATCCCTTTGTCCCCCAGATTTCCTTATATTCCCGAAACCGGTCCTGCCATACAAAGAAGAGTTCTTCCTTCCTGTCAAGCGCAAGAATTTTATCCGATGAAAATTTAAACACAGATGTGCAAAGAGCCGCTTTAATACTGCCTTTATAATCAGGGTTTTCCACAGCCCATAAAATATCATGCAGATCAATGGCCTGGCGCGAGTCAAAAACAGAACTGGTCTTTGAAAGATAGGAGGGGATATTAAAAAGGTCCAGGGCCTTTTGTATCTGCTCTGCCTGAAGGTTCGTCCGGACAAGCACGGCAATATCTTCAGGGCTGATCTTTTGAGAATCGGAAGAATGGCTGGTTATCACAGTTTGATCTTTGAACTTCAGGTCATGGGATTGAAGCAAAGATAGGATATCTGCTGCCACAACTTTCGGAATGACCCCGGCTGCCGTCTCTTTTTTAATAAATCCCTGCCGGTCAAGGGTCTGGTCTTCTCTTTGAATAAAACAAAACTGCAAGGGGGGAATAAACGCTCCATTTTCAATCAAAGTATCCTTTGCAGCTGCCGGAGTTGTCACCTTTAAGAATTCAATGGATTCGTATAAAAAAGGATTCTCACTGCCTGAGAAAACTTCATTAATTGCCTTAACCAGCAAAGGTGCAGACCGGTAATTTTTTTCAAGAGTTAATCGTTGATCACTTTCTTTGGATGCTTTTAAATAAGCAAAAATATCTCCTCCCCTGAATGCATAAATAGCCTGTTTGGGGTCCCCGATCATAAAGAATGGTGTTCCATGTGAAGAAAAGATTTTTGAAAAAATATCATACTGCCTGGGGTCTGTATCCTGGAACTCATCTATCAGACATGCTTTATAAATTTGTCTGACGGCTTTTTGAAGATTTTGTGAATCTTCTTTTTCAAGGGCTGCTGCAAGGTCATTGACAAGATCATCAAAAAAACAGATGCCTTGAGCTTTCTTCATTTTTTCAAGCTCTGTATTAAAAAAAGTTAAGAATTCAATTTTCAGGCTGATCAGATTATTTTCAAACACCTCATAAAAAGAGAATAATTGCTCACACAAATCAAATAATTCATGGTCAGGCGGTGTCTGTCCGGTTTTTGTTTTGAGTTCCAGCCTTGTTTGAGTAAATTTATAAAGTGCATCACCCTTTTCCGTCATTTTAAAAAAGGTGTTCTCTCCTTGCTGATCGAGTTTCAGGCATGAAGCTGCAAGCCAGGCAGGGACAGTTCTTTTTGAATAGCTCCTTTTATCAAGCCCTTTATGATTCCGGATCAACTCGATAATCTCCCCTGCCCGGTTCAAAAGAATATCATGTATTTTTTTAAGGCTTTCCCGGTAGTCGTCAAAAATATTCTCAAACACTGCAACAGGGGGTTTAAGAATAAGATTCGGTTTTGAAACAACCTGACCAAAAGAGGCAGCAAAACTTTGGGGTGTTACCTGCTGCTGATTCAAATAAGCTAAAAACACTGTGTCCAGATGATTAACGTGCCCCATGAAAAAGTCAAAACTCACCTGTCTTAAAAATAAGGATCGGTCCGGCACAAGCTCGATATCAAAAAGGGAATGACTTTCAAATGCATTCTCTTTTAAAACCTTGAGACAAAAAGAATGAATGGTCATGACGGACGCCTGGTCAAAACAGGTTATTGCAAGCTGTAGTCTCTGACAAATTAAAGAAAGTTCTTTATGGCGGCCCAAAAATATGACCAGATCATCTTCACCATCATAAGATGGTTCAGAAAGCCTGGCAAGCGTATTAAAAAGTCTTGTCCTGATTCTCAGTTTAAGTTCTGCTGCTGCGGCTTCTGTAAACGTGACCACCAGGATGGATTCCACAGGATATCCCTTGGCTACAAGACGACAATACAGTGTAGTGATGGTATAGGTCTTTCCTGTCCCTGCACTGGCTTCAATCAGGGTGGTTTTTTTAAGGTCAATATGAAAGGGGTTCAGAGGCTTCATGATATTATTTTCAGATTTTCCAGCAGGGGTTTATATACGGCTATGGAATTTTGGACAAATCCGGAAGAAAGCAAAGCATCAATACTTTCAAAAGGGTCATTATCCTCAACACAAAGGGACACATACCGGTTTTCTTTTTCCCCTGTTTGATGATACCCGCCATACCAGCTTGCTTTGGTTTTTGAATTGTTCATTGCTTTAGAAACCAGATCCCGGTCCAGATCTAATTGGTTTGGGTCTGATTGGTTTGGGTCTGATCTGGCCGGCTCAAAATTTTCTTTTAATACTGCCTGGACAAATTGCCAGGATGTTTCGCAAAAAAAGTAAAAAGGCTGCCCTCCCCCTTTTACATAAATTTGAATTAATTCTTTAAAATATTGGAATGCCTGTGATTCCAGAGCTGGAAACAAACAGGTTAACACGGGCTTTTTCCCTTTGGGGTCCCGTCCGATAAGAATAGTTCTTTTGGGATACTCAGGGGGAGTACAGATATTTAAAAACAAATGTCTGATCCAGCCGGTAAGAAGTCGTGCACTATTGAGCTTCCCATATGTCACTAAATATACAGCATCTTCTCTGATGTCGGAAAAATTTTCAGAGACCATCAAGCCATCTATATTGACCTGACCAGCAATCGGGGGTAATTGTTTTTTAGATGCAATGGTTCTGGCAGCATCGATAACAGGCTCGGCAGATTTCATCATCTTATCAAATTCGAATCTGCCTTTCTCTCCAAAGGGAAGGCTGCCCATTGCTTTGAAAAACGGATAGAAATCTGCTGATTCTTTTTCAACCAGGAAACTGCCAAGGATGTATTGATCCAGTCCGGATATGGAGAAAACTTCTCTGTCCTGTATCTGTTCCTCCAAGTCCTGTATCTTTATGTCCAACCCAACCTTTATGAACCCTTCAACAGGATTTTTAAAGAACCGGATCACCTCATCAA
>Ga0164313_10006524_pt1 | contig 10287 bp, 5 predicted proteins | sample GuaBasSedimGuay4_FD_113735 | JGI IMG/M metagenome (GOLD analysis project Ga0164313, IMG submission 113735) | Subseafloor sediment microbial communities from Guaymas Basin, Gulf of California, Mexico - Guay4, Core 4569-4, 0-3 cm | ecosystem: Environmental > Aquatic > Marine > Hydrothermal vents >...
GCGGGACCGACATCATTAACCGTACTGCCACGGGTAGTCACCAGGGGAGTAGCCATGCGCTGCAGCAGCTGTTCGCAGGTTCCCTGTCTGAAATCAAGCGAATCGAGATATCTCCGCTGGACGAGAACAGCCATCAGGAAAAGAAAAAGACGGGGCAGCAATCCATAAACCAGTACCGCAAGACAAAGAAAAGGCCACCAGGAAACCAGATTCGGAGTAAACAGATGGTAAATTCCCTCTTTCAGAATAATACGGCTCCCTTCGATCTGTGCAAGGGAAGGAAAAGCAATGTCACCCTGCACTACCCATGACCACGGCAGTGCGATTTTCTGCACAAGGGAGTGCACCGCCTCAGGACTCAACTGAATGGTGGATTGCCAACCAAAAGCGATATCGGCAGTAATCACTTTGAATAAAGTTGCAGCAAGCAGACCTAGATTAAAGCCCACGGCAAACAACTGGGTAAGGATAAAGATCGGCAGAAAAAAAAGAAAACCATAGGTACGGGTTTTACTGATAACTGTGCCAAAGACAAATTCCACCTGCAAACCTTGGTCTGCTGACATTTTCTTTGCGACTTGATTTTTTGCCGACACCAGCATCCTGATAATAAATTTGCTGATGAGCGTATACAGTAGAGAAGAGGATAGAAAAGATCTCTTATACAACCGGTACAGGGATAGAACGAACAGAAACAGCAGCAGAAGCAGTTGGAGAAAAATAAAAACAGAAAGATATACAAAGACGTTTACCGGGCTATCGCCTGTATAGGTCAGAAAAGACGCGCCTAACACTCCCCCGAAAACAAGACCAACGATAAGGAAAATAAAACGAAAAGAACCATACAAGCTTTCATAGCTCTCGCCAGGCAGGGCAACTGTATTGCTTTGTCGCCCCTCCCGCATCTTGTTCAACCATATTTTTATGATGAATTGCCTGGCAGGGGTTTCATTTTCCTTTAAACTGGGTACAATTGAATTGAGGTAGATGTTGCGGTCCCGCTCATGCAAGTCTTCCTGGTCTTCGGCAGAGCGAGAAACAACATCTTGATGAAAGAAGTATTCCAGATCGATGATGTCCCTGCTGTGCCACTTCATCATATAATCAAATCCCATTCCAACTTGTTCATTTTCTCATTCCAGATGGTATCACAAACCACTTTAAACAAGTTTAACGTCACGTTTCCATCCATTTCTGCAGCCTGTTCATCAATAGAGCCGAAACATTTTTTGCATAATAATATAACACCATTCATGATATCTACATTACCATCGTATACCCCACATCAAAGACAACATGACATGACGGGCATATAAACAACCATTTGCAGCTTTCCTGTTCTTTTCTCAGCATCGAATGAAAACCATCTTTATACCCGCATGAAGGACAAATCTTGAATTCGTCTTCAATGACAACATGTTCAATTTTATAATCCATAGCTACCCCGTACTGAAGGAAGAAAAAGAAATAATTATTGAATCCTGAAATACTTTCCACTCATCTTATATTAATCTAAAAACGAAAGTTTTCCCAGACACTGTCGTGATCTCCGATTGTTACGTAGACAATTATCATTTTATTCACATTGCAAAATAAACATACACATCGCATCAGTAGAATACCAATCATCAATCTACAAGTAACAAGCCACACCTTTTTGTCAAAATAAATGAGATTGAAGAACGATAAAAAGCAGAAAAAAATCTTCTCAAAAGAGACGCTGCACAAAGAAGTATTTTACGTGCGACTTCTGTCGGCATAGGTCTTGTCCATAATAGGATCTTCAACTGGGTGAGTGAACAAGTCATTCAACTAACAGGTTATTCTAAGGAGGAACTTGTCCATACAGGTAAAGGCAAAGTTCTCATCATGGATGATGAAGCTCTCATCCTCGACATTGCTGCTGAGATGTTGGAAGTGCTTGGTTATGAGGTAACAACAGCCCTGGACGGCATAAAAGCTCTGGAAGAATACAAAGCATCCATGGCGACTAAACCCTATGATTTCGTTATTTTGGACCTTACCGTTCCCGGAGGAATGGGTGGCGAGGAAACGGTTAATATACTGCGAGAGTTAAACCCAAAGATCAAAGCGCTTGTCTCAAGTGGTTATGCAAATGATCCAATTATGGCCGAATACAATCGCTTTGGTTTCCACGGCGTTATTCCTAAACCTTACACAATTGAAAATTTGAGCAAAGCACTGAATAAGCTCAAAGGGGCGACAGACTAATCAACGAATCAAGGGTTCAAAAAAGGGAACAAATTCCTTAGCGGATAAGGGTTTACTGAAGAAATACCCTTGGACAAAATCGCAGCCTTGGCCCCGCAGGATATCAAGTTGTTCGACAGTTTCCACCCCTTCTGCAATCACCTCCAAATTCATGCTGTGGGCAAGGGCAACCACGGATGCTGCGATGGCGGCATCATTTGCATCGCTCGAAATATTATAAACGAATGAGCGGTCAATCTTGAGGTGATCAATAGGAAAGAGTTTGAGGTAAGCCAGAGAGGAATAGCCAGTCCCAAAATCGTCGATCGCCAGTTTGACCCCCATTTTTTTTAATTTTTTGAAAGTAGTAATAGTTGACTCAATGTCATGCATAATAACCGATTCCGTGATCTCCAATTCGAGATACTTCGCTTCCAGGCCTGTCTCTTCGAGAATTGAGCCCACAAGCTCTACAATATCTTTACGGCGGAATTGACGTGCCGACACATTGACCGATACACAAACCGGCGGATACCCATCATCCTGCCAGGCCTTGTTTTGAACACACGACTCCCTCAAAACCCACTCACCTATTGGTTCGATAAGTCCTGTTTCCTCTGCCAGGGGAATAAAATCGCCAGGCGAAACCATTCCCTTTTCAGGATGATTCCAACGCAACAGAGCTTCCATGCCGACAAGACCGTTATCTTTCATCTCCATCTGGGGCTGGTAATAGACTTCCAGCTCATTGTTGCTGAGTGCCTTGCGCAGACCTGCTTCGAGGAGCAGAAACTCAAAAGCCCTGATATTCATGTCTGCGGTATAGAACTGGTAGTTATTCTTGCCAACATCTTTAGCACGGTAAAGGGCCGTCTCCGCACAGCTCAAAAGACCTTCAACGTTATCACTATCTGCCGGAAAAACACTGATGCCGATGCTGCAGCTGGCGTAAAGCTCAGATTCTTCAATAAAAACAGGATGGGAAAGTGCTTCCAGAATCTTTCTCGCCACTACAGCAGCATACTTTACATCCTTAAGATCATCGAGAATAACAGCAAATTCATCGCCTGACAGACGAGCCACTGTATCACTTCTACGCACGCAATTTTCAAGGGTGTTGGCAACACTTATCAGGAGCTTGTCTCCCACATCATGCCCCAGGGTCTCATTAACTTTTTTAAACCGGTCCAAGTCAAGAAAAACAACTGCGACATTGGTGTTGGAGCGTTTAGCCTTGACCAACATGCGCTGCAGACGATCCTGCAGAAGGAGTCGGTTTGGAAGACTGGTGAGTGTATCGTGGTGTACGAGATGATAAAGGCGGTCCTGGTGCTCCCGCAACTGGTTCTCCATGCTCAGATCTTCCGTTACATTGCGAATCACTTCCAGGAAACCGTGCAAAGAACCATCATCATTCCACAATGGGGATGCCTCCAACTCATAGATGCGCTCATCGCCGTTTGCCAGTATTTCTTTATGACTGCAGGTTGCGGCATCGCCGGTTTTCTCCAATTCATCAAGCACGCATTTATGGTCTTCTCCGCCACAGGGAATATCAGATTGTCGGTAAACCTGGTGACAGAACAGATTATTACTTCCCGCATAGTTACTGGGAAGCAAGGCCAGGCCAGCCGCGTTTATCATCGTAACGGTTCTGTCAGGATGAACGATCATGGCCGGATGCCTGACTCCATCTATGACATTCTGCATATATGCCCGTTCACTATCTATTGCTTTTTCCGCACGTTTCCGCTCCTGAATCTCCCGCTCCAGAACATTATAAGCCCGCTCCAATTCCATGGTTCGTTTTTGCAGGTCTGAATGCTTCTGAACCTCTTCCATGGGTTGTTTTTTCAAAAGCTCTTTATTTGCCGCCTGCACTGCAGAACGTTCCAAAGCTGTTTCAACAGCATGTTTCAGAATATCGAGTTCCTGAAACGGCTTTGTTATATAATCCCATGCACCCAATCTAAGTGCTTTAGTGGTATCCTTCTGGGTACCAACCCCGGAAATAATAATCACCGGCACATCTTTCGATCTGAAATTAATGGCTTTGAGCACCTCAAAACCATCAATTTCAGGCATGTGCAAATCAAGCAGAACGAGATCTGGGCGTTGTTCATCAAACAACTCAATACCGGTTTTACCATCCAATGCCTGCACGGTCGAAAAGCCTATAAGCTGTAAATATTTAGCAACAACATCACATATAGAACTGTCGTCATCAACAACTAAAACAGTATGTTTTTTGTCGGGGGACTTCATGTTTATTCCTTCTATCCTTCCGTATTAAAATACAATGATTATATCATATAAAAAACAAATCCAAGCCCTTAAGGTTCGCGATTTATTGACGATTAATCTTATTAATATATATTATCATAAGCAAAAGTTTTTGACTACGAAATTGAAATCCAATATTCTTTTTCTTCAATATTTATAAAAATTAAGAGGAGGAACTGAAAATACTAAATTATAATTATAATAGAATTGTAACCTCCTTAGAATGGAACCCAGAGGTTAAAAAAGAAGTAAAAGGTTATTTCGTACAAGTATAGAACGAAAAAATATTAATTTGAAAAAGCCTGTACAATTCTTTCCAATCCCTGTTCAAGCATTGAGCGTGGCACTGCAAAATTAAATCGCCAGAACCCTTCATTTCCCCGACTGAAGGTAATACCGTCATTCAAACCCACCTTGGCAACTTCAACCAATCTTTCCTTAATTTGCGCGGCAGTCAAATCCAATGAATTGAAATTAAGCCAGTACAGATACGTCCCATCCGGGACAAAATGCTTTAAGCCTGGCAGTTTTTCAACGAGGACGTCCGTCATAACCTGCCGATTGGATTGAAGATAGAGGAGCAAGGCATCCAGCCATCCTTCTCCCTTGCAATATGCTGTCTCAAGGGCGATCATCCCAAACAAATTAACTCCGTGCAAATTCATACAGCGCAACTGCTGCCGAAAGGCCGTACGAATTTTTTTGTCCGGAATGAGCGCATAGGCTGTATTGAGGCCGGCAATATTAAAGCTTTTGCTGGCCGAATTCAACACGATAAACTTACCGTTTTGTCCTTCATCGAACGTAAGTGCCGATACGTGCTCATAGGGTGGAAAAACAATATCTGCATGAATTTCGTCACTCACCAGAAAAACATCATACTGCTGAGTCAGATCAACAAGCCGAACGAGCTCATTCCTTGTCCAAACACGACCAACCGGATTATGCGGTGAACAAAAAAGGAGTATACTGGGCTGGTGGATTTGAAAAAGGTGCTCAAGCTCCTCAAAATTCAAAGAATAACTACCATTCTCGAGCACGAGCGGGTTCTCAATCAACTTGCGGCCGTTCTTTCGAACCGTATGCATCAAGGGCGGATAGAGGGGCGGCTGAACAATTATTGCGTCACCCGGCTCGCTCAGCGCAAAAATTGCAGCGGAAACCCCGGACATAACTCCCGGAATCAAGGTGGCAGAATCATGATTAAGGGCAAGATTGTAACGTTTTTCGTTCCAATTAATTATTGAATCAATCAGTGTTTCGGGTATCGAGGTGTAACCGTATAAAGGATGATGAACACGGGAATTAAGTGCCTCCATGATTGCCGGTGCCACACTAAATTCCATGTCCGCGACCCAGAAGGGTAAGACATCCTCACGGCCAAAAAGACGATTAAGGGCCGTATACTTTTCAGCATGGGTTCCTGCCCGCGAGACAGGAGTGTCAAAATCAAACATGAATTGTACGCTTATCTCGTTCCTCTTTATTTACCAAAGATAAAAAAGAGATTACACGTGGAGTAAAGCAAGAATGTGGTTTTAATGTTTACAACTACTTACCGGATTGCAGTAATCCAGTAACATAGGCCAGCGATTGTAAGAATGAAAAGAGAAAAATGACCTGATGAGAGTCCACTGATCAATTGCTTTTGACCCCACCGCTCGTCACCATGTTACGACCATCCTCTTTAGACTTATACAAAGCCTCATCTGCAGCAGCAAGCAAATGCTCCGAGTTGGACCCCTTCTCCGGCAACCAGGTCGCCACCCCCACACTGATAGTTACATGATCGCAGACTTTGGAACTCGCATGGGCGATATTCAGCGCCTCAACAGTTGCCCGCAAGGCTTCAGCAACTTCAAAAGCTCCTTTTGCTCCCGTCTCAGGCAGGATTACGCCGAATTCTTCTCCTCCGTAGCGCGCAACGACGTCGGTTTCCCTCCGGGCTGCTCCTTCGAGGGCTTGGGCAACGCGTATCAAACATTCATCACCCCCCTGATGCCCATAGGTGTCATTGTAAAACTTGAAGAAATCAATATCTATCATGATCAGTGAAATCGCCGTTGAATGACGAACAGACCGTTGCCATTCCTTGGCCAGAACTTCATCAAATCTTCTGCGGTTAGGCACCCCGGTCAAGCCGTCCAAGGAGGAAAGCTTTTCCAGAATTTCGTTTGCAGCAGCTAATTCCTTCTGACTTTTTTCCAGGGCTCGAAAAGCTTCGTCACGCTCCAACTGGGTGATGTATGCCTTTGAATGGTACCGAATACGAGCGATGAGTTCGATCTTATTAGGCAGTTTCACCAGGTAGTCGTTGGCTCCGTATTCAAAGGCCTTACTTTTAATCTCCGGATCTTCTTTAGTCGAAAGTACAATAATCGGCACCTGAGCAAGAGCGGGATTAGCCCGGTAAAATTTAACCATTGTCAGTCCATCAATCTCCGGCATTACAAGGTCCTGCAGGATGATGGTCGGTTCTAGTTCTAATGCCATTTTCACTGCTTCTGTCGGGTCCTGACAATAATGAAAATCAAGGTCTTCTTCAACTAAGGCCCTTCGCACCGCTTCAGCGATCATCGCCTGGTCATCAACCAGAAAAACAGTGATCCTCAAAGCATGGTTATTTTCGGCTTTCCCCTCGTTCTCTTTCATATTTTCAGCCATGTTTTTTTTCCTTTTCCCGATCAGTCGTCAACAATCTCTTCAGTCTTAGTCCAATTGTATCAAGCGGCAATATCTCCCGCGCCGCATGCAAGTCGATTGCTGCCTTGGGCATACCGTAAACTACCGAAGTCTTCTGGTCCTGGGCAATAGTCATATGTCCCTGCTGATAGAGAGCAAGCATGCCTTCAGCTCCATCCCTTCCCATTCCAGTCAAGAGTATTGCTATGCATTTCCCCCGCCAGTATTGAGACACACTTTTAAAAAAAACATCTACGGAGGGATGATAAAAATTACTTTTCGGTTCCTCCGAATATCCTAAACTTTTATTGGGATGCATAATCATATGATGGTTAGTAGAAGGAATCAGCACCACTCCAGGCCGAGGATGGTCTCCTTCTTTCATTATCCGCACCTCAAGCTCAAGCTGACCATTCAGCCAATCTGCAAGGCCTTTTGTAAACTGCTCGTCCATATGCTGCACAATAACGACTGAACCCGAAAAGTCACGAGGCAGTACCTCAAGGACCTCCAATAATGCCTGCGGCCCTCCGGTTGAACAACCAAGAACAACCAGGCACGGCCCTTCCTGAGATTTAACCTCAATTTTCACAGGTCGAACAGGAAGGTCATCAAGACCTTTCTCTTTGATTCCGATAAGCTTACCAATCCGTTCAATCTTCTTCAACAGTTCCTGGCTACCCGCATTATTTTTCTCATTCACGACAGGAGTAGCAACTACATCAAGGGCACCGGCACCCATAGCCTCAAACACTAAAGCACTGTTACCCCCAACGCTGGCGGTAACAATCAGGATCGGACAAGGGCTCAGCTTCATAATGCGGCGGGTGGAATCAACGCCATTCATAACCGGCATGATCAAATCCATCAGGATCAGATCAGGCACCTGTTCCGCACATTTTTCTATGGCCCTTTTGCCATCTTCAGCCATCCAGACAACTTTATGCCTGTCATCTTTTGTCACCACCCGCCGGAGAGTTTCCATCGCCATGGGCAAATCATTAACTATACCTATTTTCACATGAACCTCACGGAATATATCTTATGATCTATTGAGCTCTTTTTTTTGAGGAGAACCTATCAACTCTTCTACTGTCCGGACCAGGGTCTCATCCTGAAAACTTCCCTTGGTCAGATAATAATCAGCACCGGCTTCAAGACCACGATTACGATCCTCTTCACGGTCCTTATACGAAACAATGATCACAGGGATCGATTCATATCTCGAATCCTGCCTGATATTTGTTACAAACTCAATACCATCCATACGCGGCATATCAACATCGGAAACAACCAGATCAAAATCCTCACCGCGCAGGGTATTCCATCCGTCCAAGCCATCAACCGCTGTCTTAACTTCGTATCCTTTATTTACGAGCATCTTACGCTCAACCTCGCGAACAGTAATAGAATCATCTACAACAAGTATCTTTTTTACAGTCCGTTCGACCATCAGATCTTCAGTGCCAATACGTCGCAGCCGGTTACCGGAAATCAGAGAATCAATAGAACGAACCATATCTTCCACATCAACAATCAACACTGGAGTTCCATCTTCAAGAAGAGATACCGCATTGATATCCTGAACTTTTTGCAATCTTCTATCCAAGGGCTGAACGACCAGATCACGAATTTCAAGAAACTTATCAACTATCATTCCGTAGCGGTTATACCGATCACTAATGATTACAACAAGCAGTTCATCATCCCCCTCAGGATCATTCCGGTCTTCTTTTTCAAGGACCTGATTTGCCGATACCAAACCTATTCGTTCATTGTTAAAATTTATATACTGACGCCCTTCTATTTCCTTAACTTCTTCGTGAAGACGAACAACGTGATCAATAGCTACCAGGGGAAATGCATACACCTCACCACTGATTTCGACCAAAAGGGTTCGCATCACCGAGAGGGTGAGAGGCAACTGTAATTCAAAGGACGTGCCGACACCATGTTCAGTGTTGGTACGAATAATACCTCGGACCTCGTGCACTGCACTGTGCACCACATCCATTCCAACACCACGGCCAGACACCTTACTTACTGAATCACGGGTACTAAAATTGGGCAGAAAAATGAACTCGAGCAATTCAGAATCCCTGAGCTGATTGGCCATATCTTCGCCAATCATTTTCTTGCTGATCACTGCCTGACGTAATTTTTCAATATCGATACCTGGTCCGTCATCGCTCACCACAACACTCAGCATACCGGCGCTATGACGGGCCTCAAGACGAATAACTGCCGTCTCTGGCTTACCGACCTCAATCCGTTTCTCCGGCAATTCAACGCCATGATCAAGAGCATTTCTTATAAGGTGATTAAGAGGTGCCTCAATCTTTTCGAGAATATCTCTGTCCACCAGAGTTTCTTCGCCAATGATTTCAAACTCAACTTTTTTGCCCAGTTCCCGGGCAATATCTCGGACCATTCTTGGAAAAGCACGGGTTCCATCTGTAAATGGACGCATCCGGTTGGCAAGAACCTCTTGATATAAATGGTGAGAAATCTCAGTGCCGCGCCGCGCATGGTCCTCAACTTCACTCAGTATCTCATTACCCAGAGTTCGGCACAAATCCATTTTGGCAATCAGATTTTTGAAACCGCTCCTGCTTAACTCTTCAGAGGTTCCAGTACTTATGGTTCCAGCATAAATATTCAACAAGCGATGAATATCATCCTGTCGATGCTTGAGACGCAGTATCTTCTGAGCAAAGGATGGCAACCAGCGGGACTCAACCTGAACTTCTCCGGCAAAACCCATGAGACGATTCATGCCTTCAGCCGATACACGTAAAAATCTATCTGCTTGCTTGGCAGTATCCTCCTCTTTTATAGGTTTTATCTTTTCATCCAGCTTGCTTGGCGGTTTCTTTTTTATGGGTTCCCGCACAGCCTTTACTTCTTTCTTCGTTACCTTTTTTACAGGTTTCTGATCGACAACAGGCTCCGGCGTTTCTACGACCTGTTTTTTATTTTTCACCGGCTGTTTTGGAACTGAAGCAACACTCTTCCCTGCCGCTAGTTGCTTAAACGTATTCTCAAGTTCCTTTATCGGCTGTTCATTCTCTGTAAACCAAACATTAAGTGCACTATCATCCTGATCGGCAA
>Ga0164313_10006525_pt1 | contig 10287 bp, 10 predicted proteins | sample GuaBasSedimGuay4_FD_113735 | JGI IMG/M metagenome (GOLD analysis project Ga0164313, IMG submission 113735) | Subseafloor sediment microbial communities from Guaymas Basin, Gulf of California, Mexico - Guay4, Core 4569-4, 0-3 cm | ecosystem: Environmental > Aquatic > Marine > Hydrothermal vents...
AATTCTGGATGCAGGGGTCAGGGTCTTAAAACTGGAAGGCCGCGGTCGTTCGCCTGAATACGTTAAAACAGTAGCTTCAGTTTACCGTGAAGCCGTGAACGCCTGGTTTAAAGGAAATTATTCGCAAGAACAAATTGATAATTGGAACAATAGGCTTGGAACTGTTTACAACCGTGGTTTTTGGGATGGATACTATCTCGGCAGGAAAACCGGTGAATGGACTGAAGATTACGGAAATCAAGCCACACAACGTAAAATGTACATCGGTAAAGTGACCAATTATTTCGGCAAGATCGGGGTTGCAGAGTTAAAAATTGAAACCCACGATTTGGCCGTTGACGAAGAGATAAAAATTATCGGCCCAACCACAGGGGTTTACGAAGATTTCATTCGGGAAATAAGATTGGAACTTGATCCGGTCCAAAAAGTGGTAAAAGGCGATGTTTGTTCAATTCCGGTAAAAGACCTCGTTCGCCGGGGTGACAAAGTGTATAAAATGGTTACCGCAAATCGAAACGTACCAAACCTTGTTCAGCAGTAAATAACAGCAGTTTGCAATTGGGACCAACAAAACGGTTCATTTACTTATCGAATATTATCAATGACCGGCTTTGCGTAACTTTGTGTCTGCTTGGTGCAACTCTGTGAAATAGCTGTAACACGGAGAAGACACAGAGTGTCACAGAGAATTTTATACTATGATCATCTCCCAAATAGTTGCAGTTTCGCAAAATAATGTCATCGGAAAAGAAGGCGGCCTGCCCTGGAAAATGCCGACAGACTCAGCTTATTTTAAAGCTAAAACCCTGGGACACCATATTGTGATGGGAAGGCGAAATTATGAAGCCGAAGGCAAAGCACTTCCCGGCAGGGTAAATATTGTGCTTACGCGAAACCGTGATTTTCAAATCAATGATGGTATTGTTATGCAAAAACTGGAAAATGCTATTGAGTTTTCCAGGAAAGCCGGAGAGAAGGAATTATTCATTGTAGGCGGCGAAGAAATTTACAAACTGGCCATGCCTTTCACCGACAGGATTTACCTTACACGGATTCATACTGAAGTTGATGGCGATACCTTTTATCCTGAAATCAATCATAAAATATGGAGGCAGCTAACTGTTGACAAGCGAAAATCTGATATCCAAAATCCGTTTGATTATGATTTTTTGGTTTATGAAAAGGAAAATAATCAGGGATAGTAACCAAGATAATTGAGTGTAAAATAAAACCAAGCCGCAATTATTCACGTTAATTCGTATGGTCAACCGTAATTATTCACGCTATTTCATCTGGTTAACCAGATATATTCACGTTAATTCATATGGTGAGCGGGCAGGATACTGCTCTTCCAGAATTTTGGATTGCAAATCCTTTTCCCTTGAGTTCGGAATTACAAATTCCGAACAGCAGAATTACAAATTCCGAACAGCAGAACTACAAAAATCCATTTGCTAACTTTGCCCGATGATTGATTACAACCTGCACCAGCACACATTATTTTCTGACGGTAAAGAGACGCCTGAAAAATATTGCAAAAAAGCAATTGAATTGGGCATGACTGCCATCGGTTTTTCCGAACATTCGCCATTGCCTTTCGACAATCCGTTTTCCTTAAAAGCTGAAAATGTTGATGAATACATCCGGGAAACGGATTCTTTAAAAGAAAAATACAAAGATAAATTACAAATTTACCGGGCACTTGAAATGGATTACATACCCGGAATGTCAGAAGATTTTGATTATTGGCGTGACCGATGCAAAGTGGATTACCTGATTGGTTCGGTTCACCTTGTTAAACCTGAAGGCTTTAAAGACCTCTGGTTTACCGACGGCCCCGATTACAAAGTTTATGACCGGGGAATTCAGGATTTTTTTGAGGGAGATGTTAAGAAAGCTGTTCGACAATTTTATTACCAAACCAACGCGATGATCAAATCTCAGAAATTCGAAATCATCGGTCATTTCGATAAGATAAAAATGCACAACCGTAATCGTTTCTTTTCGGATGAAGACAAATGGTACCGCGATTTAATTGACGAGACCGTTGCCCTGATCAAACAAAAAGATTTGATTGTTGAAATAAATACGAGGGGGCTTTACAAAAAAAGAAGTGATGCGTTATTCCCGGATGGTTATGCGCTCCAGCGGGTTAAGGAATCAGAGATTCCCATTATTTTATCTTCAGATGCGCACCACTCTTCGGAGTTAAGCATGCTATTTGATTTTGCACAACAGAAAATTATTGAACTGGGTTTTAAAAGTGTAATGTTCTTTGAAGATGGGATTTGGGAAGAACGCGATGTCGGGAGTTGGAAGTCAGAGGTCAGAAATCAGAGGTCAGAAATCAGAAATCGGAAGTTGGAAGACAGAAACCGAAGTAAGTAACCGGAATATCTTAAGTCTTGTGTCTTGGCTCTAAGGTCTTGGTTCTTACCACTAATACGCCCACTTCACGTAAATGGCGCCCCAGGTAAATCCACCACCAAAAGCCGCAAGAATAATGTTGTCGCCTTTTTTCAGTTTGTCTTCCCATTCCCACAGGCAAAGCGGAATTGTAGCGTTGGTTGTATTCCCATAACGCTGGATGTTTATGGTCACCTTTTCTTTTTCAATCCCCATTCGCCTGGCGGTAGCATCTATAATCCGCAAATTGGCCTGGTGAGGAACAAGATAGGCGATGTCATCGCTATTCAGATTATTTCGTTCCATTACTTCGACTGAAACATCGGCCATTCCTTTTACGGCAAACTTGAAAACAGACTGACCTTCCTGGTAAATGAAATGTTCTTTTGCATCAACGGTTTCGTGCGATGGGGGTTTTAACGAACCACCGGCTTTTTGATGAAGATGCGTTTTTCCTGATCCATCAGTATAAAATTTAGAATCAATCATCCCAAATCCATCCGTATCCGGTTCAAGCAAAACAGCCCCACCGGCATCTCCAAAAATGATACATGTGGTACGGTCGGTATAATCAACGATCGACGACATTTTATCGGCACCAATAACAATAACCTTTTTGTATTGACCTGATTCAATAAACTTTGCGCCGGTTTCAAGGGCATAAATAAAACCAGAACAGGCGGCATTGAGGTCAAAACTCCACGCATTTTTCATGCCCAGGTTATCACTAATAATATTTGCCGTTGCCGGGAAAAGCATATCAGGAGTAACGGTCGCCAGAATGACCAGATCAACATCTAACGGATTGGTATTTGTTTTTTCCAACAAACCTCTAACGGCCTCGGTACCAAGCGTGGAGGTGCCTTTTCCTTCGCCTTTTAAAATATGTCGTTCTTTAATTCCGGTACGTGTAATAATCCACTCATCGGTAGTATCCACCATTTTCTCGAGTTCTTCATTGGTAAGAATATACTCAGGAACCCAGGCATTGATACCTTTTATTGCAGCCCTAATTTTTGTCATAAATTTCAAATTATCTGCGAAAGCACCGCAAAAATAGCATTTTTTGTTTCGGTTGTGCGCATCAGCAGAAACCTCTACTACGACTTTAAACTTAAAAACTCCTGATCAAAATACTGATCAAGAGTTTCTTGTCTTTTCAACATAGCCGGATTTTTATTACTCGGTTTTGGCAGCTTCTACTACCATTTTACCTTTGTAATAAAGGTCGCCATCAACGTAATAGGCACGGTGGTAAACATGAACTGTTCCGGTACTTGGGCAAGTTGCCAACTGCGGCAAAACAGCTTTGTAGTGTGTCCTCCTTTTGTCTCTCCTGGTTCTAGAAATTTTTCTTTTTGGATGTGCCATTTTCTTATTTTTTGCTAAATGATACTATTTCAGTTTAATATTTTTTAATGCTTCCCAACGTGGGTCTGTTTCCGGCTTTGAATATTCTTCGAGTTTGTCAATAATTTTGTGATTGCATTCGCTTTCGTCAGCATGAACCCTTTTAATGGGTAACATCAAATTGATGTACTCAAATAGAAACTGACGAAGATCAAGCCTACTTTCAGTGGCAGGAATGACGATTACTTCATCAGATTCTTCGTTAAAATCACTGCCAAACTTAACCACCAACCTGAAATCTCCCTTAACCGGAAAATCAGCTCTCTCGAGACAACGATCACAATCCACACTTACAAGACCGTCCATTTTGATATGCAAGTCGAGAAATGAAGGTTCTTTTATCAATTCAATATCAACCGTAACCTGACCTTTTTCCGACTCAAAATATTCAAAGCTTTCAAAGAACGCATTTTCGATCTTAAATTCAAAACGGTGACTCCCGGTACTTAATCCTTTAAAAGGTATGCTAAAATCATCCATCGTTTCCACCTCCTCAAAATCGGGCGGCAAAAATACAGAATTATTTTTTCTAATACAAATTTTTTAAACTCCTAAAATTGAGGCTAATCAGTGTCTGCCTGCCACACTTGTTTTTACTTTGTATAAATTACAAAAGCCCATATATTATCAGCATGAATACTATAAATTTGCCCCGTTGGTTTACTAAAAATAGTAGTTATGATGTGGTTTAATAAATTGGTTGCATCCATACTTCCCTTTATGCCGAAAAGTTTGGTGTGGATATTTTCGCAACGGTATATAGCGGGCACAACTATTGATGATGCCATTAAAGCTTCAAAGAAGTTGAACGAGAACGGTTGCATGGTTACCATCGATCTTTTGGGGGAATTTATCACAGAACTTGAGCAGGCTGAAAACAATAAAAATCAATACCTGGAGATTATTGAGTCGGTCGAAAAAAATAAAGTTGATGGCAATTATTCCCTAAAACCGACCATGTTTGGCCTGTTATTGGACGAAGAAGTTTGTTACCATCACATTCGTGAAATTGTTGCCAAAGCTGCCGGGTACCACAATTTTGTGCGGATTGATATGGAAGATTCGCAGTGTGTGGATATGGAAATCGACATCTTTAGAAGAATTAAGAAAGAATTTCCTGAACATGTTGGTTTGGTTTTTCAGGCCTATTTGCACCGAACCTTAAAGGATATAACGAGCTTAAGCGATATTCATAGCACTGATCAACCGATTAATTATCGTCTCTGCAAAGGTATTTATGTTGAACCGGAAAAAATTGCATACAAAAAGTATGAGGAAATAAATGAGCATTATCTTGAAGACCTTGATTTTATATTCAAAAACGGAATGTACCCTGGCATTGCCACCCACGATGCGCCGCTTGTTGAAGGTGCTTACAAACTGATTGAGAAATACAAGGTACACCGAGACAAATATGAATTCCAGATGCTTTACGGTGTTACACCACATTTGCGCCAATCAATTCTTGATAAAGGACACAGAATGAGGATCTACGTCCCTTTTGGGAAGGAGTGGTTTGCCTATTCTACGCGCAGGTTAAAAGAAAACCCAAAAATGGCTTCTGAAATCATGAAAGCATTTTTTGTGAGGGGCTAAACTTATTACTGATTGTCCCGAAAATCCTTTAATCCGTTCTTAAAAGTGGCAATTTAGCGGCTAACTGCATCTTTATGATAATTTAAGAAAGGAACATCCCTAAATTTTTACTACCTTTGCACGCTCAAAATCACTAAATTAAATCAATATGAACAAGAAAAGGGTGCTGTTCGTAAATCAGGAAATTACACCATATCTTCCCGAAACCCCAATGAGTAAAATTGGTCGCTTTCTACCGCAAAAAACACAGGAGAAAGGAAAAGAGATCAGGACATTTATGCCCAGGTATGGTGTGATCAACGAAAGAAGAAACCAACTTCATGAAGTCATTCGCCTTTCGGGGATGAACTTAATTATTGATGACATCGACCACCCATTAATCATTAAAGTTGCTTCTATCCAGCAGGCAAGAATGCAGGTTTACTTTATTGATAATGAAGACTTTTTCCATAGAAAATTTATGTTCAGGGACAAGAAAGAAAAGTATTTCGACGACAACGACGAACGTACGGTTTTCTTTTGTAAAGGCGTATTGGAAACTGTTAAAAAATTAGGCTGGGCACCCGATGTGATCCACTGTAACGGTTGGTTCTCGTGCCTTGTGCCACTTTACGTACGAACAGCGTACAAACACAATCCTATTTTTGCCGATACAAAAATTATTTTTTCCCTTTATGATGATGATTTCAATGAAAAATTTAAAGAAGGATTTGAAGAAAAAATCATCATGAACGGTCTTGAAGATGGTGATTTAGGACACTATAGCAGCGGTGATTATATTGGCCTGATGAAAGGATCGATTGACAGGTCGGATGCCTTAATTATTGGAAGTCCTGATGTAAACCCTGAATTATTAGCATATGCCAAAGCATCTGGAAAACCAATTTTGGATTACCAAGATGGGGAAGAATATTTTGTAACATACAATGAGTTTTATGACAAAATTATTGGGGAAGATTAGATTTGGCGGGAAGAATAATTCAATTCTATTTTATTTTACAATTACCATTTCTTTGATTTTACTGATGGCCTCCTGCTCAAAGCCGGCAGGCCTTATCGGTGTTGTCGTTCAACCCGAAGACAGCAAGCTGAAAGTAGGTTATACTGATACTGTTACTGTAAGAACTTATTCCCGGGGAGAAGACACGGTAAGGACAGACAAATTAAGTACGAGCCAGCTTGGCAGCAATATGGATCCGGTTTTTGGGCACACAACAGCAGGCTTATTTGTACAATTCAGGCTCGAAGATGTTGGTCATAGCTTTGGTGGACAATCTGCACAAGTGGATTCTCTGGTGCTGTATTTAGCATATGCGAACTACTATGCTGACACAAACACATCTCAAACTATCCATGCTTACGAAATGGGTGAGCGCATTTATGTGGACTCTATTTACTATTCAAACATCGATATGCCAATAGGTATAATAGATTTTGCGAATTTTGAATATACCCCCCGGCCGCATGATACCTTGTTCATTAATGGCGACTCAATTCCATCTATCCAGAGAATTGATTTAATGGCAAATACAGAACTTGCTGAATATCTTATTAAGGCACCCGCCGAAGATATGGATGACAATGAAGAATTTTATGATTACTTCAAAGGATTATACTTGGTAACCAGTCAGGTTAGCGAAGGTGGGGCAATTATTAGTTACAATGTGCTTTCCCCTTTTTCTAAAATGACTTTGTATTACCACAATGAAGACGCGGATTCATTAAGTTTTGATTACACCATCACTACTGATTGTGCAACAGCAAATAAATACTTTCACGATCATTCAACCGGAAATATCAGTTTTAGACTACAAGTGGTAGAAGGCGATACTTTACTTGGCCGGCAAAACATTTATGTGCAAGGCTTGGGAGGTGTTTCCTCAATTATTAAGTTCCCATTTATTAAAGAATGGAATAAGCTGGGGATTGTAGCACTTAACGAGGCAAAACTGATATTAAGTGGGTCTGAAGACGACCCGCTTTGGAGGGCACCACAACAATTATCAATGGCCGAAATCCAGGATGACGGGTCTTATGGATTCCTTGTTGACCAGGTCGAAGAAACTGATCTTTATTTCGGGGGCGATTATAAATCTTCTACAAACAGCTATACTTTTAGAATTACAAGATACTTGCAATCTTTATTAGATAATCCCGATAAAAAAGACAATGGTTTGTATCTTATCACAAGCGGGACATCCCTTTATTCAAACCGCTTTGTTTTCGATGGATATCAGCCTTCGATTGATACTGCCCGACGGATAAAACTTGAATTGTTGTATACTAATCTCGATTAATTACTAATTTCGCGACCGTTTTATACTGCGAATTATCGGTTCAAAACAAGCGGTTATTTGACCTTTTAATATTTAATAATAAATAAAAACACTCACTATGTGTGGTATTGTAGCTTATATAGGGCCAAAACAAGCCTACCCGGTCCTGATAAAAGGCTTGCAAAGACTTGAATACAGAGGATACGATAGTGCAGGTGTTGCGCTTTTGAATGGTGGTCTGGCCATGTACAAATCCAAAGGTAAAGTATCGGAATTGGAGGAATTTGTAAAAGACAAAAACCTTGACGGTACCATTGGCATTGCCCATACACGCTGGGCAACACATGGTGTACCAAACCAGGTGAATGCACACCCTCATTTTTCGCAAACCAAATCATTGGCCATCATCCATAATGGGATTATTGAAAACTATGCCTCGTTAAAAGAGGAGTTGATCAACCGTGGCTACACATTCAATTCGGAAACGGATACAGAAGTTCTGATTAACCTGATTGAAGACATCCAACTGAATGAGGGCGTGACCCTTGACGAAGCTGTTCGTATCGCCTTAAACCAGGTAATTGGCGCTTATGCCATTGTGATCCTCTCAGCCGATCATCCGAACACACTGATTTGTGCAAGGAAAGGCAGCCCCTTAGTTATTGGAATTGGTGAGGATGATTTTTATATTGCCTCTGATGCCACGCCAATTATCGAATACACAAAAAATGTTGTTTATCTCGAAGATGAAGAAGTGGCCATTGTTACCCGTAATGAGGAACTCAAGATAAGAAATATAAAAAACCAGGAGAAAACACCCTACATCCAGCAATTGGAATGGAACCTTAATGAACTGGAAAAAGGAGGTTATGACCACTTTATGCTCAAAGAGATTTACGAGCAACCCCGATCCATTAAAGACAGTATGCGTGGTCGCCTTAATGCGATGAAAGGAATTGTTTCGTTGGGTGGGATTAAAGATTATGAGCAAAAGATGAAGAATGCCGACCGCATTATCATCGTGGCTTGTGGCACTTCGTGGCATGCCGGGCTGGTAGGCGAATATCTTTTTGAAGACCTGGCCAGGATTCCTGTTGAAGTTGAATACGCTTCCGAGTTCAGGTACCGCAACCCCATTATCAGCGAAAATGATGTTATCATTGCCATTTCGCAATCGGGCGAAACTGCTGATACGTTGGCGGCAATTGAGTTGGCAAAAAAAAGAGGTGCGACTATTCTCGGTATTTGTAATGTTGTTGGGTCTTCGATTCCGAGGGCCACCCATGCTGGCTCGTACACCCATGCCGGACCTGAAATTGGTGTGGCATCCACAAAAGCATTTACGGCGCAGGTAACTATCCTTACTTTAATGGCACTCAGGATGGCCCAAATGAAGGGGACTATTCCAACCAACAGGTTTATGCAGATTCTTAATGCGCTGGAAAACTTACCGGCAAAAGTTGAGCAGGCGCTGGAAAATGATGCCGTTGTAAAAATGATCGCTGAAGAGTTTCAAAGTGTTTCAAATTTTCTTTACCTGGGAAGAGGGTATAATTTCCCGGTCGCGCTTGAAGGTGCGCTTAAACTAAAAGAGATTTCCTACATTCATGCCGAAGGTTACCCGGCGGCTGAAATGAAACATGGCCCGATTGCCCTGATTGACGAGAATATGCCGGTTGTGTTTATTGCGCCAAACAAAGGGATTTACGAAAAAGTTGTCAGCAATATCCAGGAAGTAAAAGCAAGGGCCGGAAAAGTAATTGCTGTTGTTACCGAAGGCGATACGGTAATAAAAGATATTGCGGATTATGTGATCGAGATACCGGAAACGGAAGAAATGCTTGTTCCGATACTGGCTACCATTCCTTTGCAAAAATTAGCCTATTACATTGCTATCCTCAGGGATTGTAATGTAGATCAGCCACGAAACCTGGCGAAAAGTGTTACCGTGGAATAAATAAAAAAAGGTTGGCCTATGAGAGCCAACCTTTTTTCAGTACTATGCCTAATTTTTAAAATCTTTTTCCGATTTTTTCCCAATCCACCAAATTCCAGAAATCATCGATATAGGCAGGGCGGCGGTTACGCTTGTCAATATAATAAGCATGCTCCCAAACATCACAGGTCATGATGGGTTCTAAACCATTGCGGAGTGGATTTCCGGCATTGCTTTCCTGTACAATTTCAAGTTTTCCACTATCGCTTTTCACAAGCCAGGCCCAGCCTGAGCCGAACAAGGTAGCAGCAGCAACACTGAACTTTTCTTTGAACTCGTCGAAAGAACCAAAATCACTTTTGATCGCATTCAATAAGGCACCTGATGCTTCGCGGCTGCCTTCGGGAGACATGCAGTTCCAGTAAAAGGTGTGGTTCCATACCTGCGCGCCATTATTAAAAATTCCGCCACTTGCTTTTTTTACGATTTCTTCGAGGCCCGCACCTGCAAATTCTGTTCCTTCGACCAGTTTATTCAGGTTGTTAACATAAGCTGCATGGTGTTTTCCGTAATGGTATTCAAGGGTTTCTTTTGATATGTATGGTTGCAAAGCATCCATTGCATAGGGTAATTGTGGTAATTCGTAAGCCATAGTATTTATAT
>Ga0164313_10006526_pt1 | contig 10285 bp, 7 predicted proteins | sample GuaBasSedimGuay4_FD_113735 | JGI IMG/M metagenome (GOLD analysis project Ga0164313, IMG submission 113735) | Subseafloor sediment microbial communities from Guaymas Basin, Gulf of California, Mexico - Guay4, Core 4569-4, 0-3 cm | ecosystem: Environmental > Aquatic > Marine > Hydrothermal vents >...
CAAACACTGGAAAATGTTAAAATCGGCCAGGTACTCACAGTAACAGAACCATGAAAAGGGACGGAATGAAGCGAAAGAATATCATATATATCATGGGAATTGTGCTGGCTGTAGTATTGATCGGCTTGTTTTCACTAAAATCTGATACAGAGCCTGTAAATGGGATGATCATTTTCACACAGGTCTTTCCCGGCACTACAGATTACGATGCTGACAAAGCACGTATTGTGGCCATCACACCAGAAAATGATAAGCCAGAAATACTTTCAGAAGGATTTTACGCTGCAAGATCGCCCGTTTTGTCATCTGATGCACGGTATATTCTATTTGCAGGAAAGAAAACTATGGATGAGCCCTGGCAAATCTGGAAAATGAATATCTCGAGCAATGAGACTGAGAAAGTGTTTAAATGCAAAGTTGATTGTACTGATCCCGCCTTCCTGCCCGACGGTCAAATCCTATACAGCAAAATGGTCAATGTCACCGAAGATGCAAAAGGATTTGCTCTGTTTACATGCAACTCAGATGGTGAAGAACACAAGCAGATTACTTTTCATCCCCACGATGATCTACTTTCGACAATAATGCAAGACGGTAGGATACTGTTTATATCAAAACAACAGCATCCGTCTGCCAGCACTCCACAATTGATGGCTATGCGGCCCAATGGGTCTAAAATTCGGTTGTTTTACCTGAATCAAAATAATTCATGGCCAATAAGCCGGGGAAAAGAAACCAAAGATGGTAAAATGGTTTTTATTGAATCTTCAAATGCAAATGAGCCCGGAGGTTCTTTAGTTTCCATTTCACTTACACGACCATTGCACTCACACGAATTGCTTAATAATGACGCAAGGTATCATTCAGTTTATCCGCTGAAATCAGGCAAAATGATCGTTTCATGTAAAGAGAACAACGCAAAAACATTTGAATTGTGGGAATTTGACCCTGAAAGTAAAAAGCGTGAGAAACTTATTTTTAGCGATCCGGATTACTGGTCTGTAGAACCTATAGCCGTTTACGCAAGACAAAGACCTAAAAAACTGCCGGATGAACTAAATTATAAAGATATGACAGGCAGGGTATTATGCCTCGACGCCAACAATTCAAATATGCCTTCACTCAACAGAGCAGAAGAAGCCTCCAAAGGAACAGCCATACAGGTAATGGGCATAGACGGAATATGGGGAGAAGTACCGCTTGAAGAAGATGGTTCGTTTCTCCTTCGGGTTACGGCCAACAAAGCCCTCCAATTCAGGACGGTAAATGAAGCTGGTGAAGTTGTGCGTGGACCATCGGCATGGATCTGGCTTAGCCCCCACGAACGGAGGGGTTGTGTAGGATGCCATGAAGACCCGGAAATGACACCAAAAAATGTTGAACCCATGGCCGTTAAAAACCTCCCTGTGGAGGTGATGGCACCTGATACACAGGAAATGGAAAAAATGAATAAAAAATCAGAGAAAAAGGGTTGATAATAATGAAGAAGAGAAAAAAAATATTTTTAATTGCAAGTATCCTTCTCCTGATTGGTTTTGTAGGATTTCATGGCCGTAAAATAGCTACAGATCATGTTCAATACATGACCGCGGGCGAACCACATACGCTCAATTGTTTTTCCTGCCACGCCTACATCGTTCGCAATGGCCCTATTGCTAAGATGGTCAAGGAACAATACTTATCACCCATGAATATGGCTGTTTCTTCTGATGGGTCTATTCTTTATGTAACTGCACAGGAAGGAAATAAACTACTGGCTGTCAATACAACAAACCACCAGATTGAATATAGTATCAATGTGGGAGAAAGGCCTCACACCGTCGTACTTTCCAAAAATGGAAAAACAGCATACGTTTCTAATCAATGGTCTTACAATATATTTATCATTGACCTGGATAAAAGACAAGTTACAGATACCCTAATTACAGGCACCGGTCCGGCTGGTATGGCAATCAGCGAAAACAATGACTATCTTTATGTCGCCAATACCTATTCATCTGATATTTCAATTTTTGATTTGAATAGCAAACAAGAGATCCGACGACTTTCAGCAGGTAAAGACCCCTGCGGTGTTACTATTTCGCCGGATGGAAATTCGGTTTTTGTCAGCAACCGACTTTCAAATAAAGTGCCTTTCCGCTCCACTCCAAAATCGGAAATCACTATTTTCGGAACAAAATATCAGCGTGTAACCCACAGGGATATATTCCCATCAGCTACTATACAGGAAAATACTGCAATCACTCCCTCAGGTGATCTGGCTATTGTTCCACAAGTCCGCCCTAAGAATCTTATTCCGACTGCACAAGTAGAACAAGGCTGGATGATGAATCACGGTATCGGTATAATAGATTTAAAAAACGATCATAAAAAAATTCAATTGCTTACTGATGAGCCCAATGCATTTTATGCTGATCCGTATGACATAGTTATTAGTCCCGATGGCAAAAAGGCATTTATCAGCCATTCCGGCGCTGATGTAATCACTGTGCTGGATATAGATGCTATCCGCAATATAATCACAACATCTACAGATGAGCAGCTGGAGATGTATAGCAACCACCTCGGTATAAGCAGCCAATTTGTAATTGCAAGAATTCATACAGGTGCCAATCCTAAAGGGCTGGTCCTCTCCCTTGACGGAAAAATACTTTATGTTGCAGAAAGACTGGATGATAAGATTGCCATTATTGATACTAAAACACTCAAAAAACTTGAAAGCATAGATCTTGGAGGTCCGGGAATGACAGTTTCACGCTTTGGACAACAATTGTTTCACAGTTCCGGTCATACATTCCAGGGGCAATACAGTTGCCTTACCTGTCATCCTGATAGTCATCAGGACGGGCTCACATGGGACATGGGACCTGATTCAGGACGTGATCTGGCCAATACTCAAACCTTACTTGAGATCGATCAAACCTCCCCATTCAAATGGAACGGAAAAAATGTAAGCGTTTTCATGCAGGATGGTATGAGATTTTCAAAATTTCTGACACGAACAGAGGTTTTTAATCAAAAAGAACTGGATGCACTTGTTTCCTATATTCTTACTGAACTGGATTTACCACCCAATCCCTACAGGGATCCTTCAGGCAAGCTTACAAATGCCCAACAACGTGGCAAGATCATTTATGAACGTACTGAAACAAATTGTGGACGCGTTATACCAGTTATGGACCGGTGTGTAACCTGTCATCCTGCTCCACTTTATACTGACAGGCGACAGGATGATGTAGGAACACGTAAAGCAGCTGATGATGATGAAGTGTTTGATACTCCATCATTAAATAACACATTTGATTCACCACCATATCTGCATGATGGAAGCGCCTTTTCTCTGGAAGAAATATGGACAAAATTCAACGATCACGACGAGCATGGATATGCCAATGATATGACAAAAGACCAACTCAACGATTTGGTGGAATATTTAAAAAGCTTAGGTAGTTCGGAGTTATATACCGATACAGAACACAAAACAACAGAAGCCAGTAGTCATTAATATAAAATGAAAAATATGAAAAATTTACTGCCCAACATTTCTGCAAAACTAACAGTATCCCTTTTTCTGATAGGTGGGATGATATTTGGACTGAGTTGGATCATGAAGTCCTCAACAGATAAAAATGTAGAAGAATCCAATAAAGCAAATACTGCTGTAAATGTTGAAACTGAATCGGTGAAAACTGATGGGGAAGATAAATCAAAAGAAGCCTATGTCATGCCTGTTTATGATAACTGGGAAACATTTACAACCAAAGACGGACTTCCTTCTGACAAAGCATTTTGTGTAAGGGTAGATGGTGATCGCGTATGGGTGGGCACCAAAGCCGGTTTGGCATTATATGAAAATAATACATGGCGGACCTTTACGGAAGAAGACGGCCTTGTTCATCATGGTGTATTGGGTATAGATATAAGCCCTGTTACCGGCGATGTCTGGGTTGCTACACTGGGAGGTCTAAGTAAATATTCAGCTGGGAAATTTGACAATTATACTCAATTTAATTCCGGTATGCTCAATGATGTTATTTATCAGGTTACCTGCGTAGGCAAAGATGTATGGATGGCAACAGGTGGTGGTGCCGGTAAGTTGGACACCTATACAGGAGAATGGGAAATATTTAATGAGCAAAACGCCCCGATGCATGAGCCATGGACTTATGGTGTAACAGCTGGAGATGGAAAAGTTTACATAGCCGCATGGGGAGGTGGAGTAATAGAATACAATAGTTCAACCAAGTCATACAGGGATTATGTGGATCCGGATGGTCAGATGGAACTCGATGTTTTCCCTGATGATGGTGTAGTTCATGATATCACATCCGGTGTTTCTTTTGCTGATCATATTCTATGGGTAGCCACCTATTTTGGCCTGAGTCGTTATGATGGTTTACACTGGAATGGATATTTTGATCACGACAGTGGACTAATAAGCAATTTTATCAACTTTGTCCATGCCAATGGACCGGCAGCATGGATGTGTACAGACAAAGGTATGAGCAGTTTTGATGGAAAGCGATGGATCACTTACACTAAAAACGAGAACAGTGCAGGTGGTGAAGTAATAATCACTGAAGGCGACAAAGTAATAAAGGAAAAAGTAGCAACCAGTATTTCACATAATTTCGTTCTTGGAGTAGATTTTCAAGATGATGTTATCTGGGTAGCAACTTCAAAAGGTGTCAGCCGGGGTGTTGCCCGTAAAACTAATTCAAGCACAAAACCTCAATTATAAATAAATATTTGATAATAAATTATAAGAACTAAATATTATGCAAACGATTACTGAAGAACAATTACTGATAGATCTGTCAAAGCTTACAGATGGGGAAAAGGTTGAAATGAAAAAGCTTGGAATCATATCAGGTAACCAGGAGTTACAGTCCTACAACTACCCTGCTGTTCATCTCGGACGGCCACCTGTAGAGAAGAAAGTCGTTCATGCTCCTGACGTGTTGAATGAGGCGTATAACTATGCAAAACCTTCTTCTTTCTCCAGGGCATTAAGGCTTGATCTCAATGGATATTCCGTGCTGTTAATCTCTGGTACAGCAAGTGTAAATGATGAAGGCAAGGCAGAACATATAGGTGATTTCAAAGCCCAATTATGGAGAACATATCGCAATATAACCACCATTCTGGAAGCGGAAAATATGAGTTGGCATGATATAGTACGCACCACCAACTACCTCCGTGATATAGAAAGAGATTATGAAGAATTTAATAAGATCCGTACTTCTTTCTTTTCATGGATCGGATTGGATCCGCTACCAGCCAGTACAGGTATTCAGGCACGTCTGTGCTGGGAAACCTTGTTGGTGGAAATTGAAGCTATTGCTATTTGTCCGATGAAATAATAAACTTTACACAAATGAAAATCCGATTTTCAAACCTGGTATTTCTATTGAGTTTCCTGATGTTATGGAATTTTCCTACAGAAGCTCAAGAATCAAATGAATTGAATTATGGTAAAGCACCTGATGAGTTTATTCCCTATGGGCGTTTTCAGGATGCATATAAATGGTTTTTTGCCGATCCTCAACTCTTTCTGGGACCTGGCAGAGAGAAGGTAGCTCCAACAGACCTTGAAACGGTTCGCGTTGGATTTTTAGGCCCGTTAGAAGGCTCTAACATCAAAAATCTGGGACTTCAAATGCTTAATGGCACTACAATGGCTATTGAAGAAGCGAATGCTAAGGGGGGGTATCATGGTATACCTTTTGAATTGATGGTACATAATGATGTTGGTATGTGGGGTGCCGCCGCAAATGAAGTTGTGAAACTTGACGATGAAGGAGTTTGGGGATTTTTGGGTTCTATTGATGGAATTGTCACACACGTGGCCTTGCGCGTTGCCCTGAAACTTGAAATTCCGTTAGTAAATACAGCTGATCCTGACCCTACACTGACAGAAACACGTATACCCTGGATGATCCGGACAATAGGTGACGATCGTCAGAACAGTTACGCATTGGCTTTAAAAATATTTAAAGAAATGAAGCTTTCCCGTGTAGCTGTATTGCGAACCAACTATCGCTACGGACGTGTAGGGATTATGGAGTTCAGGGAAGCCGCACGACGTCTGGGATATCCCCTTGTGCTGGAAGTGAGATATGATGAAGGTGAATCTGAATTCACGACACAGTTGGAAAGAATTCGCAACACAAATCCTGATGCCATTATGTTGTGGGGGAATGCCAGAGAGACAGGGATGATTGTAAAGCAGATACGCAAAATGGGCATGAAACAGCCAATTTTTGGAGGTGACCGCCTCGTTTCAGATTCTTTCCTTGAAATTGCCGGTAAAGATGCCGAAGGTGTTATTTCCGTATACCCTTATAATCCCGAAGGAGATGATCCAAAACTGGTAGCATTCACAAAAGACTATGAATCGCGTTTTGGCATAAAACCCGATTCGTTTGCAGCACATGCATACGATGGGATGAATATATTGCTTGATGCCATTCAAATAGCCGGTTTAAATCGTACTAAGATCCGGGATGTGCTCACAGACCTGAAAACCTTCCAGGGATATGAAGGTGTAACCGGAAAAGTCGTATTTGATGCCAGTTGGAATGATATAGGATCCGTTTATATGGCAGAAGTAAAAAATGGAAAATTCATCTTTTACCCGTCTCCAATGGACGATAAGAAGATGACAGGAAGTATAAAAAAATGATAGAATGATAGAATGATAGTTGGGGATTGTCTCTCCATTATTTTCCACCATTCCACTATTCCATTATTCCATTATTCCAATAGCTTATTCATAAGTTAAAATAGATACATATAGACCACTTAAGAGGGCAGATCACTAATATTAAATTGAATTAACAATGGCACAGATATACAAAGTGAATGTTAATACATCCGCATTGAAAAAAGCAGGCAGGGACACTTATAAAGAAAATACTGTCATTCAAATTGGCGACCTTAAAATTGGTGGTTCCGATGTGGTAGTCATAGCAGGCCCCTGTGCGGTTGAAAGTAAAGAGCAAATGCTGACTACTGCACAAGCAGTCAGAGACAGCGGCGCAACAATATTAAGAGGTGGTGCATTCAAGCCCCGCTCCTCTCCCTATAGCTTTCAGGGCCTTGAGGAAGAAGGATTAAAAATACTACGTCTGACAAGTCAAATAACCGGACTTCCTGTTATTACAGAAGTCATGGATACCAGACAAGTTGAACTTGTCAGCGAATATGCAGATATATTGCAAATCGGATCCAGAAATATGCACAATATGGCCCTTTTAAAGGAAGTTGGTAAATCATCCAAACCTGTTATGATAAAACGTGGTATGGCGGCTACTATCGAAGAGTTTCTACTCGCTGCCGAATATGTTATGGCCAATGGTAATGAGCAGGTTATTCTTTGTGAGCGAGGTATCAGAACCTTCGAACCTTCAACCAGAAATACGCTGGACCTGAATGCTATACCCATGATCAAACAACTGACACATCTTCCTGTCATCGTTGATCCAAGCCATGGCACAGGACATTGGTGGATGGTTCCACCACTTGCAAATGCTGCAATCGCCGTAGGTGCCGATGGCGTAATGATTGAAGTGCATTACAAGCCTGAAGAAGCATTGAGCGATGGTGATCAAAGCCTGACCCCGGAAGGTTTTAACGAGATGATGGAAGGACTTAATAAAGTAGCATTGGCTGTAGGCAAAAAAATTGCCTCACCGGCAATGTCTTTGGTATGAAATTTCTCTTAAGTGTTTTGCCGGGAATAATATTCACCTTATTGTTTTCGGCATTTTTTATTTATGCAGGCGCTAGTAAGATTGGCAACCCAGAGCCTGAAAAAACTATAAATATCGGGTTTATAATTCCTATGCCAGCGGACAAAGATGACTTGTCAAGAGAAGCTGTTTACGGGGCCCAACTGGCTATTGAGGAAGCGAATGATAAAAATGGGTTTTTCGATATTCCTTTTAAGATGGTTATCCGCTCAGCAGATGGTCCATGGGGAGCAGGGTCAAAACGGGCTGTTAGCCTTGTTTATGAAGATGAAGTAAGTGCCATCGTTACCTCTCTGGACGGGCGAAATGCTCATTTGGCTGAACAGGTCATTACAAAAGCTCAGGTTGCCCTTATTATAACCAGGGCCACAGATCCCACCATTACCAAAGCCTATGTCCCATGGGTTTTTAGAATCCTTCCCAATGACGAACAGCAGGCCGGGGTGTTGGCAGAAGAAATATATCAAAAAAGGAGATTGAAACATGTACTGGTTCTGACAAGCAATATTTACGATTCAAAAGGCGGTGCCACTGCATTCCTAAAAGCAACTCAGGCTAAAAATAATCCTTCACCCCAACAGATTATGTTTGAACCTGGCAATGATATGAAACAGCTCGCTGAAAAGGTTCAAAATGCCAAAACAGATGCTCTTGTCATCTTTGCTCTGCCACACGAATCGACTATGCTTATTAAACAATTGGATATCAGACATGTAAACATACCGGTATTTGGGTCTGGTTCTTTGCTATATGACAATACCCTGATGCATGAACTGAAAAACACTGAATCCGAGGTCCGGATAGTTTCGCCTGGGTTTTTACAAACAGAAAGCGGATTAGTATTTCAAACATCATTTAAAAAGAAATATGGATTTATACCGGGAGCGGTTGCCGCAAATGCATATGAAGGTATGAAACTGATGATCAATGTCATTATAAATACGGGACCTGACAGGGACGAAATCAGGGACTATTTCCTACATATCAAAAATTATCAGGGCATAAATGGAGTGATTAATTTCGATGATAACGGAAATCTTAAAACAGAGCCTCGTTTAATGAATATTGGAATTATAGAATAAATCATTGGATCCACAAACAAGTTTAATGATTATTGGATTTATGGGATAATAAAAAAATAGAATTTTATAGAAATTAAAGTAGCTTTAATAAATTTGTGTTAATTCGTGAAATTCGTGGATAAACTTAAAGGGTATGAAAATCAATTATATAGTTTTATTAATCCCGGTTATTCTTTTTAGCCTGATCGGTTGTGAGCAAAAAACAAAAAGGGCAACTGATCAAAACATTGCCAGTCAAAAGATAACAATCCGTACAATGGGATTGGCATATTTGGAAGAAAACAATTTACCTGAAGCAGAAGCAGAGTTTAAAAAACTAACCGAACTGGATCCCAATGAGTCATTGGGTTATGCAAACCTCGGATTGGTTTACCTTCGGATGGGGAAATACGCTGAGGCAGAAGAACAACTAAAGGAGGCTATTGAATTAGACAAAAGCAATCCTGAAATCAAGCTTATTCTTTCAAAAACATATGAACTGAACGATCAGAAGGACCTTGCTGAAAAAACTCTGAAAGAAATAGTAAAGACCTCACCTGACAACATTAAGGCCCTTCATAGTCTCGCCGATCTGTATGACAAGGAAACGGATGAAGCATCATTGACGACCAGGAGAAAATATCTGGAAGAAGTGGTGAAATACACTCCTGGCAATGTGGTGCCCAGACTTCAGCTAATTGAAGTTTTGATCAGACTTAATGACTCTGATAATGCCCTGAAGCAGCTGGAAGCCATACAAAAGATTTTTCCGGAACCACCTAAGGAGGCCCTTTCATATTATATGACTGCTCTGGATCTGTTGCATAAAAACAAAGCAGCAGAAGCTCTCACTCCTATGCGCATTTTCCATAATTTTATTAAACTTTCCAATCCATATCAGGCAGGTGTTCAGGAGCTTAAAGGTCCAGGCGGCGCAGTCATCGGTTTTCCGGTCATTACATTTGGTGAGCCTGTTTCTGCTATGATTCGTGACGGGGAGTCTGTAATTGATGCCATACGGTTTACAGATGTAACCGAGACAGCAGGTTTAAACATTATATCGGGAAATAATAAAACCCTTTCTTATCTGGCGGTTGCTGATTATGATAGTGACGGCGATCAGGATATATACTTTTCCGGTACATCAGCAAGTCAACCTGTATTGTTTAATAATGAACTCGGTAAGTTTAGATCTGTAACCGAATCATCCGGCATCGACCATCAGGGGGTCGAAAAAGGAGCATTATTTGCTGACTATGACAACGATGGACACCTTGATCTTTATATTGTAAGAGAACAGGGCAACCTGCTTTATAAAAATGATGGTCAGGAAAAATTTTCAGATGTGACTGGTGACACAGGTACGGGAGATAAAAACTCAGGTAATACTTCTGTTTTTTTCGATTCCGACCATGATGGTGACCTGGATCTTTTCTTAACCCAATTGGGACCAAATAAGCTATATCGTAA
>Ga0164313_10006527_pt1 | contig 10282 bp, 8 predicted proteins | sample GuaBasSedimGuay4_FD_113735 | JGI IMG/M metagenome (GOLD analysis project Ga0164313, IMG submission 113735) | Subseafloor sediment microbial communities from Guaymas Basin, Gulf of California, Mexico - Guay4, Core 4569-4, 0-3 cm | ecosystem: Environmental > Aquatic > Marine > Hydrothermal vents >...
ATTGTGAAAGAAAAGCACAAACAACTGTTTGTGTTTCTGCGAAGTAGGTGCCAACCTGAGTGCATGGCCTCCGAGGAGTTGTTCAAGGCGCTGGCCGCGCCGCAACGTCAGCAGATTCTTCGGCTGGTTCGTGACGAGCCGCTCTCGGTTGGGGAGATAGCGAAAGAGTGCGATGCCAGTCAGCAAGCAACTTCACATCACCTTCAGGTCTTGAAAGATGTAGGCCTGCTGGCGGTACGACGTGACGGTCAACGCCGTCTGTACCTGGTCGATCCCGACGGGTTCGAGTCAGTCGGTGCGTTTGTCGCAGAGTTGTGGCCGAGCGGCCTCGCTCGACTGAAGGCAACGATCGAGGACCAAGAGAAGTGAAGGACCAACAGCAGCGAAGGAACCAGGCACAGTGAAGGGACCAACAGCAGCGACATCGACATTCGAATGTTCGATCGACATCGACGCCGCACCGAAGGTGGTCTTCGGGTACTTCACCGATCCAGTGGCGATCCTCGAATGGATTGGCGACCACGCGGTACTCGATGCTCAACCAGGCGGTGAGTTCACGCTCGACATCGAGGGCATTCCCGTACGTGGTCGCTATGTCCACGTAGAGGCCCCTGAGCGAATCGTCGTCACCTGGGGACATGCCGGATCAGCCACAATGCCTCCCGAGTCGACCGAGGTGGAGTTCACCTTCGTTCCGACATCCTCTGGTACCCATGTCAAGGTTGCCCATCGCCTGCTTCCTGATGAACACGCTGCATCTCATCAGGTCGGATGGCCGATGTTCCTCGACCGTCTGCGCGGAGTCTTCGCGTCCGCTGAGAACGCTCCGGTCGAACGAAACGAATAGCAAGCAGCCGCCGTTGTTCCGAACGGTGATCCGGCTCACCGCCTGAGAGACGTGACGGGAGCCACGTCCAGATCTGGGGTCGTGACACCAATCGCGCCCTGCGATTGGCAAGACTGTCGGCGTGAGATCCCCCCGATCCGTCGCTCTGATCCTCGCTGCCTCGGCAGCGTTGGCGTTGCTGAGCACCGGATGCGATGCGGAGGGTGGTTCGAGTGCCGATGCCGGGGGTCCATTGCCGACTATTGGCCTCGGATTCGAATTCGGCTCTGCTGAGGGCCCAGGGGTCATCAGCGGTGCGGCCGAAAGTCAGGCCGAGGGCGCGGACGAAATCGACACCGTGGTGATGATCGGCGACTCGATCACCCGTGCATCGACGGACGAACTGCACGAACGGTTCGAGCAGATGGGCCTGGAGAACGTGCTCATCGAGTCGCAGAACAGCAAGCGCATGGCTGTGGGGTCGAGTGGGAACCCGAGTGGAGTCGCCATTGCCAGCTACATCACTGGCGCCGGAACTGTTCCCGAAGGTACCGGCGACTCAGATGATGCTGTCGACAACGATCATTCGAACGAACTCTGGGTGGTCGCACTCGGGACGAATGATGTGAACCAGTATTCGAGCCCGGATCAGATTGCCGCGGCCGTCAACGAGGTGCTCGGATCTGTTCCTGATGGGTCGCCCGTGGTCTGGGTCGACACGTACCTCAGGGATCGGTCCGACGGCGCCAACCTGGTCAACTCGATTGTCGGAGATCGGATCGATCGGAGAGGGAACGCGGTCGTCGCACCGTGGAGTTTCTTTGCGGTGACCGATGGTGTGGTTTCAGGTGATGGTGTCCACCCGAGTGATTCCGGCAAGGAAGTGTTTGCCTTCGTGGTCGCCGACACGGTGCAGGCGTTCCTCGACCGCTGAGGCCGAGGGTCAGGTCTCCCAGCGAGATTGACCGAATCGGTATCCGACAGAACGAACGGTGTGGATGAGCGCCGCGTGTTTTTCACCCAGCTTGGCGCGCAGGCGCCGAACGTGCACGTCTACCGTGCGGGCCCCGCCGTAGTACTCATAGCCCCACACCCGGCTGAGCAGAATCTCGCGGGTGAATACCTTCCCCGGGTTCTGCGCCAGGAACTTGAGGAGTTCGTATTCCATGTAGGTCATGTCGAGTGGATGGCCTGCGATGGTCGCCTGATACGTCTCGAGGTTCAGAGTCAGGTCTCCGTATTCGACCAGCTCAGCCTGTTGGACCTCGATATCGGTCGCCAGCAGATGTCGGAGGCGTGCCTCGAGCTCAGCAGGGTGGAAGGGCGACAAGCAGAAATCATCGAACAGGTCGTCGCGGTGATCGAGCTCTGACAACTGACCTCCGCCGATCAGAAGCATCACAGGGATCGAGCGGTCACCTCGCTGACGAATGGAACGTAGGAACGACCACGCATCGTTCGGATGTTCCGTTGCATCGACCAGGGCCCCGGACCACCCTCCCTCAGGTTCGCATTCGGATCCGGCTTCAGCCGATGCGACCGCCTTCCACGAGTAACCGGCGAGGTCTAGCGTTCGCGCAAGCTCGGGCGAGGCGGGGTCCGGGACGACCACAAGCATCGAGTTCGGCTGGCTCACGACAGGTCCATCACAGTGAGGTCAGATATCGGTCGCGTTCGAAGGGGGTCACCTGTGTCTTGTATGCGCGCCACTCGCTGCGCTTGTTGCGCAGGAACCACTCGAAGATGTGCTCACCGAGCGCCTCCTGGACGAGTGTCGAGCGTTCCATTACGCCTAAGGCATCGGCCAATGATTGCGGCAGCCGTTGGATGCCCAACTTGTCGAGCACATCGTCACCGATCTCGAACAGGTTGGCGTCGGCCTCTTCAGGAAGTTCGTAGCCCTCGTTCACTCCTCGCATCCCAGCGGCGAGCATCAGGCTGAACGCAAGGTAAGGGTTGCATGCCGGGTCGGCTGATCGGTATTCGATTCGTGTTGCCAGCGGATTGCCGCGCTTGGGGATCGGAACACGAATCAGGCCGCTGCGGTTGTTTCGCGCCCAACTGATGTGCACCGGCGCCTCGAATCCGGGCACCAGGCGCTTGTAGCTGTTGACCGTTTGATTTGTGACCGCCGTGATCTCGGCGGCATGGCGGAGAAGACCTGCCATGAACGACTTTGCGACAGGCGACAGGTTGTAAGGGTCGTCGCTGTCGAAGAATGCATTGTCGTCACCCTGGAACAGCGACAGGTGGACGTGCATGCCGGAACCCTGGACTCCTTCGAGCGGCTTGGGCATGAACGTTGCGTGCACGTCGTCGTGAGATGCGACCTCGCGAACGGCCAGACGGAATGTCATCATGCTGTCGGCCATCGTGAGGGCGTCAGTGTGGCGAAGGTCGATCTCCTGTTGGCCCGGGGCATCTTCGTGGAAGCTGTACTCGACCGGGATGCCCATTGCCTCGAGGGTTCGGATTGTGCGCTTGCGTAGTTCGCCGGTGACGTCGTTGGTGGTCAGGTCGAAGTATCCGCCCTGATCGATCGGCACAGGCACTTGGCCCTGCTGCAGGGGCTTGAAGTAGAAGAACTCGACATCGGGAGCGATGTAGAAGGTGAGCCCGGCACGGTGTGCTTCTTGTACGTGGCGACGAAGTATCTGGCGGGGGTCACCCTCGAAAGGACTCCCATCGAGGTTGTGGATGTCGCAGAAAATGCGAGCCTCTGGTGCTTTCGGATCGCCCCACGGGAGTAGTTCGAAGGTGTCAGGGTCCGGAATCGCGAGCACATCGGATTCCTGAACTCGTGAGTATCCGTCGATCGACGATCCGTCGAACGTCATCCCATCGACCAGCGCGTTCTCTAGTTCCGCCGGCGAGATGGCGAGGCTTTTGAGCGTACCCAACACGTCGGTGAACCAGAGCCGCACCAACCGAACGCCGCGCTCTTCCACACTGCGAAGCACATAGTCACGCTGTTGGTCGCGCATCTCGTTCATCCTTCAATTCTCTCGTGAAATCTTCGAGAAAGCGACAGGGCGGGAGCCGAAGCCCCCGCCCTGTCAGTTTCATCAGGAATGTTCTCGCTACTGAGGCGAGACCTACTTCATTGCGCCGCAGATGGTGTTGACCATCAGACGGGCGACGACGTAGGGGTCGATGTTCGCGTTGGGGCGACGATCTTCGAGGTAGCCCTTGCCGTCGACTGCCACCTGCCATGGGATGCGGATCGACGCTCCGCGGTCGGAAACTCCCCAGCTGAACTCGTCGTGGCGCTGCGTTTCGTGGGCGCCGGTGAGGCGGTCTTCGACGCCGTGACCGTAGTTCTGGATGTGCAGGTCAGTCTTTGTCTTGAGGGCCTTACAGGCAGCTTCGATGTACTTGTATCCACCGTCTTCGCGCATCTCCTTCGTTGAGAAGTTCGTGTGCGCGCCGGCGCCGTTCCAATCGCCCTTTGCAGGCTTGGCATCGAGGGTTGCGTTGATCGCGTAGTCCTCACCGATCCGGTAGAGCAGCCAACGGGCAATCCAGAGTTGGTCAGCAACTTCGAGCAGGCCGACTGGCCCGACTTGGAATTCCCACTGGCCGGGCATCACTTCAGCGTTGATGCCCGAGATTGCAAGCCCGGCGGTCAGACAGGCATCGAGATGGTGCTCGACGAGGTCACGTCCGTGGATTTCGTCTTCGCCGACGCCGCAGTAGTAGCCGCCCTGAGGCGCGGGGAAACCGGCAGGTGGGAACCCGTACGGTCGCCCGTTCTTCATCAGAGTGAATTCCTGCTCGATACCGAACAATGGCTCGTGCTTCTTGTACTTCTTGGCAGTGCGCGCGGCGGCTGCACGGGTATTGGTGGGGTGCGGCTTGCCATCGACGAGCATCACCTCACACATGACGAGAATGTTGTCGCCACCGCGAATCGGGTCGGGGTAGCTGGCAACTGGCTTCAGAACACAGTCGCTCTTGTCGCCTGTTGCCTGATTGGTGCTGGAACCGTCAAAGCCCCAGACCGGGAGCTCGGCGCCGTCTTCCAGGATCCTTGTCTTCGAACGGAGATGGTTCGTCGGCTCTTGGCCGTCGATCCAGATGTATTCGGCCTTGTAAACCACAGATGTCCTCAACTTTGCTAGGGGGAACAGGTGACCCAGGTTAGGCGTCACGGAATGACGTACTGAATCGTGCCAGCAACGGATTGCATATCTGTTGCTCGAGTGTGAACGCCGCGTGAAATGCCCATCACACACCCATCCTCCCGAAATTTGTGGATATTCGAACTCCCAGCGTCCGAATATCTACAGATTTCGGTGCGAGGTGCGAGGTCAGTTGCCGGAGATGGTTTGTTCGGCGAACTTGGGATCGGCTTCGATCTGCTCGTTCGTGAAAGCGACGTCGCGCCAATTCTTCTCGCTGAAGCGCACGGTCTGTGATTCGAACAGTGGCGATTCGCGGTCGCCAGTCTCGCCGTATGTGAGTAGAGCCCAGGCCTGCACCGACTCGCCGGAGTAGTCGACCGTCATGACAAAGCTCGTGCCGTAGTTGATGCGGTATCCCTCGCCGCGGAGCGGGCTGCCTTCGGCAACCACCTCACCGCGCGTCGGTACCGGCTCGCTTGACGACGAGTTGGCGGACCAGGTGACGATGTTCGTGACGCCATCGGCGCCAGTGCCGCCATGGAGAGGTATCCGCTCGTCGGCACGTTGGGTGAATTGAGCGGCGCCGAGCGTCGAATCAAGAGCGAAACCGGCCTTCGTGATGGTTTGTACAGAGCGCGCCATCGCTTGCAGAATCGGAGTCTCGTCTGCACTTGGTACGGCTGGTGTCCTCGTCGGATCAGCCGGGTCGAAGGGATCGCCGAACAGAGGCCCCGCGTTCTTGAACGCGCTCAATCCGAACTGGGACACCGTTTCGCGCCATACCATCGGACCGGAGCGATCGAGATCATAGACATCGTCCCAGTCGGACAGGACATTGCATGCCTCAGCTAGGTCAACCGACTCGGCGGCGAGACTCACCGTTCCATCATCGGCGAGAATCTCGGTTACGTCGACGACCGGAGTTGTGCGACACGCCCGGACTGCGGCAGCTCGTAGGAGCACGGCAGACTGGCCGGTGTTTTCGAACACGGCATCGCGGAGTTCGAGCCCGGTGAAGTTGCCATCGTCGCCGGCGAGCCCAGCGGTGTTGTCGGCCCCGAGCACGGCCGCGTTCTGGCGGCTGCGCATGCTGAGCGGTGTGTTCTGTGTCCCGATGAGTACCGAGTAGTCGCCGGTGATCGTGAACTCAGCGCTTGGAACCCAGAAACTGTCGTTGGCGTTGAATACGTAGTCGTTGCGCACGACCATCGGTAGTTCTTCGAACGGGATCAGGCCGGGGTCGCGTGCTCCGGGAACTTCTTCCCAGTCGTAAAGGCTGGTGGAGCCATCGAGAAGTACGAAACCCTGATCGGAAGCGGCCAGCGTGATCGGATCTGTAAAGAGCCTGTTGAGGTAGGCGAGCTCGGCTTCGTCGCTGAGGTTCGGCGTCGCCGCCGCGTCTGCATACCAGACCCGACCATCGGCGCCAGTGGCAATTGTGTTGAACAGCGGGACACCCTGGTATTCACTGTTCAACTCGATCAGATCATCGATGCTCTCGACCTCGATCATGCGTGCGTATTGCTCGACGAACTCGTTGTTGTCGATGTTGGCGTCACGAAACGTGATGGCGTTTGTTTCAGTCCAGCCGATACCCGGGAAGTCGATGATCGGGCCGTACTCACTTCGCCAGAGTGTGCGCGTTTCCGTATCGACTGTTTCGTCGGCTCGGAGAATCTCGATCGTGTACTCGCCAGATGTCATCGGCCGCGATTCGCCATCGACCATGTACGAGGTTGGCGAGGCCGGATCGAGCGTGAGCATGTACCCGGTCATTCGTTTTCCGGCGGACACGGTGTGGGTCCACGCGGCACCCTCGGTGAACCCGATACCGATGCCCGGAAGACCGAGAAGCTGCGCCCCGTAGATGTCGATCTCGCCAGGTACTGTCAGCTGGACCTCAGCAAACCGCAGTTCGCCCTCCCAGGGAAAGTGGGGATTCGCTACGAGCAGCCCGCCGGTACCGCCTTCGGTCCGTTTGCTGCCAATGGCCCAACCGTTGCTGCCGAAGTCGGGCGGTGCGAGTTCGGGGAAGACGACCGGTCGCTCTGGAGTGGGTTCTTCGCCGCTCGCGAAGCCCTCGATTTCCGGCTCGGGCTCGGGCGGTTGAGCACCGGGGATGAAGTTGGCCATCCGACTGCTGCTGGCGAGGAGTGCGACCGAGCGTGCGTAGGCGTAGACCTCGACAGGTTCCAACGGCTGGATCCAATCGTTTCCAGAACACCATCCCGTCATTCCTTCTGAACCGACGTCGGTCAGGTACGCGTTCCATCCGGCCGTGAATGAATTGAACTGATCCACGACTTCGTCGGACGCGTTCTCGAAGTCGTCGGTTGCGATGCCGACGATGTCGATCGCCTTCCAGGCAAAGTCACTCTCGATGTTCTCGCCGTCCCCGCCGGGGCCGAGGGTTGCCGCTCGCTCGCTGTAGATCTTGAGAACCTGATCGGCGAGGGTGCATCCGTGGTCCTCGTTGCTGACCCACCCCTGGCCGTAGGCGACACTCGCAAGATCGTCAGCGATGATGTGCGGCACACCGTCGGTGGTACGGCGAATTGTTGCCTCGTACTTTGGCGGAACGAGTGTGGTCGGCGGGATCGTCGTGGTCGTGGTGGTGGTCGTTGTCGTACTCGTTGTGTCGGCCGAAGTAGGTAGAGGTATCGAAGCTGGCCCCTCGCCGGGCGAACAGGCAGCGGCGAGCACCATGCCCACAACTACAGCCGGAATCCAACGCACTGAGCCATAGTGCCAGATCAGGCCCTGTGTTCCTCAGCGAGGGCGTCTCAGACGTGAGGAGTATCATCCGTTGACGTGACAGTGCTGCGTGTAGCTCTCGCTCAGCTCAACCCCACCGTGGGTGATCTGGACGGGAACCTCGAGAAGATGTTCGACGCATATGACCGCGCCGAGGAAGCAGGCTGCGACATCGTGGCCTTCCCCGAACTGTCGACAACCGGGTACCCGCCGGAGGACCTCGTGTTGAAGCCGGGGTTCGTAGCTGACAACCTCGAGGCGCTCGCGAAGTTGGCTGCTCGTACAGGGCGTTGCGCCGCTGTAGTGGGCTTTGTCGACCAAGACCGCGACCTCTACAACGCTGCCGCGGTCTGCGCCGGTGGCCAGATCGTCGGCAAGTACCACAAGCGGCTGTTACCGAACACTGCTGTGTTCGACGAAGCCCGCTACTTCACCGCCGGTTACGACTCTGATCCGCTCGAACTTTTCGTCATCGGCGGCGTCAAGGTGGGCATCTCGATCTGTGAAGACATCTGGAGCCCGTTCGGCCCGGTTGCCGAACAGGCAGCAGCCGGGGCGGAACTCAGCATTAATATCAACGGGTCACCGTTCCGTACCGGTAAAGGCGTGGCTCGCGAGCGGATGTTGGCAACTCGCGCCACTGATTCGCACTGCGCGATCGTCTACGTCAACCAGGTCGGCGGCCAGGACGAGTTGGTGTTCGACGGTGGGTCGCTCGTCTTCGATCACGAAGGCACTCTGCTGGCTCGCGGACAACAGTTCAGCGACGAAGTCATGATCGTCGACGTGCCTATTCCTCCGGTGTATCGCAAGCGATTGTTGGACCCGCGCGGGCATTTGACCGAGGCCTTGCTTCCGATCGTGGAAGTGTCTTCGTCGCCGGTGCAGAACGGTGAACCAATCACTTCCCCGATTGCCGAACCTCTCGATCGTGATCGGGAGTTGTATGACGCGCTGGTGCTCGGCACTCGTGACTATTGCCAGAAGAACGGATTCTCCGACGTTGTCATCGGCCTGTCGGGCGGCATCGACTCGACGATCGTTGCGTGTATCGCCGCCGACGCGCTCGGCGCCGACCATATCCACGGCGTGTCGATGCCATCTCGGTACTCGAGTGAGCATTCCAAGAGCGACGCCCAACTCTTGGCGGAGAATCTCGGGATCGGATTCCGCACCATCTCGATCGAGCCGGCCTTCCAGGCCTATCTCGACATGCTCGAACCGTCGTTCGAGGGGCGCGAGCCGGGCCTCACCTACGAGAACATTCAGAGTCGATGCCGCGGGCAGTTACTGATGGCACTCTCGAACGAGTTCGGTTGGATGGTTCTCACGACCGGCAACAAGAGCGAGCTAGCGGTCGGCTACTTCACCATCTATGGCGACTCCGTGGGCGGATACGCGGTGATCAAAGACGTTCTCAAGACGCGCGTGTACGAACTCTGCCGGTACGTCAACCATGCGGCGGGGCGCGAGATCATTCCGGAAGACGTCATAACCAAGCCGCCGTCGGCGGAGCTACGTCCCGACCAGCGTGACGATCAGAGTCTTCCGCCCTATGAAGTGCTCGACCCGATTCTCGAGCTCTATGTCGAGCACGATCGCACCGCAGGAGAAATCATCGAACTCGGTCACGACGAGGAGATGGTCCGGCGGATCACGAGGCTCGTCGACATCGCCGAGTACAAGCGTCGCCAGTCGCCACCGGGAGTACGTGTGAGTCGCAAGGCGTTCGGCAAAGATCGTCGGTTGCCGATAACGCACGGCTATCGCGGCTGAAAGGTCGCGAGCGATGCCGTCAGCCAATCCCGAACTCCATCGAACTGTCCGCGACCGTCTCGATCAAAGCGAGCAGCGCTACACGGTCGGTCGGCGCGCTGTGGTGACCGCCCTGGCGGGAGCGGATGGACCGGTGACGCTGCCTGAACTCATCGAGTTGGCACCCGATCTTGCGCAGAGTTCGGCCTACCGCAATCTTGCCGTGATGGAGGAGGTGGGCATCGTCAGGCGATTGGTGCACACCACCGAACACGCGCGCTACGAGCTGGCTGAAGATCTAACTGAGCATCATCACCACCTCATTTGCGCATCTTGTGGAGTGGTTCGCGATATCACGCTGCCAGCCGGTCTCGAGCGCAAGCTCGATTCAGCGTTTGACGAACTGGCGACCAGCGAGGGGTTCACACTCACGCATCATGCGATCGACCTCTACGGCCGATGCGCGAAGTGTGATCGTTGAAGCCTCACGCTTGAGGCGTAAGGCTCGATTCGCCGGATGCGCCTTGCTTGATCGTCTCCGACCGAGGACGGCTTCGCCGGTTTGCCCAGCCCTGCTTCAACGCTGACGCGGTGAGCACCAAGAAGAACAGAACAACCGAGCACAGTGCCATCGACGCCCCGGCCGCACTGCGGTGGTGATAGCTGACTAGCAGCCCGACGACAGTCGCGAGAGTGCCGAAACAGACAGCGACGAACATGATCATCGGCACCCGCTTGACAACCAGCGATGCCGCTGCCGGCGGAGCGATGAGGAACGCGAACACCAGCAGGTTGCCGACCGATTCGAATGACGCAACGATCG
>Ga0164313_10006528_pt1 | contig 10280 bp, 8 predicted proteins | sample GuaBasSedimGuay4_FD_113735 | JGI IMG/M metagenome (GOLD analysis project Ga0164313, IMG submission 113735) | Subseafloor sediment microbial communities from Guaymas Basin, Gulf of California, Mexico - Guay4, Core 4569-4, 0-3 cm | ecosystem: Environmental > Aquatic > Marine > Hydrothermal vents >...
ATTCCTCGGTTGATCTCTTGCAGCAAGAGAATGTCTGGGTCGTGCGTCCGAATAAGCTCGACCACGTTGTCCCTCCGAGCTTCGTTCCAGCTTGGCCAGCCCGCAGGTTCCCAGCCCTCCCGCAAGAGGTTCCAAAGCAGTATCTTGACCGGTTGGGGAGTGGGACCGGCATCCCAAGAAGAATCCGGCCCTGCGTCCGGCCCTGCGTCCGGCCCCGCGTCCATGGCCGAGTCGATTCCCGCATCGGCGACGGGAGGGATACCCACATCCGCATCATTGCCCAGTGAGACATCGGGTCGCCCGGTGACTTGTCCGTCGCCGCAGCCCAAGACTATGCACGCTAGGGCCGTCGGCCAAATTGGAACCCTTCGCGAGCCTCCTGCAGCTGCTCGGTCTCCTCTAGCGAGCATCCCTTCAGCATAGCGGCTTCCTCGTTTGGGGAGTAGACGCGATTTCGCACGATCTTCGGTCCAGCCTTCCTGCATTGATCGCGCCGCGGCCCAGGGCCGTACTTCGTAAACCGAATCCTCCGTCAACCGGGACGCGTTCGAGGCGCCTTCTCGTCGAGGGGGTATGGGAATGAGAACGCAAGCCGCTCAGATGAACGCCCGCGTCACAAACCAGTACCCCGCAATCACCGCAATCACCCCGGACCCCCCTCGAACCACCACCCGCTCATAGCCCTCCCACTTCGCCAAAGCCCCAAGCGGCACCATGAACGCCGCGACAAACGCCAGCTGGGCCACCTCGATGCCCACGTTGAACGCCACCAACGCCAGGACCCGTTGCGACCCCGGCAACCCCTGCTCGGCGAGGACCGCCGAGAAGCCGAAGCCGTGAACTAGACCGAAGCCCACCGCCAGGTAGGGCATCGGCCGACGCGCCGCAGGCGCAACGATGTTGAGCCCCGCCACGGCGACGATGGACAGGGCGATGGCGCTCTCGACGAGGCGCGACGGTAAGACCACCCACTCGAGGGCCGCGGCGGCGAGGGTGACGCTGTGGCCGAGGGTGAAGGCCGTGACCAGGAGGGCGATGTCGGCGAGGGCTTTTCGCCGGCCGTCACGCGCAGCGACGAGGCCCGCCGCCAGCATCAAGCTCAGGAGAAAGAGCACGTGGTCGTAGCCGGTGACGAGGTGAATCGCCCCCTCGGTGAAGTAAAGCCCGGCCAGCTCCGCGGACGAAGGCGGCGACCCGATGGCGGCCTCCTGGCGGCCGCGGCGGAGGATCCGGGCGTCCGTCTCGCCAGAAGAGAGTACCCGGACGAAGGCCTCGTGCTGCGGGTCGTCGGCGAAGATCGTGTCATCGCGGAGCGTATAGGGGCCCCCGCCGGGACAGGTGAAGCTCAGCGTGACCTCGAGGTAGGCCCTCTCGTCACGGGTGACCGCCGTGACGGGGCCCGCGTCGACGCCGCAGGGCCCCCCGGCCCCCGAAAGGCGCACGCCCTCGGAGATCCAACGGCGAACCTCGGCGCTACGAGCCCGGAGGGCCGCCGCCTCGGCCTCTCGGACCTCTTCTCCGAGGCCCAGCTCCATCGACGCGTCGACCGCCTCGACGGCGACCAGGGCCGTGGCGCCCCCCGGCCCGAGCTCGACGTCGAGGTACTTCGTGCTGCCGAGGTGCGCCTGGGCCGCGCTCGGTGCGAAGAGACTCAGAACCAGAAGAGACAGACCAAAGAACACCAGAGATTCTCTAATTGGTACGCGAGGCATTGTCACGGGTACTCGGTGGGTTTACCTGAGCTATCGCGGGACGCATGCTCCCGGCGGCCGGGTGCAACGAGGTGCGACGATGGATGACGATCACTTCCACGATGAATGCGGCGTCTTCGGCGTCTGGGGCGCCGAAGAGGCATCCAACCTCACCTACCTCGGCCTCCATGCGCTTCAGCACCGGGGGCAAGAGTCGGCGGGCATCGTCTCGAGCGAGGGCACGACGCTCTACGCCCACCGAGGCCTCGGCCTGGTCCAAGACGTCTTCCCCGCCGACACCCTGAACGCCCTCGTCGGCGACTGCGCCATCGGCCACGTGCGCTACTCGACCTCCGGGGAGACGAACCTCAAGAACGCTCAACCCATCGCCGTCGACTACGCCCACGGCTCGATAGCCCTCGGCCACAACGGCAACCTGACCAACGCCGACGAGCTCCGGGCCAGCCTCGAAGCCGACGGGTCCATCTTCGCGACGACGAGCGACACCGAGGTCCTGGTCCACTTGATCGCGCGCAGCAAAGCGCCGTCGACGGTGGACCGCATCGCCGACGCCCTCTCCCAGGTGACCGGCGCCTATTCGATGGTCTTCCTGACCGACCAGGAGCTGGTCGCAGTCCGGGACCCCCACGGGATCCGTCCGCTCTGCCTCGGGCAGCTCAAGGACGCCTGGCTCGTGGCGTCCGAGCCGCCCGCCTTCGAACTCATGGGTGGCACCTTCGCTCGAGACGTCGAACCCGGTGAGATGGTCGTCCTGAACCGCTTCGGCTCGCGCAGCCTCCGGCCCTTCGAAGAGGCCGAGCATCGGATGTGCATCTTCGAGTACGTCTACTTCGCGCGCCCCGACGCGGTCCTCGGCGGCATCAGCGTCTACGAGGCGCGCAAAGAGCTCGGACGCCGCCTCGCCGACGAGGCCCCAGCCGACGTCGACCTGGTGATCCCCGTTCCGGACAGCGGAGTGCCGGCCGCCCTCGGGTACGCCGAACGCATCGGACGGCCCTTCGAGCTCGGGCTGATCCGCAGCCACTATGTGGGCCGGACCTTCATCGAGCCCCAGCAAGCCATCCGCCATTTCGGCGTGCGCCTCAAGCTGCACCCCCAAAAGAGCGTGCTGGCGGGAAAACGCGTCCTAGTCGTCGATGACTCGATCGTGCGCGGGACGACGAGCCGCAAAATCGTACGCATGCTCCGGGACGCCGGCGCGGCCGAGGTGCACCTGCGAATCAGCTCTCCACCCACCCGATGGCCTTGCTTCTATGGCATCGACACGCCGAGCCGCGGCGAGCTCATCGGGGCGAGCCACACGGCAGAGGAGATCGGCCGGTACATCCACGCCGACTCCCTGAGCTACCTCGGCATCGAAAGCCTGCACCAGGCCATCGGCGGCGCTGGCGGCGAGGGCTACTGCGACGCGTGCTTCAGCGGAAACTACCCCGTGCCCTTCGACGAGGGCGGCAAACCGAAGCGCAGGCTGGGTTTGGTCGGGGTGTGACGAGGCCCAAGGCCGCTAGACGGTCGCCTTCGCTCTCACCGACAGGCCCCCCGACAACTCGGAGACCATTCACTGCGTAGGAGGAGACCCCGGCTGCCGTCGGGGTCGAACTCTTTCGTCGAGGAACCTGTCGGTAGGAGCGAGGGGGCAAACGTTGTGCGGTGCCTCGCTTCTGAGAAGAAGATCGCACGCCACCGATCTGGGACGAAGGCAATTGCACGGCGCAGCTATCGATTTGTGGGCCGAGGAAGCGAAAGGAAGCAAAAGCCCCAGGAAGGGTTCCGGGGAGGCCCCGGAGAGCCCCCGGCCGGGCGATCCGTCCCCCGAATTCGCCCTCCCCGACCCCGGATCACCGAGGATACCGAATTCGATTTACCCTGAAAAAAGCGCGCTAGACAGTGCTTCTACCAAACGCCGCCGGAAATTTCCGTCGACGATGAGATCCTGGCGGACCTCGATCTCGATCGCCTGCTTTTCGTGCACCGTCGCGTGGTGATCGACCGAGTACATGAGGCCCTCTTTTCCCGAATAAGGCTCGTTGAGAGCGACTCTCATGCCGGCCTGGGCGATGCGCTCGGCGATGTGCCCTGCGAGGTCGGCCTCGGAGTCGAAAAGGATGCCCACCTCGAGGGACCGCGGAGCGCCTTCGTACACATCTGTGAAGGAGTGCACCGCGAAGAGGATCTCGGCGCTCTTCGTCCGGACCTGGGTATCTACCGCCCCGTGGTAGGCGCGGTAGAGGGCCTCGAGGCGGGTCTCCTCTTCGGCTTCGGTGATGCCCTGGTTCATGCGCACGGGCCGGCCCTCGGCGAGAGAGCGGAAGAGCTCGGAGTGACCCTCGGGGCGGTTGGGGTCGGCGAGGAGCCTGGTGAACCGGCTCAAGACCGCGGTCGCCTGCCACTCCCGGGCGAGGTCCCGGGTGAGGTCTGCGGCGCCGATGTCATGGCTCCAGTGGGTGTCCTTCAGCCAGGCATCGTCGGGGTGCCACGCGAAGGGTTCCGGGGCCCGGGCCGACGCGTGCTCGCAGGTGAGCAGCACCCGGGAGTCTCCGGCGCCGGCGGTCACGATCTCGAAAGAGTCTTCCATCTGGATGCGCACGGGGAGAGTCTACCTCCGTGGCGCGGTCTTGGAAGCTCACGTGGCTGTCGCTGCTCTACTTCGTACAAGGACTGCCCTTCGGCTTCCAAGCCACGGCCCTGCCCATCTTGCTCCGAGAGCAAGACGTCTCCTTGACGGGCATCGGCCTGGCGAACGCCCTGGCCCTGCCCTGGATGCTCAAATTGCTCTGGGCGCCCGCCGTCGATCGCTTCGGCTCGAAGCGCCTGGGCCGGCGCCGGTCGTGGATCGCCCCCATGCAGCTCGCCCTCGCCGCGTCGGCCGGGGCCGCAGCCTTCGTCGCCCCTGACCAAAACCTCGGGCTGCTCTTGGTGCTGGTCTTCGCGATGAACCTCTTCGCCGCCACCATGGACATCGCCGTGGACGGCCTCGCCGTCTCGCTCCTGACCAACGAAGAGCTCGGCGTCGGCAACATCGCTCAGGTCGTCGGTTACAAGCTCGGCATGCTCACCGGCGGCGGGCTCTTGCTCTGGGCGAGCACCACGATCGGCTACCAGGGAGTCTTCGCGGTCATCGCCGGTCTGACGGTCCTCATCTTCTTCCTCACCCTGCCCTTCCGCGAACCCGACACAGGGAGTTCCGCTCCCCCGACCCTCCGCCTCGTCGGCCGCGCCCTCGGCGCCTGGGTGGGCAAGAGGGGCGCCTTCTATACGTTGCTCTTCATCGCGACCTACAAGCTCGGCGAGTCGATGGCCGACGCGATGTTCAAGCCCTTCCTCTTCGACCGCGGATTCGACGCGGGGCAGATAGGCCTCTGGGTCGGCACCTGGGGCATGGTGTTCTCGGTCGCCGGCTCCTTCGCCGGCGGCATCCTCGCGAGCCGCGGCCCGATCCTCCGCGCCGTCGCCATCGCCGCCGCCCTGCGCGCCATCCCGGTCTTCTTCGAGTTTGTCTTGGTGTACCTCGAACCGACCGCCGCCCAGGTCATCGCCGTCACCGCGGCCGAGCACTTCTTCGGCGGGGCCCTCACGACGGCGATGTTCGCGTTCATGATGAGCCAGGTCGACCGACGCATCGGAGCCACCCACTACACGGCTCTCGCGGTCGTCGAAGTCATCGGCAAATCCCCCGCAGCCTGGGCCTCCGGAGCCATCGCCGACGGACTGGGGTACGGCGGTGTCTTCGCCCTCGCGACCGTCTTGAGCGTCGCCTTCCTGGGACTCCTGGTCCCCGTAGGCCGAGGCATTTCGCGGGACTCGGCCAAGGCCTCGTGATAGGTCAATCGTGTGACTGCGCGATTGCCCCTCTTGCCTCTCTTGGCCCTGCTGACCCTCACCACGTTGGCCTGCGGTTCCGGCTTCGAGTACGGCGCCGACTGGGACACGGAGCTGGAATACGGCCGCTATCATACCTTCAACATCGAGGAGGGCCTCGACGATGTGCCCGCGGGCCTCACGCGCAGCGCCATCCCCGACCAGCGCCTGCTCTCGGTGATCAAGAGCGCCGTCGTCCGGGAGCTCGAGGCGCGGCACATGGAGCCGGCCCACGAGTCGTCGGCGGATCTGATCGTGCACCTGAACGGTGGCCACCAGGACCACGTGCAAGAGATCCCCAGCAACGAGGGCTCCGAGCGCCGTGACCGACCGGGGCATCTCGACCGCCGGACCGGCACCGACCTCTCCCACTACCGGACCGGTACGCTGATCATCGACATCATCGATCGCGAGACGAGGCGTCTGGTCTTCCACGGCTTCGCCCAGGGGACCATCAGCGGGCGCACTCTGACCGACGAAGACCTGGGCGATATCGTCGCCGATATCCTCAAAGACTTCCCGGTCGAGTAGCGTACGCTCCACGGGGGCTCTCGCCGCGGGGCCCTTCGTACGATGCCTCGTTCTCTCTCACTCCTATCAGTCCTGCCACTCCTGGCGGTCCTCTTGCCGCTGACCGGCTGCCTGCGACCGCCCGCCCCACCGACGACGGTGCCGATGCGGGAGATCCGTGCCGAAGGGCCGGCCACCACGACCGGCGAACAGGCCGAATGCCTCTTCGTATTTCTGCCGGGCTACGGAGCGCGCCCCGAAGAGTTCGTCGAGAGAGGCTTCCTCGACCAGCTCGAAGCCAACGTCGACGCCGACGCGACCGTCGTGGATGCTCACATCGGCTACTACCTCGAGCAGACCATCCTCGACCGCCTCGAAGAAGACGTCATCGGCCCCGCGAAGGCCGCCGGTTACGAGAAGGTATGGTTCGTCGCGACGTCGATGGGAGCCCTCGGGGCCCTGGGCTATGGCGCGACCCACGCGACCCAGGTAGATGGCGTCGTGCTCCTGGCGCCGTGGATGGGCTTCGGATTCGGATTCGGATTAATCGGCGTCCAGGGCGAGATCGCCGACAGCGGCGGCCTCTTGCGTTGGCGTGAGAGCCTCGAAGACCAGTCCGGTCTCGACGGCGCTGCCCCCGACGGGTCCAGCCTCACCCAGGACGAATTCACGCGCCTCGTTTGGGCGTGGGCCGCCCGACCCCTGCGCCCCGACGGATCGGAGGTGCCGATCTACGTCGGCTACGGACAACAAGACCGATGGATCGAGAGTCAGGACTTGCTCGCCGACGCCTACCCCGCCCGGCGGAAGCTCCTCGCCGGAGGCCTGCACCACTGGGACGTCTTCTACGACGTCTGGCGCGGCTTCCTATGGCAGGGCTTCCTGCAGCGCAGCTGCGGCCGGGCAGAGGCGAACACGCCGCGACCGACCAGCCGTTAGATTTCGCGTTGCAGCCGGTGGATGTGGCCCGGTGGCTCTTTCCGGATTCGAGGTAGCGCGCCATACTCGCGCTGTTCCATGCCTTCGAAGAAGGACGCGTCCATCGAGACCCTGCGCGGCGTCGCCATCGTCATGATGGTCGCGGGGCACGTAATTGGCCACGACGCCGACGCCGGCATGCGAGTCGCCGACGACTCCACGTGGCGATACATCTACTTCTCGTTCGAGTACGTGCGGCTTCCCCTCTTCACCTGCATCTCGGGCTTCGTCTATTCGCTTCACCCGGTCACCGCCCGGACCATTCGGGCGTTCTTGGTCGGCAAGGCCCACCGCGTGCTCCTGCCTCTCTTCTTCGTCGGCACCCTGCAGTTTCTGCTGCGGGTCGTGATCCCCGGCGTCAATCACCCGGCCCAGCTCCATGAAGTCTGGCGCGTCTACGTATACGGGACCGACCAGTTTTGGTTCCTGCCCGCCATCTTCTTCATCTTCGTCATCGCCGCCGCCCTCGAACGCTTTCGGCTGATGCACGACTGGAAAGGATGGCTCGTCTTCTTGTCTCTCGTGTCGGCATTTCAACTCCTGGTTCCGATGCCGCCGCGGATATTCAGCCTGCGCGGGGTGGTCTATCTGCTTCCGTATTTCATACTCGGCATCGGCCTCAATCGTCATCGCGACGTGTTTCGGCCGCGGGTCGTGGGCGTGCTGTCGCTGCTCTTCTTCGGCGGCGTCGTGGTCCACCAGGCCGCGCTCCAGGGCATGGTCGAGGTAGCCATGCCTCACAAGATGACGCCCCTCGCGTTGGTCGTCGGGCTCACAGGGAATGCCCTGCTCTTCCATTTCCGCCGAGCGAACCGCCCCCTCGCACGCCTCGGGTTCTACGCCTACGGCATCTACCTCTTCCACGTCATGCCATCGGCCGCGAGTCGCATCGCCCTCGGGCGCCTGGGCATCGACACCCCCGCGGTCATCTTCTGCGTAAGCTTGTTCTTCGCGCTCGGAGTTCCGGTCGTGGTCGAGCTCGTCATCCTCCGCAGCAAGGTGCTCACGCACCTCTTTCTGGGCCTGCGGCCGAAGGGGGCTCGCGTCAGCGCCAAACGTTAGCGTCGGAACCTCACGGCGCGTTCGTGTGGTATCACCCGCCCATGGGAGCATCGAGCCCCGCCGCCAACCCCGTCGCCGCCCTCCGCGAGCTCTCCCATTCATTCGGGCCCGCCGCGGCCCGGCGCAAGGAACGGGCGCTTCGGGGTGTGAGCCGCACGGCCAACCTGGATACCGCGGCACTCTCGGAACTCCAGGGCGTGCTCAACTTCATGCGCGCGTATCCGGACAACCCGACCGTTCGCCGCGAGGTGCTCGGGCTCATCGAGAGCCTGCGTGGACGAATCTCCCTGCTCGCGGGGGACGGAGCCGAGGACGATCTGGTAAACACCGGGCTTCCGGGCGCCACGCAGCGCTACTCCTATCACTACAACGTGCTTCGCGAGATGGTGCAGGCGTTCCCTGGATGCCTGGACGTCGACTGGGACGAACTCGAAGAAGAGCAGGAGGCCGCCCTCTGCGACGTGCTCAAGCTCTGCCTTCCGCCGGCCGAGGCGGACGGCCTCGGGGACGACCGGCTCAACCTCGAAGAGTGGTTCACACTCGCGAAATCGCATCCAGGGCACACCGATCTCGAAATCCTCCTCGGCCTCCTAGTGGGTGCCGAGCACGCCGAGACGGTCATGGCCCGGCTCGTCGACCGCATCGACGTTCCCATTCGCTACGAGCTCGACACACCCGGCACGGGCCGGTGCGAGGTGGACATCCCGGTCCGCCGCGTCCAGTACCAGCGCAGCGACGTCACCCGCGAGCGCTTCGACCTCGAGCCCGTCATCCGCAGCCCCCTGCCCGTGCCCCGGCCGCTGCCTGTCGCCGAGGGGCGCGAGCTGATGCGGGCGGCCCACGCAGCCCTCTCTAGCCGCAACCTGGAGATCTATCCGCTCATCCATGGCAACCCTGCCGATGTCATGCGGGTCGCCTGCGGCCGCGGCATCGAGGTCGTGCTGGTCGGCATTCGCCCGCGCTTCCGCGCCGCCCTCGAGTCCATCTACTTCTTCCTCATCCTCAAGAACGGCGTGCCAGCAGCCTACGGGCCCGCGGGCGTCTTCCTGGGCGCATGCGAGATGGGCATCAACCTCTTCCCCGAGTTTCGCGGCGCCGAGATTCGCTTGATCTACGCTCAGCTCATGCGCGTGCTGCGGCACGTCCTCGGGGTGCAGTACTACTACCTGCTGCCCTACGGCATGGGCGATGACAATACCGAGGCCCTCGAGTCCGGGGCGTTTTGGTTTTATCGCAAGCTCGGCTTCCGGGCCGCGAACCCTCGCGTCGAGGCCCTCGCCCAAGAGGAAGAAGCGCGCATGCGCGCGGAGCCCGGGCACCGGTCGGGCCTGCGCATGTTGCGCCGCCTGTCGCACACCAACGCCTACTTCGATCTCTCGGGCGGGCAGTGCGGGCCCTTCGACTACGGAGCCATAGGCGTCGCCGTCAGCCGCTTCATTACCGAGCAGTACGCGGGCGATCGGGGCAAGGCCGAGAAGGCATGCAGCGCGTGGCTCACGCGCGAGCTCGGGGCCCGGCCCCTCGCCAAGCTGAAGGCCAGCGAGCAGCTAGTCGTCGGCAACCTCGCCCCTTTGCTGCGCATGCTACGGGGCGTCAGGACCTGGAGCCGCGCCGACAAGAAGGCGCTGGCCCAGGCGGTCCGGGCCAAGGCCGGCGCCTCCGAAGCGCCCGCGGCTCGGGCCTTTGCGCGTCACCCGCGCTTCGGCCCGGCGTTGCGCGAGCTCGTCGGGCCAAGCCTCGTCCGCTATCCCGTCTAGTCGAGTCCCGCACGAGACCGTCGAGACGTCGGGCGCCACGTTAACGACAAAACCCGCGCGGCGGAGCGTGCCGTGAGTCGAACTCGAACGGCAGGGGCTCCGCGCAGCGCGGGCTCGTCTCGTGTTTGGGCTCAGGCGCGGCGGCGGCGGAGCCAGAGTGCGCCGATGACGAAGAGCGCAGCCAGCGCTCCGCGTCCGTCGTCGGCGGGACCAGACTGAACGTCGCAGGAGCAACCGCTGCTCTCGCGCGGCGGTACGACGGCGCCCGAGTCCGTGCCCGTGCCGGAGTCCGCGCCCGTGCCGGAATCCGTGGTCGTGCCGGAGTCCGTGGTCGTGCCCGAGTCCGTGGTCGTGCCGCCGTCGGTGGTCGTGCCCGAGTCCGTGGTCGTGCCGCCGTCGGTGG
>Ga0164313_10006529_pt1 | contig 10280 bp, 8 predicted proteins | sample GuaBasSedimGuay4_FD_113735 | JGI IMG/M metagenome (GOLD analysis project Ga0164313, IMG submission 113735) | Subseafloor sediment microbial communities from Guaymas Basin, Gulf of California, Mexico - Guay4, Core 4569-4, 0-3 cm | ecosystem: Environmental > Aquatic > Marine > Hydrothermal vents >...
TCTGGGTACAGAGATCTCTTTGGGCAGAAAATCAATGGCCTTTCTTTGAAGTAGTAGAAAATTCCTACCAGTCGTCACCAGGGCATGGATCATACCTGCTAAACCACGGCTTACAGCTCCTCGATCCACCTCTGCAACAGCATACGTCAAAGAAAGGTTCGGGCAAACCGTCCTTATTAGTACTTTGTTTCGTCGGTATATTTTGGCGCTGGTCCCTGCGGCGTCGACAGACTCACCATCCTTGGGATAGGGCTGGTCCCTGCATCAACCTGTTGCTTTATAATTAAAGTTGACTCATTGGTGTTACCTCACAGGAAGGCGGTGGGAGTTTGATCGAAATCAAATGCCGCTTACCTCTCTGTACTTCACAGGCTACTTGTCTTTGGCGCACATTATTGCCTCCTCAGACTAACCTGTAGAAGATGTTGAAACTTGCGTGGGACGAGGATTCGAACCCCGTTTACGTTGCATCTCAGTCCCCTTTTCCGAACAAGTTGTTCAGTACTCGGTTAAGGCCCACCCCGGCCGCAGCTTGCTTTTGGAAGGCAAGCATGGTACGCGGCCAACCTCCGTGACCCTCCCAACCAGCGTCGGGTAGGGCCGCTCCAAAGAGCTGAGAGATAAGCAGATACGTGAGGAATTGGAAGTCCCTCGTTAGGGTTCAGGGTATGAAGGAGGACCTTCTTGTGCGGAGCCCTGAACTGGCTTTCCTAACTGTAACTGATCATCAGAACGTGTTTTAATCCAATATAAACTACCCACTTTGCCTGGAGAACGTCCCCAGGTCTTTGGTTCGATCTAAGAATTTACTCCATAACCATGGAAGCGTTCATCCCTTCCAGCAGTCCCTTCAGTGGTAACTACTTCCATATAGGAGGTGCCTCTTTCCAAGTGGTATGCATGTACTGTTGGCACAGTGATCCAGAGCTTGCACTGTATCGTCGGAGCAAGGAATGACGTACTAACCGACCCAAAGTTACCCGACTTAGCGATTGCATTTCGTCAGGGATGGGTCCCGTTCAGTCTTCCGGCCCTGTTGGGTATCAATCAGGAGCGGCCCTATGGGATCTGTTTCTTCGATCTACGTGCCTCGATCCATTAGACAGAATTTAGGCACGAAAAAGCCCGGCAGGGCACATGGCACCTGCCGGGCTTGTATAGAGATGGCGCGGGTTTATGATGAGGGCCCCGACCCTTCCGTGCGATTTTGCACCATCTGGTATCTGGAGGCTAGCTCCAGTCTATATTGTTAACAAGAGAAGCTCTTGCCACAACCGCAGCACCCGGAGGCACCTGGGTTAATGACTTCGAACCCCGTCTTTTCAATTGTCTCGTGGAACTCCAAAGAGCATCCTTCGAGAAGCGCAGCAGACTTCTTGTCTACCATGACCGTGAGCCCGTCTTCGTACTCGTGAACTTCGTCTTCGTCGTTCAACGAATCGAACCCGAGTTTGTATTGCAGGCCACTGCAACCACCGCCCACTACAGCAACACGTAGGCCGTCCTTGCCTTCTTGGTCAGATAGCAGCTTTGCGGCTTGCGCTCGCGCCGACTCTGTCAGCTGGATCACTTCCATCTTCTTCCTCCATGAACTTATGAGCAGCTGTGAACAGCTCTTCCTTGTTATTCATCGAGGGGGTTTCCTCCACCGACTCGAACAGGAAGCGCATCAGCCTACCGATCACAGGTCCAGCAGGGAGTCCAAGCTCCCGCTTTATATCTTCTCCGTCTACAGCCAAGTCCCGCAGGCTGTGCGCCGCGGAAGCGTTGTACACTTCGATAATGCGTGCCTGAAAATCCCTCTGCTTTGGTGTCACCGGAAGACTGGCCTTCAGCTCGTTACCTATCCTATCCGCCATACGTAGCACGAACTGGGGGTGGAACTCCAGGTTGTCCAGGTGTTCCCTGCGGATACCTGCCTTCCGAATGAATCTCCGTACCGCCTTGTCTGTCCAAGTACGTTCGTACTTGTACTGGTGGTACCGAACCAAGTGAATGACTTCCTCTGTGAAATCCTTGGAATACTTCAGACGCTGGAACATCTTGAACGCCAGCTTGGTGGACACGATCTCGTGATTGTGGAAACTCACGTCGTCCGGGCCGTCACCGCCTGGTCGAACCTCCCGAGTGGGAGCCTTCCCCAGGTCATGGCACAGTGCTCCGAATCTCACTGCAAGATTATCCGTCAGTGACGCAGCACCGTCCGTAGCGTAGATGATGTGTTCGAATACCGGGTACGAGTGGTACTTGGGATTCTGACCACTCCCTACACACGCCGCCAGCTCTGGTAGTACAAGCGCCAGTAGTCCTGTCCGTGACATCGTCTTGAAGCCACGTGATGGCTTATCTGACTTCACGATCTTGACTATTTCTTTACCGATTCTCTCCCAAGGCACGGTGGTGATGAGCTTGGCGTGCCGCTTCAATGCTGCGAAGGTGTTACCCTCGAGTCTGTACCCCGTGCGCGCGATCAGTACGGTTGCGCGGAGCATTCGTAGAGGGTCTTCATGGATCCTATCGTTGGGATCCCCGACAGCTACTACCAACCTACGTCGTATGTGTTCTAGACCGTTGTGAAAGTCGATTACGTTCTGCTTCTCGAACTTCCCGTCGTCATCGATGTCATCGATGCTTAGATACATAGCGTTGATAGTGAAGTCTCGTCTCTTCGAGTCTTCTTCGATTGATAGAGCAGGGTCAGAGGTCACTACGAAATCTTTGTGACCATCGCCCGTGCTAACTTCGGTTCGCGGAAATGCTATTTCCACTGACTCTTCAGAGTCACGGGGTCTGAATAGATACACCCCGAATGATTTTCCTACCAGACTGAGCTTACCCCTGCGACGCAGGAAAGCTTCAAACTCTGCGGGTATTACGTTCCGTACTACGACATCGATGTCGTTCGGAACCTTCTTTCTGATCAGGTCCCTTACGGTACCTCCGACCAGAAAGACCTCCGCACCCAGCTCTTTCCGGAGCGAGCGCAGCGCTTTCAATTTCTTCATGTTGCCTCCCGAGACGAGAGACCAGTGATCTCTCGTCAGTCTTCTATCGCGTCTTTGTACATACGCGTTTTCTGGAAGAATGTTACAGTCTCTTCCTCGATCTGACGCGCTCGTTCGCGCGTGAAGCCCATGACATCTCCCGCTTCCTCCAGGGTCTTTCCCCCAAGTCGAAGCTTCATGACGTCGCGAGCATCTTCGTTCAACCCGTCCAGGAATTTGTCCAGGAACTCCCGCTGAGAAACTTCCTCCTCGGGGTTCGCTGTTTCCTCTTCCTGGTTTTCGTAGTTCTCAATGTCTCGTTCAACTCTGAGAACCATTACGACCATCTTCTCGTAGCTCTTGTCGGCATTCTTGGCCAACCTACGGATCTTTTCTTTCACTACTCTGATGTCTTTTACACATGCTGCGGGTATGTCAGCATCTGCACTCGGTGCTTCCAGGTCGATGAGATCTGCGAGGGGATCCCCGCCATACTCATGGGCGTTTAGGAGCGCCCGTGCCTGATTAACCAAGGTGATCGCCCGTGCCATGTAGTTCGGCACGGTATAAATGCTGCTGTTAGAGAGCAGATACTCGAACATCATACTCTTGATCCGTACAACAGCTAAGTTGTGGAAAGCCTTGCGGTTACCCTTGGACTTTCCCTTGTCGAAACGTTTGATCGCGTCCAGAAGACCGATGAGGCCCTCTACTACGAGGTCTTCGAACTCCACGGAGGGACGTACGTACCGCCGAGCGAGCCAGAGTACTTCTCGGAAGTAGGAACCTATGATCTCATCCACGTCGTGATCTTCGGGGTCGATGATCCCACCCTTGACGATCTCCGCGGCTATGTGATCCTTTAGGAACTTTACGTCCTGATTACCCATTAGATTTACCCGGTGCGCCTATAATTCTTCCGATGTGCCCCATCTCGGGCTCTTCTCCAACGTATCCCTGTGATACGAGGTACCGTCGACCTTCTTCCGTTATGACCCTGCCACCCTTGGTACGTAGCAGCAGGTCTTGATGGATTAGATATGGCTCGATGGACTTTTCTACTGTGGACTTGTCTTCGTTAACCAGAGTGGCGAGCATGTCCAACCCGACTCTGTCTGTGGCATTGTGAAGTGCCTTCAGAATCTTGATGTCGGTACGTGTCAGACCTCGGTCGTCTACCTTGAGAAATTGTTTGAAGACTACGTCGGCTAGTCCCAAGGAGATGGTGTTCTGGCATTCTCCGCTCTCTACTCCCGCAACTGCTGCAGCATCACTCAGACGGTCGAGGAATCTGACTACTAATCTGGCCACCCCCCTGGACCTCTTAGCTACCGCTACGTCTACACCCGGCTCCAAGGTCAACCCTTGGTTCTGGGCATGGAGGTGGGCGATCTGTACTGCTTCCTCCAGGGAGTATGTCTCGAACTCTGACTGGATCTTGAATCGATCCAAGAAGGGCTTGGACAGCTTACCTGGGAGGGTGGTGGCACCTATCAAGGTGAACCTCGGCACCCATTCGTACACGTCAATCCCATTAACCCGTGCAGGTAACTTCCAATCCTGCATGGCGATACCTAAAAGCTCTTGAGCAGTGAGGGATAGTTGGTGGATCTCATCTATGAACACGATCTGAGGTGTGATCTTACCGATGATGGTACCGTCTCTGTCGTACCCCTCACCAGGCATTCGCAGGAAGAACTTACGCAGCTCATCACTACTCTTGGCGCTGTTGGGAGTGAGGGTGCGTGGATGGGTTCCGAACTCCTCCGCCACAGCCTCCGCGAGCGTAGTCTTTCCTGTCCCTGCTGGCCCCTTGAGAAGGAGATGGGGCAGGGCACTGTTTCGTATCTTGGCTGCTTCAATGGAAATATGAAGGAGCCTTATCAGGTCTTCATTCCCGATGAAACTACTCAGCGTGATCATATAGTTCCCCTTTAATACAATAATACGTTCCACACCCCAATATGTCAAGTGCTTGGGGTAAAATTAGTGAACCATTACTCCTGATCCGAATCCGTAGACGTCGAAGCTTTCGTCAAGGCACTCGGAGCAGTATTGGCCGGCAGTGCAACTGCAAAGGGCGCTACCATCATCGCCGCCAGCTGAACTGCCCTCTCCCTCGCTCCCGGCGGTGGAAGAAGAATCCCCGGAAGAAGTATCGCTGGAACTGTCGGCTGCGTCGGCCGAGGAGTCGTCATCCCCGGCTTCGTCCTTTTTTTCCATGAATTCCAGGGCCGCCTCCAAGGATAGAGCTTCTCCTTGCTCCTCCTCCTGCTTGCGGAAGAGTTCCGCACCAACCACGTCTCCCTTCACCCTGTAATGGGCAGGTTCTATTACCTCCGGCTGGTAGCGGCTGGGCGTACGGTTGGTCCAGTGCTGGTTTCCACCGTACCCGTAGTTGCCCCAGCCGTCGGCCCACTCCTCCTCGGTTTGCGCCCGGGCTGTCTCCTCGGCCGGTGTCCAGGCGCGGCAGATTCTCTTCTCAGAGTCCGAGAACTTGCACCATATCTTCTCCAGTACCTGCCATGCGCGCTTTTGAGATGCTTGGTCCGGGCCGTAGTGCTCGATAGCACTACCCTGACCTTGCCCGAGGATGGTATCGACGCGGAGTACTCTCCACGCAGGAGCATGGAACGGTTCTACGCCGATCGAAAGCTTCTTGTCCTTCAGTTCTCGCCCAGACAAGTTGTAGTTGTTCCACTGGCCCGCCGGGCCGAGGATGTCCGTGACCACCAACTTCTTCTCGATGCCGAGCGGGTTCTTGACCGTTATTTCCAGGCGTCTCGGCCCTGTTGATCGTGCAGTCACTTGCTTCTCTCCTTCTTCGGGGATTGTGAATAGCGGACCTTGTAGGTCCTCTTCCATGATCACACCCTGAATCATTTCGTATGCTGATTCTTGTTCGTCAAAGGTCAGTCCATAAATATCTGTGAAACTTCCAGGGAGATTATCGCCCGGGGTGTAGGTAGCCGACACAATCCAGAACTGGTCTACGTTGATGTCTCGCATGACGAAGCCGCCATGCTCGTAGAAGATCTTCAGGATGCTTGATCCGTACGCCCGGCTTTCATAGCCAAGGACCGTAGCATAGAAGCTGTGTTCGTTGACGCTGTGCTCGTCAAGCATGTCGACATGGGGGTGTTCACGTTCGATAAGTTCGACCTCCAGGCCGGCTTTTGCTTCTCCCATTGCGGTGTTGCCCTCACTAATAGGACCACTCCGTGATCCTGTGTCTTGTACCCGCCCGATCTGACGAACCCCACTCTCTCGAAGAGTGATAGGCTCGCCGCGTTGTCCGCTCGCACTGTTGCGAAGATCATTTTGGTGGATGCCCTCTTCATAGCGCACTCCACCAACCATCTTGCGATACCTTTTCCGCGGTACTCGGGATGCACCACCAAGTGTTTGATCTCGGTGAAGGTGTATCCTTGGCGATCCAATCCTACTGCTCCGACTACAAATTTTCCGCTTGTCTCTACCAAGTAGCTTACACCGTTGTGACATATGTTTGAAGCGGACCTCTTACTACCTAGGTTGTTGAAGTCATTCAGGAGACCTGCTACCTGACGACCTATTTCTTGTTCGGAAATACTATGCAGGAACATACGTTCTACTCCTCCCCCAGCTCCTTCAGAAGCTCGGCAGCTTTCTTCCCAGAGAGTGAGTCGATCTTGCGACGTAGCCTGGCCACCAGCTCTGGTGCCGCTGTGTCCGCACCCTCACTCGGAATGTTCTTCTCTGCCACTTCCTCCGTCCCTACGAACTCGACGATGGCACTGACGTACGCAGCACGTTGCTTATCGTCGAGCGCGGGATAGGAGATCACGTTGGTGATCTGTGGCTGCTCCCCATCGAACGATAGGTTGACCGCGCCCATGTCCAGTTCTACTGCATCGAGTGCTCGGATGGCTGCGTTCATGATCTCGGGTGCAAGGTCAGTGACTGAGTAGTCTTCCAACTCACATCCTCGCCCGACGGTCCGCTGGTAGTGGTGTGGCCCGAGCAGGAGATCCTCGGACAGCATCCGTACGATGTCCGTGACCTCCTCCGAAGTGGCCGATATCGTTTTCTCTGCCTTCTTCGCGGTTCTCTCCAGCTTCTTGAGAAGCGATGCTGCCGTTGAGGCAACTGGATCTGCCGCGACAGTTTTGGTCTGTGCCCAGATTACCGAGTCCCGGAACACGTGAATTCGAAACTCCGCACCGTGTGCGAATGACCGGGCGATGTCGAAGTTCACTGGCTTTGTGCCCGTGCCAGGATACGAACCCCGCAGCACGCACACTTCCAACTCTTCGAGAGTATACACGCACGAAGGTTGACCCTGATTGGATTTGTTCATCAGCAGCAGCGGGAAGCACACAGTACCTGCATCCAGCGCGGCCTTGATCGTATCCAAGGGCTGAGTTCCCTGCAGCCCGGCGATGTTCACGAACCCCGGCGCGGGGATACCTCTCTCCAGGAACCGTTCCAGCATCCACAGCTTGTCCTTGTTCTGCGCGATACGATCGGGATGGTTCAGTACCCGCAGCTTACCCGCTGTGACTTGAGCGTTCAGCACGGATGGATCGTATTTGGTACCACCCTTTGCTCCCCAGCAGATGAGATTGGTGATGTCCGGGAAGTTCGGGGTCTTCTGGGCATACTTATAGTCCAAGTCCCCTGCGATGGCCTTACCCGTTTCGTCTGACGCGCCAGAAAACCAAACCAAATTCATGACATCTCCTCTACAGGCTCAAGAGCCGCTCTGACCTTTCCATTGCTGGAAGGTACCAGTTTATGACCGTCGAGCCAGTTCTTCTTCAGGTCCAGACCGAAATCTTCCGAGTCCGCTCCCTGAATGAGCTCGATGAATCCATTGATCTCTGCTGCATAATCTTCGTAGCAGTCCAAGTCCCTCAACTGACCTTCCCACATCTTGAGATGCTCAGGAGTGACGCTTCCTGCTTTAGCATTGTTGATAATGGCTTCTACTCCTCTGGAATCCTTGAGTTTGAATGTCTTCAGGAGTCCAGTCTTCGAAGCCGGGGCGTTGATCCAATCGTAGTCGATACCTCTTGAACCAATCCGGGAGTACACAGACTCTGCTACTGCCTTCGTGGTTCCTACAATGATCTTTGCCAGGGTGGGATGGGTCAGCCAGAGTCCGCTTAGAACCCTGTATTCGAACCGATCTCCCTCCTCTGCCACTCTGATCGAAGCGCTGGCGTCGTGGGTATCGAACTTACCTGCTTTCCCGTACCCATACTTACAACCGTTCCGACGTAGGTGGGGCTGCGGAGTATCGAGTCGTACCAAGGGGAGGGCCACGAGATGGTCCAGGACCTTGGCAATCTTCTTGTACACCCCCATTGCGTGGTCCATCTCGATAGGCTTGGGCCTTCCGAGATGAATGTGGCCTCCGAACCAGTACGGTCGGACGTGATCTTCGAACGTTGCTCCCCCGATCCACTTGTACTCATGTGCCCCGACTGGTGCGTTATTGAAAATCTTTTCGATGTTCTTAACACAGCCTAGGTGTGAGTGTGAGGGTGCAGGCCGCACCTCTGCGCCGGGCCCATCGCTCCCGAAGGGTCCTTCGAACGGTAGTACGTCGTTGCCCCTTACCAGCAGTCCTGTATCGTTAGAAACGAGTCCAAACTCTGGATCTGCTCCCACCGTGATGTCCGCGAACCCGTCGCTTACCCACGGGTTGCCTCCATCCTTCTTACGAATTCTATCCTGCACTGCCTTAGTGACAAAGCCCGCTCCCAGCGCTTCTTCTTCTGATATCTTTCCCTGTGACATCATTCGAGCGAGTCGCCGCACATCTTCCTTGTACGCTTTCTTTACTCGAAGTTCAACCTGATATTCTCCTTTCCCCAGAACAACCATGCTGTTTGAGAACCCGAAGTATTCTCTGGCTTTTCTGGGGAAACGGATTACACCCGTCTCACTCGCTGACGACATCTTGGGAGAAGATACCAAGCGAAGTTGTACTTTCCTCGACATTAGCTTCTCCGGTGGTCTGTGTGATGTTGTTACGACGCGTCTTCCGTCTTAAGGTCGACTGTCGTACCCTCATCTTTCTGCTCTGAGGATTCCCTGGTCTTCCGTCGGACGTCTCGATCCTCCGCTTTGCGATACTCATCGCGCAGCTTGCGAATCAGCTTCTTCGTACCGTCATCGGTGAACAGCTTGCGCGCCGCCTCCATGATCCCGGCTCGTCGCTTACCACTGACCTCCTTGAAGGCACTCAAGGAGATGGCTACGTTCTTCATGTCCAGATCGTAACCCTCCGCGGCCAGTGCGACCATGAACACCAGGAGCTGCTTATGCTCCCAGATGTGCTGCTCCGCCTTCGTCTTCTTCTCCTCGGCTTTCTCCAGCTTGGGAAGGAGATCCCGCGACTTGGCCCGTGCTTCCACACGCTCCGCCTTGTTGTCGAATCCCGACGTGGCGTAACCCATGGCGAAGTGAAGCTTTGCCACGGCGTTTGCCACTTCCACGGGGGACATGTCCGTAACGGACTCACCAGCCGGAAGAGCCAGGCTCTTGTTGATCTCGTCGTCACTGTCATAGTGTGTACATAGTCCGAGCGACTTGACGCGTTCCAGAGTCTTCTTGGGCACCACGTCCGCGAGATCCATCTCGACTACCTCACCCTCGACGACGACGCCTTCATCGGAGTCGGCCTCGGGTACGGTGATCTTGTCGTCCTTCTTGGACGCTCGAGCTGTCACTGCAGCGGTGGTGTTGGGAGACGTACTGGTCACCGGCTTGATGGGAGTGGTGGTCGCAGGCTTCGTAGTGACGCCCGTCTTCGTTCCACCCGTGGTGCTACTCGTCGTCGTACTGGACTTGTAGGACTTCTTCCAGTCGTCCGGAACCTTCTCGTGCGTCTTCCGAATCTCACCGTGGTCCGAGATCTTGTTCAGATCCTGGAAGGTGGGCTTACCCTCGGGGAAGGGCAGGCTCGTATCGAACACCCGCCAATCTCGCTCGGCGAGGGCACGGTCGTCGTACTCCAACGCGGGGAGGGTGGGATCCATGAATTCCCGGAAGAACTGATACCTGTCCAGAGCGCTCTGCGCGAACCTCTTCTCCGATACGATCAGTACGATGTTGAGAGGGCTGATCATGTAGTATTCCATCGGCCGCGACTCTCGGAACGTACCTACGATGTTCGGGAACAGCGAGTTCACTGCGATGCAGGCGTACGCCCCATCCAGTCGACGAGCCATCTCCCGAATCATGTCACCCGTAATGGGGTCCTGTCCCTGTCGGGTCAGGTGATGCATGAAGTGGAAGATGATCTCA
>Ga0164313_10006530_pt1 | contig 10279 bp, 8 predicted proteins | sample GuaBasSedimGuay4_FD_113735 | JGI IMG/M metagenome (GOLD analysis project Ga0164313, IMG submission 113735) | Subseafloor sediment microbial communities from Guaymas Basin, Gulf of California, Mexico - Guay4, Core 4569-4, 0-3 cm | ecosystem: Environmental > Aquatic > Marine > Hydrothermal vents >...
ATCCTCATAATCCAGTAGGTCGTGTTTGGACTCGCGAAGCATTAATTAAACTTGGAAGGATATGCATAAAAAATAATATAATTATTGTCTCTGACGAAATTCATTCTGATCTAATTTATAAAGGATATAAACATGTAGTTTTTGCTTCAATCTCGGAAGAGTTTGCACAAAATTCTATTACACTTAATTCTCCAAGTAAAACATTTAATTTAGCTGGATTACAAACATCAATTGTTGTTATACCAAATAGAAAATATTATAAAATTTACGATAATATGATTAGTTCTTTAAAAGTTGGAAGAAGTAATGTATTTGGCTTAGTAGCTTTAGAGGCTGCGTATAACTTTGGAGAAGATTGGTTAGAACAATTGTTAGAGTATTTAGAAGAAAATTTAAAATGTTTAAATAATTTTTTTAAAGAAAGAGTACCAAAAATAAAAGTAATAAAACCTGAGGGAACTTATTTAGTATGGCTTGACTGTCGGCAATTAGGTTTAAATGATTTAGAACTTAGAAAATTTATGATTGAAAAAGCTAAAGTAGGTTTGCTAGACGGGTATAAATTTGGCCAAGGTGGAGAGGGATTTCAAAGGATAAATATTGGCTGTCCAAGAATTATTTTAAAAGAGTCTTTGAAGAGAATTGAAAAGGCGGTTAATGGAATTGATATTTAATTCTGGTAAAAAATCCTAACTTGCGAAGATTAAGATAAGAGCATTTTTTGCTTTCTTATATATAAACAAAAAGCTTGCTTGCAAGCGTTTAATAGCCATATGACAACTATTAAATATGTAATTATAAATAATAATAAGAAGATTATAAGAATAGTTTAAATTTTTAAAAGGAAGGAATAAAAGCGTTGGAAGTAATTTTAAATGAAATTATAGAAAATAAAAAAGATGAGATTATAAATTCAGCGAGAGAGCTTGTAAAAATAAAAAGTGTTTTTAAAGGAACCAATAATAGTATTAAGCCTTTTGGAGAGGGTATTTATAAGGCGCTTGATTATGCGCTAAATCTAGGAGAAAAATTGGAATTGAAAAGTGATAATGTAGATGGGTATGCAGGTTATTTAGAAATAGGAGAGGGGAGAGAAATGATCGGGGTTTTGTGCCATGTAGATGTAGTTCCTGAAGGGTCAGTGTGGGATTGTCCTCCTTATGGGGCTCAAATCCATGACGGAAAACTCTTTGGAAGAGGTGCAGTTGATGATAAAGGCCCTACAATAGCCTCAATTTTTGCGTTGAAAGCAATTAAAGAATCGGGTCTTCCGGTAAGCAAGAGGGCCAGAGTAATAATTGGAACGGACGAGGAAACACAAGGCAGAGGGATTAAATATTATTTAAAAAATAGAGAAAAACCTTTATACGGTTTTTCTCCCGATGCAGAATTTCCTGTAGTTTTTGCTGAAAAAGGCATCTTAAGATTTAGACTAATAAAAAAGATTAAGGATAATAAACAAAAAGGGGAGACATTTTTAGTAAGATTAACTGGAGGAGATAAAGTTAATATAGTTCCTGATTATGCTAAAGCTGAGATTGAGACTTCCTGTAGAGACTTGGAAATAATTCAAGAACAAATAAAGCATCCTCACGCAGACAAGGGTATAAAAATTACAAGAGAAAGCGCTACTAAAGTTTTGATAGAATCATTTGGAAAATCAGCTCATGCTAGTTTACCAGAAGAAGGGGAAAATGCAATAAGTCAGCTTGTAAATTTTCTTAAAAATTTATACTTTCAACCAGATGATTCATACGAGTTTATAAAATTATTATCTGACAATTTTGGTGCTGATATTTATGGCAGAAAGCTGAATATTGATTTTAAAGACAAGGTATCAGGACAATTAACTGTAAATTTTGGCTTAATCGATATTGATAGCAAAGAAGGAAAGGCAGTATTTGATATTCGTTATCCAGTCCTAACAAAAAAGGAAGATGTATGGGATAGGTTAAATAAATTGGCTCCATCTAAGAATGTAGAGATAGAAGAAATTCAACATAAGCCCCCTTTGTATGTTGGGCAAGATGCTAAATTAATAAAAAGCCTCCAAAAAGTTTATTATGAAATAACCAATCAAGAACCAAAACTTATATCTATTGGCGGAGGAACATACTGTAGATATTTAGAGAACTTTGTAGCATTTGGTCCTGTGTTTCCCGGCCAAAAAGAGCTTGCCCATCAGAAAAATGAATATATTTTGATTAAGGATTTAGTTAAAATTACTAAAATATATGCTCAGGCGATTTATGAATTAATAAAATAAATAATTTAAGGGAGGATTGATATTGTGGAATTATTAATTGGGACAGAAGGAAGGAATGAATTTTTATCTTTTGAATTAGCAAAGAGCGCTAAAGAACTAGTTGAAAATGTTATGCTGGTAAAAGAAAAAGAAAATGTCGTAATAACAGCAGATACTTCATCTGATGAAAGAGTTGTGAAAGCAACAGCAAATGCAGTTTATACGGCTGGGGCAATTCCAACTATTATATGGTACGAAACAAGACCAACACCAGTTATAGAACCCCCAAATCCAGTGGCTGGAGCAGTTAAGAATGCAGATGTGTGGATTGAATATAGTTATGCTTATATACTGCATACTCAAGCTTGGAAAAATTCGTTAAAATCTGGAGCTAGGTATATTTGTTTAAGCGGGATGGATACATCTATGATGGTTAATACAATTGGAAGGGTAAATTATACAAAAATGCAAGAGTTGGGAGAAGCACTTAGAAGTATGGTAGAACAAGAAGATGAAGTAGTTATAAAAAGCCCGGCTGGTACTAATCTTATCGCATATAACAAAGGAAGAAAAGTGAGGCAGTCTGGGAAACTAGCAGATACTCCTGGAGAGCCGATTATGTTAGGAGGCCAAGTGTCATGGTGCCCGATGGAAGAGACAATAAATGGAGTATTAGTGTTTGATGGAGCATTATGGCCTCCGGCAGAAATAGGATTGCTTGGCTCGCCAGTAAAACTTACATTGGAAAAAGGCGTTGTAACAAAAATAGAAGGCGGACAAGAAGCTAAAATTTTTAAAAGATGGTTGGCAAGTTTTGATGATCCTACAATGTATCATTTAGCGCATTATTCGCTAGGTTTTAATCCCGGTGTTAAAAAATGTACTGGAAGAATTGTAGAAGATGAAAGAACATTTGGTTGTATTGAAATGGGCTTAGGGAGTCAGGGACCGCAGATAATGGGTAAAACATGGAAAAGCGCATCTCACACGGATGGTATAGTGTTAAATCCAACGATAATATTAGATGGAGAAACTATGGAAAAGGAAGGCAAATATGTTCATCCAGAATTAGTAAAAATCTGTAAAGAGTTGAATGTAGAGGGTTATTAAGTAAATCTTACCTGCATATTAATGTCCTTTAAATAGTTCTCTGTTATACAGAGGATTAAAACGGACAAAGTGTAAATTATTGTAATTATTACAGCTTGGATTTTGTCCTGCAAAAATAAATTAAAATAGAGGTGGAGGTGGTTGTATAGTTACATAATGAGTTAAATATTATTTACGATTGATCAAATACTAAGGAGGTTGTTATAATGAATCGGAAAGTTATGATTTTAATGCTTTGCTTGTGTATAATTTTAGGAATGTTAGCTAGTCTAACAAGTAGTACGATGGCGTCAGGTAAATTAAGAGCTGCTTTTGCTTGGCCAACTTATATAGATCCGGCTGTAGGTTCAGATGAATCCAGTAAAATCGCAATGTCTAATCTTTACGATACGTTAGTTTTTCCGGATACTAACGGGAATCCTTTACCTCATGTTGCAGAAAGTTGGGAAATCTCACCTGATGGACTAATTTGGACTTTCTACTTGCGTTCTGGAGTTAAATTCCACGACGGAAGTGAGTTAACTGCTGAAGATGTAAAATTTAGTATGGATCGACTATTAACAATAGGAGAAGGACTCGCTTATTTATTTACGGGAAAGATTAAGGAGACAGTAGTGGCAGATAAATATACTGTTGTATTCCATACGGAAAAGCCATTTGGTCCCTTTCTTTCTACTTTATTTAATTTATATATTGTGAATAAAGAACAAGTTATGGCAAATATTAAAAAAACTGGCTTATATGGAGAAGATTTAGGAGATTATGGCAAGGATTATTTGCTCACCCAGGATGTTGGTTCTGGAGCATATATGGTTAAAGAGTTTCCTCTTGAAGAATATCTTCTTATGAGCAAGAATCCCAATTATTGGCTTGACATTGACCCGAACGCCCCAGATGAATTTAAAATGATTGGAGTTACTGAGCCGATGACAATAAGAACAATGATGTCTCGTCGAGAGCTTGAAATCAGCGATAAATGGGCATCGGCGGAAACATTACAAGCATTAAGCGAAATTAAAGGTGTCAATCTCGCTTCTTTCCCTGCAGGGTCTATGTATTATTTGAGCATAAATACAAAAGAACCACCAACGGATGATATTCATTTTAGAAAAGCAATGGCTTGGGCATTTGATTACGATACAGCCGTAAAATTATTCCCAGGAGCTACTCGAGCGCAAGGACCAACTAGTAGCATTGCAGGTTTCAATCCAAATGCATTTACCTACCATCAAGATCTTGATAAAGCCATGGAAGAACTGATGCAATCTAAATATTATAACGATCTTGACAAATATACTGTAGAATTATTTTGGACTAGCGAAGTTCCCGATCAAGAAAAGATAGCTTTGCTAATTATGTCAAACATGAGCAAACTTGGTATAAAACTCAAACCAATAAAGACGCCATGGCTGTCAGTAGTAGAGAGTGCTAGTTCCTTAGAAACAAGTCCTCATATAATTAGTCTTTTTTGTGGTGCCCGTTATCCAGAGGTTAGTTCCCAGTTAGAAGGTCGTTATCATTCTTCTTCGGTCAAGACTTATTTGCAAAATGAGTGGTTACTTGATCCAGTTCTTGACAAAATGATTGAAGATGCGATTGCAACTATCGATAGAGATAAAAGATTTAATAAATATCATGAAGTTATTAAATATGTAATGGAACTTTGTCCAAGTATTTTTGTGCTTGATTATGCCAATAACTATGCCTATCAATCGGAATATGTTGATTGGTATAGTGCTCAAGGTGATGACATTCCAGTTTTTGGGTATCAATTAGTAGCGCGTTTTATAAAGGTCTTTCCAGAAAAAAGGGTAGAATTACTAAAGTAGAAAGGAAAAAAATTTTTAATAATATAGGCTGCTCTACCTATAGCAGCCTATATTATTAAAAAGTAAAGCTTATGGTTAATTTAATAATTTTCTTAAAACGGTTGCTATATATATTGTTGGTTCTGTTAGCGCTTTCCATCCTCATATTTGCTATTGCTCGAGTTGTTCCCGGAGATCCAGCAAGAGCTGCCTTGGGACCTAGAACTCCAGAGAAAATCATCCAACAATTAAGAGAAGAAATGCATCTTAATGAACCACTTCATGTCCAATACTATTATTGGCTTGAAGGTGTTATTCGTGGTGATTTTGGCAAATCATTAGTAACGCGTCGTTCAGTTCATGAGGATATTAAAATTTTTTTTCCCGCCACAATTGAACTTGTTCTGTTTTCAATGATTTTTATAACACTGGTAGGCATTGGGCTTGGTGCAGTTTGTGGTCTAAATAAAAATACTTGGATAGACAATTTAGGACGGCTTAATTCTTATATAGGGGTAGTAACCCCGTCTTTTGTTTTTGCAATTTTTTTTATGTTAATTTTTGGATATATCCTAGAAATTGTTCCTACTGCGGGTAGAATTTCAGCTGAGGTGATTGCTCCACCAAAAATAACTGGTTTAATAACGATCGATGCATTAATTGCAGGTAACTTTTTAGCTTTTTGGGATGCTATAAAACATTTAATTTTACCTGCTATTAGTTTAGGTATGGCTGGAATGGCACAAGTATCAAGAATTACTCGATCTACAATGGCTGATAACTCTGAAAGGGATTATATTATTGCGGAGCGCTCCTATGGTATTCCTGAACATATTATTATGTATCGCTATCTTTTGAAACCTTCTATAATTCCAAGCGTATCTATATTAGGACTACAATTTGGTTCGCTTTTAGGGAATGCTTTTTTAGTAGAATTAATTTTTCGTTGGCCTGGGCTTTCTCGGTATGGTATGAATGCAATTTTAAGCAAAGACCTCAATGCTACTTCCGCAGTAGTTTTAATAATTGGCATATGTTACGCTATTGCTAATATGATTGTTGATATTATTGTTAACTTACTTGATCCAAGAATTCGTTTACAAAATGAGAGGGGAGAATAGAATGGAAGAGAGCATAAACACACAATTTGCAATAAAAAAATTTGATAATTTTAAAAGAAATTGGTATAAGTTTTCACGTAGTCCTCTTTCTATTATAGGTTTGATAATGGTAATTAGTGTTATTTTTATTGCTATCTTTGCTCCTTATTTATCTCCATATCCAGAATCTGCTGGAAACTACATAAATTTTTTAGAAGCGAGCCAGCCTCCTGGCCTATCTCATCTTTTTGGAACAGATGTATTTGGTCGTGATATCTTAAGTCGTATATTTTATGGCGTTAGGGTTTCTTTATCGATGGCACTTATGGTTATTGTAATTGTTGTTCCTGTAGGCGGTATTTTAGGGCTTATTGCGGGCTATTACCGGGGCACCTGGATAGAGAACTTAATTATGCGAATTGTGGATGTTTTTTTAGCTATTCCGCCTCTAATTCTTGCCTTGGCGATCTGTTCCGTTCTTTCTCCTAATTTATTTAATGCTATGCTTGCGGTTTGTTTAATGTGGTGGCCTTGGTATACCCGCTTGGTTTATGGAAATGTTTCCTCTTTGCGGGGTGAATTTTTTGTTCAAGCAGCGGAGATATCTGGAGCAGGAACGTTCCATATTCTTTTTAGAGAAATTTTACCTAATTGTCTTTCCGTAATTCTTACTAAAATGACCTTAGATATAGGAATCGTTATTTTGTTAGGGTCAAGTTTAAGCTTTGTAGGGCTTGGCACTCAACCCCCTACCCCCGATCTGGGAACTATGATTGCTGATGGAGCTAAATACTTACCAGAACAATGGTGGATAGCGGTTTTTCCTGGTATTGCCATTATGCTAATTGTATTAGCGTTTAATTTATTAGGGGATGGAATTCGTGATATGTTTGTAGTTGAGGGAGGGGGAGCTTAGTTCATGCAAAATCCATTATTAAATACAAAAGATTTGTATTTACAATTTAAAGTTTATGGTGGAAACCTCAAAGTATTAAATGGAGTTGACTTTACGGTTTGGCCTGGAGAAAGAGTAGGCTTAGTCGGAGAGACTGGTTGTGGAAAAACAACTACAATGAAGTCGATATTGAGAGTACTCCCTGTTTCTCAGTCGAAGGTTACAAAAGGCGAAATAATTTTTAAAGGAAAAGATATTTTAAAGATGAGTAAAACAGAAATTCAACAAGTTAGAAAAGAGAGAATCTCTATGATATTTCAAGATCCTACTGCTTCTCTTAATCCTGTATTTACGATAGGTAACCAACTTCAGGATGTAATTAAATTTTCGAAGGTTTCTAAAAAGAATAATATTGGAAATAAAGAAATTAAAGCACAGGCAATAGCAATGCTAAAAAAAGTTTCACTTCCTGATCCAGAAAGGATGTTAAAAAGTTTTCCTATCCAGCTTTCTGGTGGTATGCGTCAGAGGGTTTGTATTGCAATGGCATTAGCAAGTAGTAATGATTTGATGATTGCCGATGAACCTGGAACATCGCTTGATGTAACAATAAAAGATCAGATTTTAAATTTGCTATCAGAGTTGGTTAAAAATACAGGTATATCAATAATTTTAATTAGTCATGCTTTAGGAGCGGTAAGAAACATAACTGACAGAACCTACGTTATGTATGCGGGATATATGGTAGAAGTAGCAAAGACAAAAGAATTATTTAATAATCCACTGCATCCGTATACCAAGGGGTTGCTGAACGCTATTCCAAGGCTTACTGGGAAAGGAAAGATGAAAGGTATTTCAGGTTATATTCCTGGGTATCTTGATCCCCCGACAGGTTGTCGTTTTTATCCTAGATGTCAGGATGCAAAAATAGTGTGCAAGAAAAAAAAGCCACCTTTTATTAAAGTTAGCGAAGGACATGAAGTAGCATGTTGGTTGTTTTAAAAATTTGGAATAAAGGGGAGCAATTTTGGAAAATAACAGTATTTTAAAAGTAGAAAAATTAAAAAAATATTTTTATACTCGACAAGGGATTGTAAAAGCAGTTAATGGGGTCAGTTTCACTATCCAAGAAGGAGAAATATTGGGTTTAGTAGGTGAATCTGGTTCGGGTAAGAGTACTATAGCCTATACAGTAGTTGGGATGTATAAACCTACCGAAGGGGAAATTCTATATCGAGGCAAAAATATTGGCACAAGGGCCTTATATCGTTCTATGGCATTAAAAAAAGAAATACAAATTGTTTTTCAGGATCCCGGTGGCTCTTTAAATCCTCGAAGAAACATTATGCAAATTATCGAAGTTCCTCTTAGGGCGCATAGTTTAGTTGATGAATGTAGGAATTTATATACCCAGGTTGAAAAACTTCTTAAGATGGTTGAATTACCTGTCAGTTATATGTTTAAATACCCAAATATGATTGGAGGGGGAGAAAAACAAATGGTTGGGATTGCACGTGCTTTAGCTACCAATCCTTCTTTAGTTGTATTAGATGAACCAACTTCAGCTTTAGATGTTTCAATTCAAGCAAAGATCATAAATATGCTAATTCGGCTTCAAAAACAATTGAAATTATCGTATCTTTTTATTACTCACGATTTAAGTTTAATGAAAAACATTGCCTCCCGAGTTGCCATTATGTATCTTGGAAAAATTTGCGAAACCGCACCAACTTATGAATTTTTTAGAAATCCTTTACATCCATACACGCAGATGCTTTTATCATCAATACCGGTAATTTCAGATGAAGAAGAAGAACTTAAGCCCAAAAAAATAAGATCTTTAGGTGAAATACCTAGCCCTGTGAATATTCCTTCTGGTTGTAGTTTCCACTTACGTTGTCCATGGAAGAAAGAGATTTGTATTCAAGAGGATCCCAAGAGTTTAGAAATAGAGAAGGATCACTTTGTAAGATGTCATGTTTATAAAAAATAGAATTACTATAGAAAGAAGGTTAAAAATGAAGATTAAAATTATTGTTCCTGTTGCCACTGATAAATGGAATAAAGGTGCATTAGAACTTTGTCGTGGGATTGCTGAATGCGAAACTGAAATTTCTATATCAAATATAGAAAAAGGTCCAGTTTCAATTGAAAGTGTTTATGATGAAACTTACGCAAATCCCTTTGTTATAGATGCAGCTAAAAAGGCAGAGAAAGAAGGGTATGACGGAATAATAATATATTGTTTTTCTAATCCAGCTTTGTATGCGGTGAGAGAAGCCATTAAAATTCCTGTAATAGGTATTGGTGAAGCAGCTCATATCTTCGGAATGGTAGTAGGAGAAAGGATTGGTATTATTTCTACTGTAGAAAATTCTGTTCCTAGGCACTGGAGAAAAGCAAGAATTTTGGGCACAATATCAAAATTAAAGGTAATAAAACCCTTAAATCTCCCTGTTTTAGAATATAATGATAAAGAAAAGGTTATGAAAAGAGTTAAAAAAGTTGCAACTGAATTGATAGAAAAGGAAAAAGTAGATACTATTATTCTTGGATGTGGATCAATGCTTGGAATAAAAAAGGAACTTCAGGAAATTTTTTCTGTGCCTGTTATTATCCCTGGGGAGGCAGCAATTAAGCTTATAGAATCGATGGTAAGAATGGGAATTTCCCATAGTAAAATAACATATATGTTTCCACCAGAAAAAGAATATATAGTATGAATAAACAATAAAGAGGTAAATATAGATTGAGAAAAATATTACATATTATGCCTGTAAAAGTTAGCGAAAGCAGGAAAAAACAAGTTAAGTTTTTTTTAGAAGAGTTATCTTTTAAAGATACTTGTGTAGATGTTTTAGATTTTAATAATGGACCTACAGATCTTGAGTATTATTATAGCGAACATATAGCCATTAAACTAATGATGAAAGAAATTCCTAAAATACAGAAAAATTATGATGTTATTACTATAGGTTGCTTTTATGATCCTGGTTTAAGAGAATTAAGGGAGATATTAGAAATTCCTGTATTAGGAATAGGGGAAACTTCAATGGCAATTGCCAGTTTATTAGGACATAGATTCTCTATTATTGTTGGCAGAAAAAAGTGGATTCCCAAG
>Ga0164313_10006531_pt1 | contig 10278 bp, 11 predicted proteins | sample GuaBasSedimGuay4_FD_113735 | JGI IMG/M metagenome (GOLD analysis project Ga0164313, IMG submission 113735) | Subseafloor sediment microbial communities from Guaymas Basin, Gulf of California, Mexico - Guay4, Core 4569-4, 0-3 cm | ecosystem: Environmental > Aquatic > Marine > Hydrothermal vents...
CTGACTGTTGAGCCATCCTCCTGAAAGCCGCCAAGACTGGCAGTGGTGACTTCAATGTCCGCCCGACGTAGGAGGTCAATAATAGTAACGGCTTCTAATTCTTCACAGCCTTCTGCGATGGGGATAAGGACATTTGCCATGGGTCTTGCTTCCTTGTTGAAAGATTCTGAGTGAGTGATGGTGTGTTTTGCCATTTATTTCTTTGAAGTCTGTGCGGCGTCTTTTGTTGCTGAATGAGCTCAGAGACAGATATTAAATGAATGCCAGCCGCTTCAAGTTGTGGGATTTTTTCTTCGAGGACATCCAGGGTTTCTTTAAATGGATGACCTATTGCAACAGCTGAACCATTCTTTTTTGCCAGAGCAATCAGACGATCAAATTGAAATTCAATGGCAGGACGATTAAGCTCATGATCTAAAAAAACATTACGCCGGGTATTTTTTATCTGGTATTGATTGGCTGTTTTTTCTGCCAGTGTTTTTGCTGTGGTGCGACTGTCAACAAAATAAAGATCCGTTTGAGCAAGTTCATCCATAAGCCATTTCATTGAATTTTTCTGGCTGGTGATTAAACTGCCCATATGGTTATTCACACCTTTAATATGAGGTATGGAATGGATGCTGTTAATGACAGATTGCCTGAATTCCTGTTCTGTCATGTCGCTGGTGAGAGCACCGGGGCCAAGGTAGAAGGTCTCCATGGTAGCCTGCATGGGTAGATGTAACATGATGTCACTGCCTCTTGTATTGGCTGTTTCTGCGAGTTCCTTGAGATGAGGCGTATGAGGTAAAAAGGCATAAGTGACCTGACCGGGTAAATTGATTGCCCGCTGATCCTGTTTTAATTTATATCCCAGATCATCAATAATGATGGCCACAAAAGCCTTAGATGAAGTTTCTGGTGTGATCTTATATCCATCAGTATTATCATCAGCCCAACCTGGTGAAACCAGAAATAAAGACATAATCATAACCGCTGCTGAAAAAATTAAATCGTTAAGCGCAGCCACTCTTTTTCTCTGTCGTATCAGCATTGACCCTGTATTAAAATTTCTAATGTGTAACATATTTATTTAGCAGTCCTTTTTGCGCCAAGAATATTAAGCCCTTTTAACAGATTGAGTGCCTCATGAAGTGCGTAATCTCTGGGTTTTTCATCATCATCATCTGGATCCTTTTCAGATTTTTTATCAGACTTATGAGGCGACATTTTGCTTTTTTTAGAAGGTTTCTTATCCTTTTTATGTTCAAGGTGACCTTTCAGGTCGGCTTCTTTAATCTGAGATAATGAACTTTTCTCTTTTTCTTCAAGACTGACATTAGCCAGTTTGATATCAGGAATGATACCTTCCGCCTGAATTGAACGCCCGGATGGTGTGTAATAACGAGCGGTGGTCAACTTAATGGCCGTTGTTCTGGTAAGCGGCTTAATCGTTTGAACTGACCCCTTGCCAAAGGTGTTTGATCCCATAATAATGGCACGGCGGTGATCCTGTAAGGCTCCGGCAACAATCTCTGATGCTGATGCCGAGCCACCATTGACAAGAACTACGATAGGTGCGCCATTGAGTGCATCACCACGAGAAGCGGAAAATCTTAGCTCAGAGTCTTTAATTCGTCCCTGAGTATAAACAATTAAGCCTTTATCAAGAAATATATCGGTGACATCAACCGAGCCGTTCAGCACACCACCAGGGTTATTTCTTAAATCCAGAATTAAACCTTTCAGAGCCTGTTTTTTATTTTCTTTAACCAGTGTTTTAATCGCTTTTTTGAGTTGTTCAGATGTTCTGGATTGAAAACTGGAAATTCTGAGGTAACCAAAATCCTTTTCAAGCAGGCGAAATTTAACACTCTTTACTTTTATAACGGCGCGCTTTAAAGTGATTGTTAATGGTTTATTACTGCTTTCACGAATAATAGAGAGTTTAATTTCAGTGCCCGGCTTGCCGCGCATCAACTTGACTGCTTCATCCAGTTCCATTTCTTTGACAGATTTATCATCAATACGAAAGATAAGATCACCGGGCTGGATGCCTGCACGCTGAGCGGGTGTATCATCAATCGGTGAGATGACTTTAATTAAGCCATCCTCCATCCCGACTTCAATACCTAAGCCGCCAAATTCTCCTGTGGTGCCTTCTTTGAGGTGCTTAAAGCTTTTTTCGTCCAGATAGCTGGAATGAGGGTCAAGACCGGACAGCATGCCTTTAATGGCATTTTTCAGGATGGTTTTATCATCCACTTTTTCAACATAGTCTGTTTTTATACTGGCAAAAGCATCGGTAAATTCTTTTAAAATATCAAGAGGTAATGGCTCTGCTTTATTTTTATCAATGTTGCTTGCAACGATCTTATCAGAGCTGTGCGCAGATTCTGCATTGACGTCACTTGTTGGCAAAGCTGTAATAAGGCCAAGTGACACAGAGAAAAGCACTGATAAATACTGTTGTTTGATCATCCATTACTCCAGGATAAAAGGAAAATTTCTTGTCTGTTAATGACGCCTGTTAATGACGACGTTTTTTACACCAGCGGGACGGATTTGAGGGCTTGCCATTATGACGTATTTCAAAATATAAGCCCACACTTTTTAAGCCACCGCTACTACCTACTGTAGCAATTATTTCATTATTATCAACCCAGTCACCGACCTCTTTAAGGAGTGTCTGATTATGTCCATACAAACTCATATAACCATCACCATGGTCAATAATGGTGATAAGACCATAACCTCTGAGCCAGTCTGAATAGGCAATTCTGCCATTAGAAATAGCGTGAATGGGAGCACCTTCACGGGCTTTAATGATGTTGCCCTGCCATTTTACTTTACCGACACTGCGCCAGTGATTGTATAATTTCTTAACCTTGCCTTTCGCCGGCCAGTAGAGTTTGCCGCGTTGTTTGGCAAAAGGTTTTTCAGTGGGCAGAACAGGAATATCATCTAAAGCTTTTTTAAGTTTATTGATAAGACTGGTCAGATTTTTTTTGTCTTTTAACAGATTTGCCAGTTTTTTATCCTGTGAAATAATATCCTGGTTTAATTTTGCCACTAGAGAATTACGCTCGGCCTGTTTTTCCTGTAATAGTTGCTTTTCCTGTTTTAGTTGATACTGCTTGTCGTGTAGCGTCTGAGTGACCAAATTGATTTGCTGCCGGTCACTCATGATCTTCTCCAGCAGATTGTTTACTTCGGTAATTTTTTGACTGCGGGCTTCATGAAAATAATCATAATAAGTCATTATTCGGCTAATGGTGGCTGGATTCTGCTGATTTAATAGTAATTTTAAATACTCCTGACGGCCTATTGTATAGCTGGCCTGTAACTGCCCGGATAGTAATTGTTGCTGGAGAATGAGTTGTTGATTATTTTCAGATAAAATCGTATTAAGTTCTGCAAGGCGGTCATTAAGTCCGGTGATTTGCTGCTCAGTTGAAAACAACTGGCGGGCATTATCTGCAATGACCTGCTCAGCCTGCTGAACGTTATTTTCTAATTGAGTTTTGTCTCTTTGCTGTTTTTTCAGATTGCTTTTCAGGGCTGAGATGTCATGACGTAATTGTTTTAATTCCTGCTGTTTCAGCTGTCCTTTTGATGATGCCATGCTATTACCGCTCATTATGAGCAGCAATAGCAGAAGCAAAAAAGACTTAATCGTCCTGTGCTTTAACATCTTCAGCGAGTGTTACTAAAGAACGACCGTTCATTTCAGGGGGAACTTCAATAGCCATTAAATACAACATGGTGGGGGCTATATCAGATAATGCACCGGTTTCAGCCATCACTGCTTCCCGACCGACATAAATAAAAGGCACTGGATTGCAGGTGTGGGCAGTATGCGCCTGTCCGGTGCTCTCATCCATCATGAGTTCAGCATTGCCATGGTCGGCAGTGATAAGTATTTCACCACCGGCTTTAAGGATTGCCTGAGAGACCTGATCAATAATACCATCCAGTGCTTCAATGGCTTCAATCGCAGCGGCTTCATTGCCTGTATGACCCACCATATCGGGATTGGCAAAATTGCATATAATGGTATCGTACTGCCCGGATTCAACTGCTGAAATGAGTTTTTCAGACAATTCGGGCGCGTTCATCTGAGGCTGCAAGTCATAGGTGGCCACATCAGGTGAATTGACCAGAATGCGATCCTCATAGGGGAAAGGTTCCTCAATACCACCATTGAAGAAAAAGGTAACATGAGCATATTTCTCAGTTTCAGCAATGCGTAACTGATGCAAGCCCAGCTTGGAAATATATTCACCAAAGACATTAGTGAGTCGCTCCGGGGGGAACGCTACCGGAATATCAAATTTAGAGGAATATTCCGTTAAACTGACAAATTCTTCCAGTTTGAACTTACGCTCGCGCTTAAATGCCTCAAAGTGATCCTCAATGAAAGGGCGGGTGATCTCGCGGGCACGATCAGAGCGATAATTCATAAAGATCATCACGTCGCCATCTTCAATATGAACGGCTTCTTCACCTTCGGGAACAATACTGGTGGCCTGTACAAATTCATCGGACTCGCCGCGCTGATAGGCTTGAACCAGTGCATCTAATGCACTGTGTGATGTAAATTGACCTTTACCTTCGGCAATCGCATCATAAGAGGATTTGACCCGATCCCAGCGGTGATCGCGATCCATTGCATAATAGCGGCCTACAACTGAGGCGAAGCGGCCACTGCCTTGCTCATCAAAAACAGCCTGCATCGCAGCGATGGAGGCTTTGGCACTTTTGGGAGCAGTATCACGACCATCAAGAAATGCGTGCAGATAGACATTTTTCATTCCCCGCTCAGCTGCCAGTTTGGTCATGGCATGAATATGCAGTTCATGGCTGTGTACACCACCGGGAGAAAGCAGGCCCATAATATGTACTGCAGAATCATTTTGTATTGCTTTATCAATGGCTTCAGTCAGTGTACAGTTAGAAAAAAAAGAACCGGTACGAATGGCTCGACTAACACGCGTATATTCCTGATAAACAACCCGGCCGGAGCCGATATTAAGATGCCCAACTTCTGAATTACCCATCTGTCCGGCAGGTAATCCGACGTCAGCCCCTGATGTCTGGATCAGAGTATGTGGAAATTGATCCCACAATTTGTCAAAAACAGGGGTATTTGCTTCAAGAATGGCATTATGTTGCGGATCTTCTGAATAGCCCCAGCCATCTAAAATGATAAGTGCCAGAGGTTTTGGTATTGTTGACATAGGTAACTTAAATTATTCCAGTTTAAGGGGGTTTCTGAATCATTACCGGCGGCATGTTTGAACATGGAAAACCGGAAATGAACAGCTGTTGATTAACTTAGGGACTTGGCATTTATTAAAGTACCAATCTTGATTGTTTATTTTACGCCCTTCAAAGTCGTTATTTTGGCCGCATAGCTCACTATGCAACCAAAGTAACAACTTCAAAGGACAAAAAATCCCCTGCGCAATCTTGGTACTTTAATTTTTGCCAAGTCCCTTATTATACTGACTAAACATGGGGTTAAACAGTATATTTTCAAGTAACAAGTTCAGCTAATAGTTTAAAACTAAGTAGTTTATAGTCAGTTACTATAATTTATCCGGATATAATAAGATATTTTGGCTATGCTAACAAAGAAATTCTTCGAGATTATGTTGAAGTTTAGAAAAAATAAATGATTTTTTCTATGCAAGCCTTCTTTGAGGTCGGTGACGAAAGGCAGTATTTTATATGAAAAAGTCAGATTTAACTGATAAATTCAAAGAAAAACAAATATAAGTAAAGAATTTTTAAAAAAATAGCTCATTTTCCTTAATATTATTGTATACTTTTATTGTTATATTAGTGAATTACTAGGAAACACAAATATGAGTGATCAATTTAACCTCAGTGAAACGGATTGTTGCGATATGAATATGGATTTAATGTCACGTGATGAAGACATCGACCGAGCTTCCCGCTCATTGAAAGCAATGTCTCATCCTTTGCGCTTAAAAATCTTATGTACTCTGGGTGATCAGGAAATCAGTGTTCAGGATATTGTAGAAAAAGTGGGTACCTCACAAAGCAATATTTCACAACATCTGGCTATCTTGAGAGATAAAGGTATTCTTGCTTCGCGCAAAGATGCAAACAGAGTTTACTACCGTGTTGGTGATGCAAGAACATTGCGTCTGATCGGTATGATGAGAGATGTTTTCTGTACTATTAGCTAAGCACTTAATTAGTTCGGATATATTAGTTCGGATATATTAGTTCAGGTATAATCCAGGACTCCTGGTTTAGAAAAAACAAACCATAAATGCCAGATGGGGCTGTTTGTGTCCGATTTGGCGTTTTTGTTTGTCAGCTTTTATTCCCGCACAGACTTTCCGACATACCCCTTTCTTCTATTTCTGCTGGAATATACAGTAATTCAGATTTTCTTATGGTGCTGTTTTTGCTATGCTACCCCTTTTTAATAAAGCGTTATTATAAAACGAGTGTGTGAGGCATACATTCGTCAATGCGATGATATGGACTGTAAACTATGGAACACATGAATGAGTTTGTAGAAACCAATTGGGTTATGATACTGATGTGGTTTTTTCTTTTGGGAATGATCATCAATTCATTTATAAAATCAAGCTATGATATAAGCCCTCAGCAGGCAGTACAGCTAATGAGTCATGAGGCAGGCAGTCTGGTGCTTGATATCAGAGAAGACAGTGAGTATCAATCCGGTCATATTAAGGATTCCATTCATATTCCACTGAGTGGACTCAAATCACGGATAAGTGAGCTGGATAAATATAAGAATAAAAATGTTATTTTGGGTTGTCGTTCCGGCAGTCGCTCCGGTAGGGCATGCGGAATGTTAAAGAAAAATGGTTTTGAAAAGGTACACAACCTGCGCGGTGGTGTTCTGGCCTGGGAAAAAGATAACTTACCAATGAATAAAGGTTAACACATGTCTAAAATACAAGCAGATATTATCGTTTATCTGACTCAATCTTGCCCCTATTGCGTGAGAGCCAAAAGCTTGTTAAATTCCAAGGAAATAAACTATACAGAAATTGATGTGGGTGCTCAGCCTGAATTACGAAACGAAATGATACAAAAAAGTAGTGGTGTGACCTCAGTACCGCAGATTTTTATCGACGAAACGCATGTCGGTGGTTGTGATGCTCTCTTTGCTGCAGAGTCGGCAGGTAAACTGGATGCTTTGTTATTTCCTTCAGGTTAAGTTTTGACCCTATGTTTTAATCGACACTATGTTTAATCGACACTATGTTTAATCAACACTATGTTTAATTGACACTATAGTTTTAATCAAAGTACAGGAGTATCGATATGAGTGATGCAGTGCATATTGTTTGTCCTCATTGTGATGGTATTAATCGAATTCCCGGCAGTAAATTATCAGCAGGCGGAAAGTGTGGTAAATGCCAGCAGTTATTATTGACAGGTCAGCCTGTTGAGCTGAATGCATCACGTTTTAACAAGCACATACAAAAAAATGATTTACCGGTTCTGGTTGATTTCTGGGCACCCTGGTGTGGACCCTGTAAGATGATGGCCCCTGTGTTTGAACAGACAGCCCGTCATTTTGAGCATCAATTAGAGCTGGTTAAAGTTAATACCGAACAGGAACAAAGTCTGGCGGCTCAATATAATATCCGTAATATTCCAACTATAGCACTGTTTCATCATGGTAAAGAAATTGCACGTCAGGCAGGTGCGATGGACAAAAACAGCTTAATCCAGTGGCTGCAGAGTCATCTATAAGTATTTAATATAAACACGTTGAGTAGTTACACAATAACATTTATCAGGAAAAATCAGGGATTATTATGGCAGACGAACAAGCAAATGAAACAAATAATGAAGTAGCAGAGCAACAGTTTATTATTCAAAAAATCTACTGTAAAGATGTCTCTTTTGAAACACCAAATTCACCGGAAATGTTTACCCTTAAGTGGGAACCCGAATTAAAAATTGATCTGCATACAGCAGTTAATCCTCTGGGAAAAGACACTTTTGAAGTTGTTCTATCTGTTACTGCTACCGTGAAAGTGGGAGAAAAAACTGCTTTTCTGGCTGAAGTTCAACAGGCAGGCATTTTTAATGTGGTGGGTTTTGAGAAACAACAACTGGATGCTATGTTAGGCAGTTATAGCCCTAATATTTTATTCCCCTATGTTCGTGAAGTCATTTCTGAACTGGTGAATAAAGGTGGTTTCCCTCAGTTGATTCTGCAGCCGGTTAACTTTGATGCAGTTTATCAACAGCATCTGCAACAACGTCAGGCACAACAGGAAGAGGGTGACGCATCTGCTTCTGATGCCGTTCACTAGTCATATATCTAAATGACGGGTAAAAACAGTATGATCAAATCAATATGACAGCAAGCATCACCGTTTTGGGTGCAGGCTCATGGGGGACTTCGCTGGCTATTTTATTAGCAAAAAATGGCCATAAAGTGATCCTATGGGGTAGAAGTAAAGAAAAAATAGCTGCCATGCAGCATGCAGCTGAAAATACTTTCTTTCTTCCCGACATTACATTCCCTGAAAACCTGAGTCTCAGCAGCGATCTGAAACAGGCCGTGTTGCAAAGTGAAGAATTGCTTGTCGTCGTTCCCAGTCATGCTTTTCGTGATACCTTACTGAAAGTTAAAGCAATAAAACCACAAATTCAGCGTATAAGCTGGGCCACCAAAGGCCTGGAACCGGAAACCCACCGATTGCTGCATAGTGTTGTCGATGAGATATTTCAGACACCTGTCAAACAGGCTGTTATTTCCGGCCCTACTTTTGCTACTGAAGTGGCAAAGGGCTTGCCAACGGCTCTGACGGTTGCTGCCAATGATATTGGCTATGCTCAGAATATATCTAAATTACTCTGTAATGCGACTCTGCGTCCCTATGTCAGCCATGATATTATTGGTTTAGAAATTGGCGGGGCAGCAAAAAATGTGATGGCAATTGCTGCCGGTATTGCCGATGGTTTGGGCTATGGTGCCAATACCCGTGCTGCTCTGATCACCCGTGGGCTGAGTGAAATGAGCCGTCTGTCCCACAGGCTTGGAGCAGAAAACCAGACTATTATGGGCTTATCAGGTCTGGGAGATTTATTATTAACCTGCACCGATGACCAATCCAGAAACAGGCGTATGGGCCTTGCCATCGGCCATGGAAAAACCATTGAACAGGCAGAGACTGAAATTCAACAGGTCGTTGAAGGTGTTCAGGCAGCCAGACAAATATATTCTCTGGCACAGGAGCTAAAAGTTGAAATGCCTATTGTTGAGCAGGTGTATCAGGTTTTGTACCAGGGACTGGCACCTCAAAAGGCAGTGCAGAATCTATTAACTCGAGATTATAAATCAGAATAAGGGTTATCAGTGCATGGATAATCAACCTATCGGTATTTTTGATTCCGGGGTCGGTGGCCTCTCGGTTTTACAGCATATCCATCAATTATTACCCTCTGAAGACCTGCTTTATGTTGCCGATAGTGGCCATGCACCTTATGGCTGTAAAGATGAACTTTATGTTGAGCAGCGCTCCAGAATCATAACAGAGCATTTGCTGGCAAAGGGTGCAAAAACTATTGTGATCGCCTGTAATACTGCCACTGCTTCAATTATTGAATCCTTTCGCCAGCAATATGGCATTCCATTTATTGGTGTCGAACCGGGTATAAAACCTGCGATAGCCATGAGCAAAAATAACAATATTGGCATTATGGCAACGGCAGGTACATTATCCAGTGAGCGCTATAGTGAATTAAGTCAGCGTTTTTCCGCTACGGTTAATTTATTTAACCAGGCTTGCCCGGGTTTGGCGGATCAGGTTGAAGCCGGTTTGCTTGATACACCGGAAACCATCTGTTTATTAGAGAAGTACCTGTCCCTGCTATTGGCAAAACAGGTTGATACAATTGTTCTTGGCTGTACTCATTATTCTTTTCTAACAGGACAGATCCAAAAAATGATCGATGCTTCAATCAATCTGGTTGATACCAGCCATGCGATAGCAGAACAATTACTGCGCGTGCTTGAAAGGACTGCTTTGAAAAATCCATCAGGTGATGGTTCTATTGAATATTTCAGCACCGGTTCTATTAATGCTGCTCAGGCAACCATGAGCTGTCTGCTTAAGAAAGACGTAATAGTAAGGGATTTATTTTAGTAACGCACACCAGCATCATTATTCATAATAAGAAACAAAATAATTGGTCGCTATTCAGTATGTATTCCTAAATAATGTTTGTTAAGCAACCACAGGCTTTTTGCTAACAATAGACTGAGTA
>Ga0164313_10006532_pt1 | contig 10277 bp, 10 predicted proteins | sample GuaBasSedimGuay4_FD_113735 | JGI IMG/M metagenome (GOLD analysis project Ga0164313, IMG submission 113735) | Subseafloor sediment microbial communities from Guaymas Basin, Gulf of California, Mexico - Guay4, Core 4569-4, 0-3 cm | ecosystem: Environmental > Aquatic > Marine > Hydrothermal vents...
AATCAAGAGCCAGGATTCAAGACATAAAACAAGAAACTTAACACTTTTATTATGACTGGTATGAAGAAGAAATTATACTGTTTTCTTACAATTTTTATTTTAATTACCACTGTTACGGCATTTGCCCAGGATGATCTTGTAGTTGAGAAAACCAGGGTAAGAAAAAGCGGATTGGGCTTACATGCTGGTTCCACTACGGGATTGGGTATTTCCTATCGGTACTGGCCCGATGCGTTTGGCTTCCAGGTGACCTTTTTACCAATGATCTCCAGTTCAAACTCCTATGTAAGTATTGGTATTACAGGAATGTACAAAGTTAGTGAAATGCAAGCACTGGATGTTTTCTTATATGCAGGGAACCATTTTATTTACAGGAATGATAATTATTACTATGATCCTGCTTATTATGGGGACTATGATAATTCCTCCAGTTGGGCCTGGAATTTTGGCCTTGGGGCAGGCCTGGATATTAAACTGGCAAAAGTTTTGAGATTAAGTTTGATGACAGGTTTTGGTAACTATGATATCTTCGGGGATTACACCTTCACCTTTGCCGGGGAAATAGGCTTTTACTATATGTTTTAGGGCTTAAAAACTGCTAAAACTGACAGCTACACTATTCCGGCAAAACCCATAAAAGCCATTGCTAATAATCCTGCCACAATAAAAGCAATTGGCACACCTTTCATCCCTTGTGGAATATCTGCCAAATCGAGCTGTTCCCGGATACTTGAGAAAATAATTAATGCTAATCCAAAGCCCAATGCACTTGCTGCAGCAAAAACAACTCCTTCTATTAGGTTGTAATCATTTTGAATTGTTAAAATGGCAACTCCCAATACTGCACAGTTTGTAGTTATAAGCGGCAGGAAAATCCCTAAAGCCTGAAAAAGTGCAGGACTAACTTTCTTTAGAATGATTTCGACAAGCTGTACCAATGAAGCTATGATCAGGATAAATGTGATCGTTTGCATGAAAGCAATGCCAAGGGGGTCTAGTATATAAATCTGGATAAGGTATGTGGTAAGGGTTGCCAATACCATTACAAACATCACTGCCCCTGACATTCCTATGGCTGTTTCCACTTTATTGGAAACTCCTATGAAAGGGCATATACCAAGAAACTTGGCAAGTACAATATTGTTTACAAATATAGCCGAAATAATAATTGCAAGATATTCCATAATATGTCGTTTAGGCTGATTTTGATTTTATTTTTTGCATTAACATGATCAGATATCCCAGTGCTATAAATGCACCTGGTGCAAGAATAAATAATAGCATTCCATCTCCTTCAATAAATTTGAAACCAAAAATGGCCCCGCTTCCAAGTATTTCCCTGACACCTCCAAGTACCACTAGTGCAAATGTAAAGCCTATACCCATACCCAGTCCGTCAATTATTGAAGAAGTTATGTTGTTTTTTGAAGCAAATGCCTCCGCCCTTCCAAGAACAATACAGTTAACCACTATAAGTGGAATAAACAGTCCAAGTGCATCAAAAAGAGTAGGAAGAAAAGCTTGCATCGATAATTCTACAATGGTTACAAAAGAAGCAATAACCACAATAAATGCAGGGATCCTTACTTTATCAGGAATAAAATTCTTAATTAGGGATACAACCAGATTACTCATTGTTAGTACAAAAAGGGTTGCAAGTCCCATTCCCAAACCATTAATAGCGCTTGTTGTGGTTCCAAGGACAGGGCATAATCCCAGAAACAATACAAATACCGGGTTCTCTTTTATTAGCCCCTTTGTTAAATTTTTTATTTGACTCATTTTTTGACTCCTTTCATATAAGTTATATATGCACGTTCAACAGCATCGCAAAAGGCCCTGGAACTTATGGTTGAGGCCGTAATGGCATCCACATCACCACCATCTTTTGTTACTGCTATTTTAAAAGTGGACGGGTTTTTACCCTGGAATTGAAGACTCCAGTCTGATTTTTTTCGTTCCATTTTATCTCCAAGGCCGGGTGTTTCTTTATGTTCAAGTACAGCAACATCTTTAATGGTCCCATCTGGCAGAAAACCTATCATTACCTTTATCTCACCAGTGAAACCAAGATTGGTAGAGCTCTCAACTGCTGTGCCCACAAGTTCACCGTCTTTCTTAGCAGGGTATAATGTAAGTGAATCCCCATTTTCAGTTGCTACTTTGTATTCTTCAGCATTAGGTTGATTATTAAATTCAGGTACAACATTTTGAATAGCTTCTATCTTTTTTGCCAGTTTGGCTGCAGCAATTGGCTCTTTAGTGACCTGATAAACCAATCCAAGGGAAGTGGAAGCAACAAAAGTGATAACAAACAAAGCGATCAGCATATTGACTAAGGTTGATTCTTTTTTAGCCATTTTTCACCTCCTCTCCGAATCTTTTAGGTTTTGTGTATGAATTTATAAGGGGCACAAAAGCATTCATAATAAGTATTGCAAACTGTACTCCCTCAGGGTAAGCCCCATACCTTCTTATTATAACGGTAAGTAAACCTATTCCAACACCAAAAATAATCATCCCCTTAGGTGTCATTGGGGAGGTGACATAATCGGTTGCCATAAAAATTGCCCCCAATAATAATCCTCCGGTAAGAATATGGAAAACAGGATCAGCGTTTTGTTCAGGGTTTACAAGCCAGAGAATTCCAGTGAACAGGACAACTGTTCCAATAATGGAAATAGGGATATGCCAGGAAATAATCTTTTTTGCCAGTAAATATAAAAATCCAAGGATTAATGCTACCGCAGCAACCTCTCCAAATGATCCTCCCATTTTGCCATAAAACATTTCCATAGAAGTAGGGATATTCTTCAAAATACTATCAACAGTTTCAGAATTTCTTAATCCTTCTTTTATTATTCCTAAAGGTGTAGCACCTGTTGTTGCATCAGTAAGTGGAGTTTGAAATCCCATGGGTACAGGCCAGCTGGTCATTTTAACAGGAAATGATATAAACAGAAAAACGCGGCCAACGAGTGCCGGATTGAAAGGGTTGTTCCCTATTCCGCCAAAAGTCATTTTCCCTACGCCTATTGCCACAAGGCTGCCAATAACTACCAGGCCAAGTGGTATATTAACGGGTAAACAAAATGCCAGTAACATGCCGGTCAATATTGCTGAATGGTCGTTTATTGATAGTTTCTTTTTCAATAGAAACTTTTGAATAATAAATTCAAATAGTAAACTTGATAAGATAGCAACGGCAGTAACAATTAAAGTCCTCCACCCAAACATCCAGGCTGAAACTGCAAAAGCCGGTAATAAAGCAATGATGACCCCTCTCATGAGTTTTTTTGTAGAGTCCTGGCTATGCAGATGTGGAGACAGGGATATGGTAATTAGTTTATTCATATTTTTATTATTTAACTAAACTATTTTCTGCTTCGAATTATTTGCCCAACCCTGAATTTTCCAAGCCTGATATAATCAAGTAAGGGGCGGTTGGCCGGACATATATAACTGCATGAACCACATTCAATGCAATCCATGGTTCTTTCATTTTCTGCCCGGTCAAACATAGCTTTTTCAGTCAGGGTCATTAATAAATATGGCTCCAGGCCCATCGGGCAAACGGAAATACATTTTGCACAACGGATACAGGGATCTACTGCTTCTCTTTGACTTTCCCCTTCAGGAATAAGAAGTATTCCTGATGTTCCTTTCATTACCGGAACATCAACTGAATTCAATGCTTTACCCATCATAGGCCCGCCATTAATGATCTTTCCTGTACCTTCAGGAATGCCGCCGGCAGCTTCAATGAGCTGGTTGACAGGGGTGCCGATTCTTACCAGGAAATTTGAGGGCTGTTTCACGCCTTTCCCGGTAACAGTAACTACTCTTTCAATTAAAGGTTTGTTTTTTTGTACAGCCTCATAAACAGCAAAAGCGGTACCAACATTTTGTACCACAGCGCCAACATCAATGGGTAAACCACCAGAAGGAACTTCTCTTCCTGTAAGTGCTTTGATTAATTGTTTCTCACCACCCTGCGGATATTTTACTTTGAGAGGGATAACGCTTATCTCAGGATACTGGCTTGCAATTTGTGTGAGCTTGCTCAGGGCATCCGGTTTGTTATTTTCAATTCCAATTATACCTTTAGTTACATTCAGGGCTTTCATGATCAACCTTAATCCAACAAGGATTTCTTCGCCTTTTTCAAGCATTAATCTATGATCGGAAGTCAGGTATGGTTCACATTCTACCCCGTTAAGGATCACAACTTCTGCTTTTTTTCCCCTGGGTACCGACATTTTAACATGGGTAGGAAATGTCGCTCCCCCCATACCAACAATGCCCCCTGCCAGGGTTTTATCTATAATCTCCTTCCCGGTATAGGTAAACTCTTTGATCAGGCTGCTATTTGTATCTATTTCATCCATCCATTTGTCGGCCTCCGCTTCAATAGTAATAGAATTCCTTTTATACCCTGAACTATCCAGGCTTTTATCAAGCTTTACAACCTTGCCGGTTACCGGGGAATGAATGTTACCGGAAACAAAACCTTTATGCTCAGCAATGAGTTGACCTGTTTTTACCAGGTCCCCTCTTTTTACCTGGGCTGCTGCTGGCACTCCCAGGTGTTGAGAAAGCGGAACATTTATGGTTTTTGGCAGGTCTAGTACTGTAATCTTACTTCCTGCCGAAAATTTGTTTTCCGGTGGGTGAACCCCTCCTTTTGGAAATGATCTTAACACTGTATCTGTTTTATGTTAATGATTAATTATCTGTTTTTTTTGTTGATATTTGTTCAGTTGAGCTGGTTTTAGTTTCAACTTTTGCTTCTTCTTTTACCCGGCGGGGAGGGAAGTTGATCTCGTGAATAGCATTTGTAGGGCACTCTACAACGCACTTCCTGCAAAGTTTACATTTCTCGGAATCAATAAATGCCAGGTTATTATTCATTGTAATGGCATCAAAAGGACAAACCTTGAAGCATTTAGTGCAACCGGTACAGGTTACCGAACAGTACCTCTTTGCAATACCACCTTTATCTTCATTGACACAGGATACAAAGATCTTACGATCTTTTTTATTTCTTTTCCTAAGTTCAATAATGTCCCTGGGGCAGGCTTCCACACAGGCCCCACAAGCAACGCAATTATCATCAATAATTACCGGTAATCCGGTTTTTTCATCCATGTACATGGCATCAAAATCACAGGCATCCACACATTCTCCCAAGCCAAGACATCCATAAGGGCAATCTGTATCCCCTGTGTATAAATTATGGACGATTGTGCAGTTTTGTGCTCCGTCATAAGTATTGGTCCTTGGTCTGTGCTCGAATGAACCGGAGCATCTTATCACGGCAACCTGTGGGTCGGCTTCAACCGCTTCTAACCCAAGAATTCCGGCCACATTTGCCATAGTTTCGTTACCACCTACTGGGCAATACAGGTCTGCAAGACTGTCTGCTTTTACACAGGCTTCTGCAAAGTTCCGGCACCCCGGAAAACCACAGCCTCCGCAATTAGCACTTGGAAGGGACTCTTCCACCAGATCAATTTTTGGGTCCTCAAAAACTTTGAATTTTTGGGCAACGAAATAGAGGATGATAGCAGCGACCAAACCTAATGTGCTTAAAGAAATTATGGTATATAACAGAATTGAATTCATACGACCATGTTTAACTGATTTGTTTTAATGTAAATATAAACTGTTTATCTATTTTCTCACGAAATAAATAAAGTGTAGCATAATATATGGCCAGGGCCCCCAGAGAAGCAAGACCGGCCTTTCCTTCACTTTTTAAAACAGGGGACAGGGTGATAAGAATGACAAATAAAAGTATAAAAGGAAGGACATAGCCAAGGAAAAGCGCCTTGAAACCTAAAGATTGTTTCAAAACAACCCATACCTGATCCCCGGTTTTTACCTGAAAATCAGGATATTTAAGTTCAATTTCTTTCTCCTGCATATCTGAAGCGGAACATGCCCCTTTTGCATGGCAGGAGGAACAAGCCGACTGGGTAATAAAGTTGACTATTACCTGATCTCCATGAATTGAATCAATCCGGCCCAGATGCTCTATTTCTGATTTATTGGTCAAGTATAAAGGATATTTTTAGCAAATTTAAAATTGTTTCATTATTCATTGGCTTATTTGTATATAAATTTGAATTTTTCAAATATAATTTATCCTGATTTTAAATAAGATATTCTGATAATAAAAGTTACTTTTATGATGATTGTCTTATTATATATGGGTTTCCTACCTGATATTTTTGTAAAATTCATAATTTAGAGTGTATGAATTGACTGAATTTTGTAAGCAGGTTTTGTAAATATTTTATTATTCCAGGGAAAAGTGTTTTATTTATTAATGCAAATGGTTTTTTATTCATTTATAATGGTTGGGTATTAACTTATGGTACAGCATTATCCTAAAAGGGAAGGGGAAAATTCTATTGAACAATATTTAGCTGATGAATTTAGGAAATTGGAAGTTAATTTACGTAAGGCCTGGTCTTTATTCGATGAGGCAGCAATTCATGATTTCCGTGTTTCTTTAAAAAAATTAAGGGCTGTAATGGCTTTTATTAAGAAATATGGTCTTTCTAAACAGGAATTTGGAAGCTTTTTAAAAGGACTAAAGCCTGTTTTTAAGTCCGGGGGCAGGTTAAGGGACCTGCAGGTCAATCATCAGCTTATCAGGGACTATGAAAAAAAGTCAGGTAATAACTTTGTTAGTTTCAGGGCTTTTATTTCAAGGGAAATCCTTTTAGTGGAGGAGGATTTTAAACATATATCGAAAAAGGCTATACAATTATCTGAGAAGTTGGAGCAATCAGATTTGTTGAATGGGGTGAAGGCGAAAGAGAATGAAATTCAGAATGCTTCAAAAATATTTTTAGGAAAGTCTTTTAAAAAAGCCTTAAAAATACTTTTATCTGATATCCCTGAAAAGGCTAGGTTTCATCGGATAAGGAAGATTTTGAAAAAAGCGCGTTTTGTTTTTGAGATGAACATTGATCAGGAGTGGAGCACTATGGATCACCATGCTCATTTGAATTCATTAAAAGATCTTGAAAGCATTTTGGGAACCTGGCATGACAGTATTTCATTTCAAGCTGAATTGAAGTCTTATCTGGGTGGTATGAATGATCCGGAGGCCGACTATCCTGAAACTTACCAGGCCTTACTTTGGCAAATTGATTCTGATATTCATGAGCAGCTTTTAGGTTTTGAAGATTTGTTTATGAAGGAGTATCATTGGTTTTTACAATTGTCTTATCGTTTGGATTAAATTATTAGCTGATTAAAAGGCTTCTATGCTATCTGGCTGAAAGTAAAGACAAATGAGAAACAAACTAATCACAATTTATTCAATCAGCTTATAACACTCCAGTTAATTGAGCTGTCTTTTAAATTTTGTAACTGTGTTACCAGTACCCTGTTTTCAGGAAAAGATAAGCCGGGATCCTTTTCAAGGATTTGTTCTGCCACATTTCTTGCATACTGAAGTATCTGTCCGTCCTGTCCCAGGTTTGCTATCTTCAAATTAAATGCAATCCCACTTTGTTGGGTCCCTTCAATATCTCCAGGTCCCCGAAGTTTGAGGTCAACTTCTGCAATTTCAAACCCATCGTTTGTACGTACCATGGTATCCAGTCTTTTTTTTGCTTCAGAGGAAAGTTTAAAAGAGCTCATAAGGAGACAATATGATTGCTCACTTCCTCGTCCAACCCTTCCACGTAGCTGGTGCAATTGCGAAAGTCCGAACCGTTCTGCGCTTTCAATTACCATTACAGATGCTTTTGGAATATCTACACCCACTTCAATAACCGTTGTTGCAACCATAATCTGTGTTCGCCCGGCCACAAAGTGTTGCATGGATGCTTCTTTTTCTTCAGATTTCATTTTTCCATGTACTACACTTATAGCATATTCGGGAGAGGGGAAAGCCCTTGAAATACTTACATAGCCATCTTCCAGGTCTTTGTAATCCATTTTTTCAGATTCTTTGATCAGAGGATAAACGATAAAGATCTGTTGGCCCGCTTTGATTTGCTTACGGATAAAACCAAAAACCCTGTTGCGCTGACTGTCAAAAAAGTGTAGTGTTTTAATTGGTTTCCTCCCAGGAGGAAGCTCATCAATTACAGATACATCAAGGTCGCCATAAAGTGTCATAGCAAGTGTGCGTGGTATCGGTGTTGCCGTCATAACCAGAACATGGGGAGGGTGAACATTCTTTTTCCATAGTTTACTGCGCTGGGAAACACCAAAACGATGTTGTTCATCAATGATCACAAGCCCCAGGTTTTTAAACAGTACTGTTTCTTCAATCAAAGCATGAGTGCCAATAATAATGGGAAGTTTGCCACTTTGCAGGTTCTCATGGATAATTTTTCGGTCTGCTTTTTTTGTTGAACCGGTCAATAAACTTATTGGAATATTTAATTTTTCTGTGAACTTGCTAAGGGTATTTAGATGTTGTTTTGCAAGGATCTCTGTTGGAGCCATAAGGCATGTCTGATATCCATTATCTAAAGCAATTAGCATGGACATTAAAGCCACTAGTGTCTTGCCACTCCCTACATCTCCCTGAAGCAGGCGATTCATCTGTTTTCCGGAGCCAAGGTCGGACCGGATTTCCCTGATTACTCTTTTTTGGGCCTCTGTTAAAGAGAAAGGTAAACAATGATGGTAAAAATTATTAAGATTATCGCCAACTTTTGAGAAAACATATCCTTTGAATTTAGTTTTTCGATTAGCTTTTAGTTTAAGAAGGTTCAGCTGAATATAAAACAGTTCTTCAAATTTAAGGCGGAAGGTTGCTTTTTTGAGAAGTTCAGGATTTTCCGGAAAATGAATATTGATCAGTGCTTCTTTCCAGGAGATAAGATTAAGTTTTTTTACCAGATAAGCCGGGAGGGTTTCATAAATATGTTCACTAACTTTTTGAAGCAGGTTGTATTGAAGCTTTTGGATGGTTTTTGAAGAAATATAATTTGTTTTCAGCTTTTCAGTAGTACTGTATAATGCCTGGAGCCCTGAAGATAGTCTACCTTCCTTTTTTGAAGGGTCATCAATTTCAGGATGGATCAGATGAATTTGTCGCTGGTAAATGCTGGGTTTGCCAAATACAATATACTCCTTGTTTTCACTTATGCTGTCTTTAATCCATTTTATCCCGTGAAACCATATTAAACTCACGCTGCCTTCTGAATCATAAAATTCTGCAACCAGTCTTTTGCGACCACGATTACCTTCAAGCCTAAAACCTCCGATTTTTCCTTTAAGTTGAATATAACTGAGGTCGCTATTTATTTGCCGGCTAGTATAAAACTTACTACGATCGATATATTTATAAGGAAAGTAGGTTATCAGATCATAATAAGAATTTATATTGATCTCTGAGCTAAGTAGTTCTGCTCGTTTGGGCCCAACTCCTTTTAAAAATTTAATTTCTTGTTGAAATAGATCTGACATAAAACATTAAATTTTAGGCTATCTGCAATAAACAAAATTAGATTATCTTTCTGAAGAATTAAACCTATAAGTTCTGAATTATTAACATTTTGTAAAAAAAGTGATAAAATTGCAATATTTTTGATTCAGGCAAAGTCTAAGTTAAGTAGGATGAAGGATAAATACCGGCATTTTTGGAAGGGCATAAAATATAAGTTGTTTTCCCGACATCGATACGGCTTTGGTATTCATTCTCCTTTTGTGTTTGAATTCATCACAGAAGTGCTGAGGAATAGTGAAGAGAAACATGTATATGCGAAAATAGAAGGGCTGAGAAAGCGCTTGCGGAGTTCACAGGAAATAGTTAGTTACATGGACCCTGGTTCTGGCTCTGTTACTTTGCCGGTTAAGAACCGGAAAATTACGGACATTGCAAAAGCTGCTTCCATTTCCAGTAAATATGGAAAGTTAATTTACAGGATTGTTGAAAAATATACTCCTGAAACTATCGTGGAGATAGGAACATCATTGGGTATAAGTACTTTGTATTTGTCTAAAGCAAATGAAAAGGCACAGGTTTATACACTTGAAGGTGCTGAACCTGTTGCAGAAATAGCACAGGATAATTTTTCTGGAATGAATGCTATGAATATTCAATTAAGAGCGGGACTTTTTAAAGATTCATTGCCAGAAACACTTCGCGGGCTTAAAAGTGTAGATCTGGTTTTTTTCGATGGAAATCATACGAAAGATGCAACTCTTGATTATTTTAATCAATGTCTGGACAAGGCGGGAAATCAAACAATTTTTATTTTTGATGATATTCACTGGTCCGAAGGAATGGAGGATGCCTG
>Ga0164313_10006533_pt1 | contig 10275 bp, 11 predicted proteins | sample GuaBasSedimGuay4_FD_113735 | JGI IMG/M metagenome (GOLD analysis project Ga0164313, IMG submission 113735) | Subseafloor sediment microbial communities from Guaymas Basin, Gulf of California, Mexico - Guay4, Core 4569-4, 0-3 cm | ecosystem: Environmental > Aquatic > Marine > Hydrothermal vents...
AGAAAAGCAAGAAGAAAAGTGGAAAACCCCATAAGAAATCTATGTTTTTTTGGAAAAAAATCTGCTTGTGGTTGAATACGCCCTGGAAGCAAAGATGGAAAACCTTAGATAAATAATATTATTTACACAGAGTTTGTAACATGCTTTTCATAGTTGTAACAAGAATTGGTTGTAACAAATTGTAACAGTTAAAATTTCTTTCTTAATTTCATTTTATCGCCATCCCGGATCATATGAAGGCGGCTTAGGAACGACTGTCCCAGAAGGACTTCGGTGGGAAATGAGCCTTCCAGAACGACGGCCTGAACATTATAAATTTGAATATGCCCTATTTTCACTTTGTCCAGAGTGAGACTGTATCCTCTGGCAATACCTGATGCGGTGGATGCCTGCATTGGTATTCCTTTTTTGTATTTTAAGCCGATCCTTTTTGCTGCTTGCGAGCTTAATGCCACGGACGTGGCACCGGTATCAATTAAAAAATGAATGGAGAAATTATTAATACTGCCATGGATGCGAAACATATTAGTCATATCTTTCCAGACAACCAGTTCTTTACCGGGATCGGCTTTTTTGAAACTGGTGGTAATTTCTGAGCCCAGTTTAAATTTTTTCTTTTTACCATGCAGTTGCAAAATAACAGCTTCACTATCAGAGCTGATTAATGTCACCCCCTGATAAGTTTTGCCTTTTTTCAGAAGTTTTTGCTTACCATCTATTGATACCATCGCTTTATCTGTAAACAAAGCCATGATTTTTATTTTATGACTGGCATAGGTATTTGCAATAGGGAAAAAAGTGATTAGTAAGATAAGCAAAATAAGTGTACGAATACGGATCCGCAGTTTGAATTTTTTTTTATTATCCGATTGCAGCAATTTCACTTAGAACTCCATTTAATAAAATTTAACAATAAGGAATAAGCAAATCCAGGCATAAACACCCGCCAGCACATCATCAATCATAATGCCAAAGCCGCCTGCCACCTGTTTATCAAGATAGCGGATAGGCCAGGGTTTTACAATATCAAAAAAGCGGAACAAAAGAAAACCGACCAGTACCCATTTCCAGTCAAAAGGTATTAAAAACATAGTGATCCAGAAACCCACAAATTCATCCCAGACAATACCGGAGAAATCATGTACTTTTAAATCATCCGAGGTGATCTGACAAATCCTGATACCAATAAAAAAAGCGGCTAGTGTTATTAGTCCATAAATAGCCCATGGTAACTGTATTAATAACAAATAAAGAGGGATTGCCGCCAGTGTACCAAAAGTGCCCGGGGCAAATTTAGCTAAGCCGGAACCAAAACCAAAAGCCAGAAAATGCCAGGGATTTTTCCATACCTGATGACGTGCTCGTATTGCATCTTTATCCAAAGTGATCGTAACCTCTTGTATGAATTTTATACTCTTGCCTGCCAGAGCCCTGAGCGTCTTCTTCTAACAGCCGCAGTCCTTTTTGAGCAGTAATAGTGCCAATAGCGATAAAGTGGGGGTATTGATTCTTGATCTCACACCAGTCGTTCTCAGACAGAGTAAAGCAAAGCTCATAATCATCCCCTCCGGTAAGCGCTTTTTCCCAGGCAGCTTTTCTATCCAGACAGGCCAGGGATGCTGCCAGAGGTATTTTTTCCAGCAACAATTCTGCACCCACATCGCTCGCTTTTAAAATATGTCCCAAATCAGATATCAGACCATCCGATAAATCTATGGCAGAATGCGCAATTTTCTGTAAACTCAAACCTTCTTTAACTCTTGCCTGTGGATAGTTAAGCGCATCCAGAGCCTGTTGTTTATCATGCCTTGAAAGACAGCTGTATTGCTCATCATTTTTTTTTAAGGCAATTTCCAGGCCAATTGAAGCTGCCCCTAAAGCACCGCTAACAACAATAACATCTTCAGGTTTTGCACCTGAACGCTGCATAGCACTGTGTTTATCCAGATAACCACAAACCTGAATGGTCACTGACAATGGCCCACGGGTTGTATCACCGCCAATCAGTTGAATATGATGATCTCTGGCAAGAGAGAAAAGAGATTGTGAAAATTTTTCTAACCATTGTTCACGAGAGATATTGTCATTTACTTCAGGCAGAGTCAGACTCAGGGTAAACCAGGCAGGCTCAGCACCCATGGCAGCCAGATCACTCAGATTAACAGCAAGCGCCTTGTATGCAATAGCCTCGGGAGGTGTGTCGTCAGGAAAATGTATGCCACTGATAAGGGTGTCAATTGAAAAAGCCAGATTGGACTGCTCACGGGGAGCAACAATCGCACAATCATCACCGATACCCAGAATAAGATCGGGACGAGAAACTTGCTCCGGTGCAGCAAAAAATGATTGAATAAGCTGGAATTCTGATCCGCAAGCATGAACATTTTTATCGTTCATGTATTACTTTTTTCGAGCTTTCTTTTTACGTGGTGCCTTCACTTCAGCTTTACGTAATTTGCCTGCAACCTTATCCATAATGCCATTAATGAACTTATGTCCATCTTCAGCACCAAATATCTTTGCGCACTCAACTGATTCATTAATCGACACCCGATAAGGAATGTCAGGGCGCTGCTCCAGTTCAAAAACACCGATTAACAGAATAGCCTGTTCAACCGGATCAACTTCTGTAAAAGTACGACTTAAAAAAGGCTCCATGAGATCAATCAATGCCATTTTATGAGAAGTAACAAAGTGCAAAATTTCCTGAAAATAATTCACATCAGCATTTTCCATATCATGTTCACTGATAAAGTGAACTTCAATTTCAGAAACATTCTGGCCAGTCAATAACCATGAATAAAGAGCCTGAACTGCAAACTGTCGTGATTTAGATCGATTTTTCACTACTACTCTCCAGGACAAATAGTCCCAAACAAAACCTAAGGAACGTTCACGCCCCTAAGCAAAATTTTTCAGAAGGTTAACCATTTCTATTGCTGACAGCGCTGCTTCAGTTCCCTTGTTACCGGCTTTGGTACCGGAACGTTCGATAGCCTGCTCAATGGTATCAACCGTTAAAACACCAAAAGCGACGGGCAAGTCATATTCCATACACACCTGAGCCAGACCTTTTGAATTTTCATTGGCAACAAATTCAAAATGCGGCGTACCGCCACGAATAACAGCGCCCAGTGCAATGATGGCATCATATTTTTTGCTTGCCGCCATACGTTTGGCAGCAAGAGGTATTTCCACGGCACCCGGTACACGAATAATTTCGATATCGTCTTCCGTACCACCATGTCTTAAAATTGTGTCAACTGCACCACTGAGTAAAGACTCCACGAGAAAACTATTAAAACGACTGATTACGATGCCGAATTTAGCATTATCAACAACCATTTCACCTTCAAATGTTTTTATATTCATTCTTTATCCTGAGTCAATTCTTTTATATATTCTTATGATTTAATATCTACTGGTTTTTTACTAACTGACCTGAGTAGTATTCAACAACTTCCAGTCCAAAGCCTGATAAACCATGTATTTTCTTTGGAGCTGACATGACTTTCATTTGTTTAACGCCTATAGACTTTAATATCTGAGCACCCAAACCATAGGTACGTAAATCTTTGGTCTTACCCGGATGGGAAGACAGTTTACCCTGCTGTAATTTCTGGTAATGATCAATTCGGTGAGTCAATTCACTACTGGTTTCATGACTACGCAAAATGACGATAACACCACTGCCTTCTTCATCCATTCGCTGCATAACATCACTGAGGGGCCAGCCGCAATCATCCATTTTGGCACCCAGCATATCACAGAAGGAATTTTCCATATGAACCCTGACCAGCACCGGTTCATCCTGATTAATTTGTCCTTTTATCATTGCCAGATGGACCTGACCTGAAATAGCATCATGATAGGCTTCCAGACGAAAATCACCTGATTCTGTCGGTAGATTACATTCACTGACTTTTTCTACTGAGTGCTCATTTTTTAAACGGTATTCAATAAGATCAGCAATCGTACCTATTTTAAGATTAAATTTCTCTGCAAAGGCCTCCAGATCAGGCCGTCTTGCCATAGTACCATCTTCATTAAGAATCTCAACTATCACTGCTGAAGGATCTAAACCGGCAATTCTGGATAAATCACAACCTGCTTCAGTATGACCGGCACGGGTTAATACACCACCGGGCTGGGCTGATAAAGGAAAAATATGTCCAGGCTGAACAATATCCGATGGTTTGGCATCTTCAGCAACAGCGGCCAGAATAGTAACAGCACGATCGCCGGCTGAAATTCCTGTGGTTACACCTTTTGCTGCTTCGATAGAGACCGTAAAATTAGTACCGTACTCTGCACTATTACTATCAACCATCAGAGGAATTTGTAATTGCTTACAATGCTGCTGGGTTAAGGTCAGACAAATCAGACCACGGCCGTTTGTCGCCATAAAGTTCACATCTTCAGGTGTCACTTTGCAGGCAGCCATAAGCAGATCGCCTTCATTTTCACGGTCTTCATCATCAACGATGATAACCATCTTTCCCTGACGGATATCTTCCAGTATTTCTTCAATCGAATTAAAATTTGCCATATTTATTGTTTATCTTGTTCACTCGTAGTTGTTTGTAAAAATTAGTTGTTTGTTAAAAATAATCCCTATCAGCTTAGGAAGCCGTTTTCTGCCAGTAAAGCCATTGTGACACCCTGCTGAGATGACACTTCTGCCGCTTTATCACCCAACAACAGCCGTTCCAGATAACGGGCGATAATGTCTACTTCAAGGTTCACTTCTTCGCCTGCCTGAGCCGCTGATAATGTGGTCTCATCCAGTGTATGTGGGACTATATTCAATTCAAAAACCGTACCGTTCAGTTCATTAATGGTTAAACTGATACCATTTATACAAATCGAGCCTTTTGCGGCAATATATTTTGCCAGTTCATCCGGTGCCTGAATTTTAAAATGAATTGAACGACCTGCATGGCTGCGTTCTATAATTTTTCCCAGACCGTCAACATGGCCACTGACTATATGTCCCCCCAGATGAGTAGTAGGCAATAAGGCTTTTTCAAGATTGACCCTGCTGCCGACTTTAATCTGTTTAAAACTGGTTTTTTTTAATGTCTCACCGGACACATCTGCCCAAAAACCATCACCCGGCAGTGAGACTGCCGTTAAACAAATACCATTGGTCGCAATACTGTCACCAATAGCCACATCAGAAAGGTCCAATATACCGGTTTTAATATAAAAACGACTATCCAGCCCTTTGGGTTCAATAGCGGCAATTTGTCCTACTGCCTGAATAATGCCGGTAAACATAGCTGTCCTGTATTCCTATTTTTTATCTCTAATTTCCGGTATCGCTGTAATACGAAAATCCGCTCCCACAGCACGAATATCCTGAATATCCAGATTAATCCGTTTGTCCATGGTATCCAGACCGGGAAGATTAAATAAACCTCTGGCATCACTGCCCATTAAATGTGCTGCCATATAAATAATCAGCTCATCAACCAAGCCTGCCTGCAGCATAGCACCGGTTAAAGTGGCTCCTGCTTCCAAAAGCACATCATTGTATTGCTGCTGAGCCATCAATGACAGCATTGCCGGCAAAGACAAGGCGGTCATGACCTGAGTTCCACTTTCTGCCAAAGCCTGGATTGGCAAAAAGTGGATACTGGCACCTTTGGACTGCAACTCATTTACTTTTTTCTGCTCAGCATGAGTCTGAGCCGTGGCAATAAGCGTTTTCCCCGGCAGACTCAGCATTTTTGCCTGCACCGGCATTCTCAGCTGAGTATCCAGAACAAATCGTTCTGGCTGCCTCATAGTGTTGGCAAATCGTCGGGAACGCACATTCATTGACGGATCATCAGCCAGAACCGTACCAATCCCTGTTAATATCGCTGAACTTTCTGCCCGTAAACGCTGCACATCTTCTCTGGCATCGGCGCAGGTAATCCATTTACTTTCACCACTGGCCATCGCAGTGCGACCATCCAGACTCATTGCCATTTTGCAGCGTATTCTTGGTCTTTTTTTAACCATACGCTGAATAAACCCGGGATTTAATTCTCTGGCTTCAGCGTCCAGAACACCGGTTACTACCTCCAGGCCATTTTCCTGCAGGCGTCTAACACCGTCACCTGAAACCAATGGGTTGGGGTCAACCATAGCAATAACCACCCGTTTTATACCTGCTTCAATCAAGGCATTGCTGCAGGGTGGTGTTTTACCGAAATGACTACAGGGCTCTAAGGTGACATAAGCGGTAGCGCCCTGTGCATTACTGCTGCTTTTTTTCAACGCTGCCAGGGCATTCACTTCCGCATGCCCTTGCCCGGCATATTGATGCCAGCCACGGGCAATTATTTTATCATCACGAACCACAACACAGCCCACTCTGGGATTAGGATGGGTGCTATACCAACCCTTTTTAGCCAGAGCAATGGCTTTTGCCATGTAGTATTCATCTCTCATTTTACTTAGGGTGATTCCAGACGTTCAATTTCCTGTCGGAATTCATCCAGATCCTGAAAGCTGCGGTAAACTGAAGCGAAACGAACATAAGCCACCTGATCCAGCTTTTTTAATTCGTCCATTACCCATTCACCCAGGCGTTCCGAAGGGACTTCTCTATCACCTGTTGCACGGAGGTTATATTTAATATGATTAATCGCCTGATCGATCGTTTCCATTGAAACAGGACGCTTTTCCAGGGCTTTTGACATTCCCCGGAATAACTTCTGCTCATCAAATGGAACCCTTGAACCATCACTCTTAACGATCCTGGGCATAACCAGTTCTGCTGTTTCAAAGGTAGTAAAACGCTCTGAACAAGTCAGGCATTCCCGTCTGCGACGTACCGAGACTCCCTCATTGGCCAGACGAGAATCAATGACTTTAGTCTCCGGGGCATTACAAAATGGACAACGCATAAGCTGCACTCATTTCTTTGAATATAATATTATGTGTATTTTTATTATGCATAGACGGGAAAACGTTTACACAAATCCAGAGCTTTTTGTTTAACCTGAATGACGCTGTCCATTTTTTCCATATTCTCTACCACACGATCAGCTTCATTCATTTGGCATAATTCATCCAGAATATCACAAATCCAGCCCGCCAGATCTGAGCTCTCCTGCTCTTTAAAACCACGCGTGGTAATCGCAGGAGAACCAATCCGTAAACCACTGGTAACAAATGGTGACTGTGGATCATTGGGCACCGAGTTTTTATTCACGGTAATATTTGCCAGCCCCAGTGCGGCATCCGCTGCTTTACCGGTTAATTCACGACTAATCAGACTAACAAGGAACAAATGATTGTCTGTACCGCCTGAAACTACATCATAACCTCGATCTAACACCACTTTTGCCATTGCTCTGGCATTTTCAACGACTTGCTTCTGGTAAATGATATAATCATCTTCCATCGCTTCTTTAAATGCCACCGCTTTGCCGGCAATCACATGCATCAGGGGCCCACCCTGAGTACCGGGGAAAATCATTGAATTTAATTTCTTCTCAATTTCTGGATTAGATTTTGCCAGAATAAGACCACCACGGGGTCCGCGTAAAGTTTTATGTGTGGTTGAAGTAGTCACATCGGCAATTTGTACCGGACTGGGATAAACACCTGCAGCAATTAAACCGGCAACGTGTGCCATATCAACCATCAGATAAGCACCGACTTCATCAGCAATATCACGAAAACGCTGCCAGTCCATAACGCGGGAATAAGCACTGAAACCTGCAATAATCATTTTCGGCTTATGTTCTCTGGCCAGACGTTCAACCTGATCATAATCCACTTCACCGGTTGCTTCATTCAGACCATATTGAACGGCATTAAATAATTTACCTGAAAAGCTGACTTTTGAGCCATGAGTCAGATGGCCGCCGTGCGCCAGACTCATTCCCAGCACAGTATCACCGGCATTAAGCAGCGCAAAATAAACGGCGGCATTAGCCTGAGAACCGGAGTGGGGCTGAACATTAGCATAATCAGCACCAAACAGCTTTTTAGCACGATCAATGGCCAGTTGCTCTGCAATATCAACATTCTCACAACCGCCATAATAACGCTTGGAAGGATAGCCCTCAGCATATTTATTGGTCAGCACTGAACCCTGAGCCTGCATCACTCTGGGGCTTGTGTAGTTCTCTGAAGCGATCAGTTCAATATGTTCTTCCTGGCGTATTTCCTCATGCTGCATGGCATTCCAAAGTTCATCATCGTAGCCAGCAATTGTCATATCTTTCGTAAACATGAGGATTCCTTATAAAATTAGGTTAAAATACAGCACTAAGCACACTGCCAAACGCTGAGCCCCGGGATCATACCCTATATCTTAAGCATTATAAACCTTAAATTTTATATTAGATAAGAGAATACTGAATTACCCATGAATGCACCACAAACACAAAAACCACGGTCTGAAACAGCGACTGAAAAAGCATCTTTAATTGATTATTTAAAAACCTGGCCGTTGTTTCTGCTGCCCCAGCATTTTTTATCTGCACTGATCCATCGTTTTATGCGCATAAAACACCCTGGATTTAAAAACCTGCAGATAAATCAGTTTGTCAGGCTGTTTAAAGTAGACATGAATGAGGCTGAGCAGGAAAACAGTACTGATTTCGTGGATTTTAACCATTTTTTTACCCGCAAGCTAAAATCAGAGGTCAGAATTGACAAAACGACTGATAATGAACTTTGCTGTCCGGTTGATGGCGCTGTCAGCGAACTGGGTACGATTGAGGATGAGCAATTAATTCAGGCAAAAGGCCATTACTTTGGTTTAAAGGAACTACTTGCGGGCGACCAGGCATTGACTGATACTTTTCGTAACGGCAAATTTGCCACAATATACCTCTCTCCCCGAGACTACCATCGAATTCACATGCCAATTGATGGTTCACTGCAGAAAATGCTGCATGTACCGGGACAATTATTTGGTGTAAATAAAGCTTCTGTAAAAGCAATTCCCCGTCTGTTTGCCCGCAATGAACGCGTTATTTCACTGTTTGAAACGCCTGCCGGCCCTATGGCATTAATACAGGTTGGTGCTATCTTTGTTTCCAGTATCGAGACTGTCTGGCATGGTGTGGTCACACCACCACGTCGCAAGCAGGTAGAGAGCTGGGAATATCAGGATCAAGCCAAAATAAGCAAGGCTCAGGAAATGGGACGTTTTAATATGGGCTCAACCGTTGTACTATTGTTTACCAAAGATGCCATCGAATGGGATAAAGAATTACAGACAGATCTTCCCGTACAACTGGGACAACGGCTGGCTTCAATAGTGCAATAATTCAGGCCCTATCAAAAGGAAAGGCAATCACATCATTAATATGTTGTGACTGACTCATCACCATCAGCAGGCGTTCAATACCAATTGCAACACCTGCACATTCAGGTAGATGGCCAACAGCCTCAAGAAAGTTTTCGTCCATAGGAATTTCATTAACACCCATCAGCTTCCTGGCTTGATTATCTGCCTCAAATCGAGTTCGCTGCTCTTCAGCATCATTAAGCTCATGAAAACCATTGCCTAATTCCATACCATTAATAAAGACTTCAAATCGCTCAGCAATCAACTGACCATTTTGCATAGCTGTTTTTGCCAGTGAAGCCTGACTGGCTGGATAATGATAGAGAAAACAAAGACAGGGCATATCATTTTTATTTTTACCTAAGCCGGGCTCAATCATATGACTGAATAATAATTCTAAAAACCGGTCACGGTGCTCATTATCATCCAGCACCTTAGCCAGCCCCACTTTATCAACACAGGCAAGCAACTCGGTTTTGCTGACAGTGTGAGGGTTAATATCCAGAACTTTCTGAAAAACCTCCTCATAACTAATAAACTCAGCGGCAGTCAATGCCATGCAGGGGGATAATAATAAAGTCAGTAATTGATCAACTTCATTCATCAGTTGATGATGATCCCAGCCATCCCGATACCATTCAAGCAAGGTAAATTCAGGATTGTGTTTCCGCCCGGATTCACCCTGACGAAATACCTTGGAGATCTGATAAATCGATCCACTGCCTGTGGCCAATAAACGTTTCATCGGAAATTCAGGTGAGGTATGCAGATAATAGTCCTCAGTCTGCATAGTTTGAGTCAGGGCAATATATCGCGTCCTGAAGCTTTCAATAAAAGGATCGGGAACCGTGGAACTTGATAAAATGGGAGTATCCACTTCCAGTACGCCATTTTCATCAAAAAAAGATCGTATTTTTCTAAGTGTATCAGCCCGGAGTTTGATTAATTCTAACGAAGCTGATGCCTGCCATTGC
>Ga0164313_10006534_pt1 | contig 10274 bp, 7 predicted proteins | sample GuaBasSedimGuay4_FD_113735 | JGI IMG/M metagenome (GOLD analysis project Ga0164313, IMG submission 113735) | Subseafloor sediment microbial communities from Guaymas Basin, Gulf of California, Mexico - Guay4, Core 4569-4, 0-3 cm | ecosystem: Environmental > Aquatic > Marine > Hydrothermal vents >...
AAGACTTTTAAATAAAGATCATGTGCAATTTTCCGTAAAAAGAGCTACTGAACTAACCCAAACAATGTATCAACTACAAGTAATAATGCCAGAGTCAAAAACAAAAAAGAACATCCTACTTAACATGGATGAACAACAGCAACTGTTAACTAAATTAATTGCTGAAAATCTCTAGGGTGTTGCATTGGCGAAGACAGGAAAAAGGTAGAATAATAAAAACCACCGAAAACATTGAATTTTCGGTTTTTTTTTTTATCAAATGCAAGAAAATGCACAAAAAAGCAAACTTTCGGTGTCTTAATCGGTGGACTAAAATCTCTTAACTGCTAAGTCCACCTATATAGGTGATTACTCACTGATATGCAGTACTTTGCATTTCACTCTTTTGCTTTAATAAATTAAATTTGTTAACTAAAAAATAGAGTGATAAAAGAAGATCATTCACAGTCCTTTTTGGATTGAACCTATAATAGGTTTGAAGAACCAGTTTACTTTTAAAAGATGACTAATTGTGCTATAGGGCAATTATGGTGGTTATTTTGTTGAATCGAAATATTCTATTCAGTTTTCAGGTTTTGTTTATTACCGAATAGGTAAAATTACTTCCTTTAAATTTGGACGGAACCATCTTTATTTAAATCATAAAGGATCTTTCTTAAAAGAAGACTATAAAATTAAAACGACACTCTCAGGACCAACTATAGGTATTGCTTTTCATTTTTGAAATTGGCAAAGGAAACTTCTTAAATAAATTAATAATTTTGTTTACAGACAAGCTGTTGTTTCAATCGTTTAAGAATAATCATTATGAAAATGTTAAAATCGAAACCGTTGGGTCATGTGCTCGTTGTTTTATTGCCCGTTTTTTTACTGTTCCAGTGTAATAATCCAGCAACTGCTCCAACTACAGAGGCAACATTTGCAGGTAGCCAAACATGCCTGGAGTGTCATGAAACGGAGTTTAATAGTTGGAAAGGTTCTGACCATGACAATGCCATGGATACAGCCATTGCCTCGACGGTCTTAGGCGATTTTAACAATACCGAGTTTGAAAGGGACGGATTTACCAGCCGGTTTTATAAAAAAGACGGGAAATATTTTGTCCATACCGAAGGTCCGGGAAGCGTCCCTGGTGATTTTCAAATTGCCTACACATTTGGTGTCAGGCCATTGCAACAATACCTTGTCCCATTTGAAAATGGCCGCTATCAATGCCTGCAGATTACCTGGGATACGGAAAAGAAACAGTGGTATCATCTTGCCGATTCTGTTTATCAAGGACAGGAAATCCTTCATGACGACTGGATGTACTGGACAAACAATGCCCAAAATTGGAATGGTATGTGTGCAGAGTGTCACTCCACCAACCTGCAAAAAAATTACAATCCGGAAACACATGTTTATCATACCACATGGTCAGAAATTGATGTAAGCTGTGAAGTATGTCATGGACCCGGTTCAGCGCATAATGAGTGGGCTACATTGAGTGAAAGAGTACGTAAAAAAGATCCCACCTCTGGATTGGTTGTTCAAACATCTAATATCACTTCCAAGCAGTTAGTAGATCAATGTGCTTATTGTCATGCACGCCGTACTTCGTTTGGTGATTTTGTACACCCGCATGATGAATTGTTTGATATTATCAGTCCGCAATTGCCTGTTGAACCTTTTTATTTTGCTGATGGCCAGATTCTGGAAGAGGATTATGTTTATGCTTCTTTTACACAAAGTAAAATGCATCAGAACAATGTACGCTGTACCAACTGCCACGATGCGCATAGCTTAAAGTTAAAATTAGATGGCAACAATCTTTGCTACCAATGTCATATAAAAGAAGATTATAGTATCTACGAGCATCATTTTCATAAAAATTTTAACGAAGATGGAGAGCCTCTGATCCTTGATAATGGTAAAAGAATCATTGCCGTAGGTGAAGGATCGGAATGTATTACCTGTCATATGCCTGGAAGGTATTTTATGGGTGTGGACTACAGAAGGGATCACAGTATGCGGATCCCCAGGCCTGATTTAAGTAATAAGCTCGGAACACCCAATGCATGTAATCAATGTCATACTGATAAAACTACAGAATGGGCTGCTTCTTATACAGAAAAATGGTATGGCAAACCCAATCGTTTTCATTTTGGGGAAACCATGTTTATGGCAGTAAGAAATGATACAACCGCATTACCTATGCTTTTTGATATAATAAGCGATGAAAACTCTTCGGCCTTAGTTAAAGCGTCTGCAGCCCATTACCTCAACAATTTCCCGAATGCTGAAACGCAAAAAATAAATAGGGAATTACTGGGAGACAAAGAGGCATTGGTTAGAAGGGAAGCTGTAAGAAATTTTATTCCTGCCGATGTGGAAGATCTTAAGTCAACAATTTTGCCCTTGCTTAACGACCCAACTTTAATGGTGAGGATGGAAGCGACTTCTCAGTTATCAGTTCTTAATTTTTCCACATTCGACAGCTTAACTGCACTTAAACTCAAAAACTCAATTGATGAGTACATAAAAACCACAGAATACAGTGCCGATTTTGCTGCCAGCCGACACAACCTCGGAAACATTTATTCAAATTTGGGTGAAACCGAACAAGCAATTAATAACTATAAAGAGGCCATAAGAATTGATAATCTATTTTTTCCTGCCAAAATCAATCTTGCCATGCTTTATAACAGGATTGGAAAAAATGAGGAGGCTGAACGCCTATTGTTAGATGTTGTTGAGGAATATCCGGAAATGGGTGATGTATATTATTCATTAGGACTTCTACAAGCCGAAATGGGAGATTACGACAAATCAATTATTAGTCTCCGGAAAGCTGCTGTATTATTGCCTGAGGAGTCAAGGGTTTGGTTTAATCTCTTTAAGCTGCTTGATTTTAAAAACCAGAGCACTAATGCAGAAAAAGCCATTGATAAATGTCTGGAATTAGAAGGACAGAACCTTGAGTTTTTGTACGCAAAAATTAAGTTTCTGTTCAAGCAAAAAAGAATAGCAGCCGCAGTCAATTTAGCTAAGAAGGTATTGGAGTATTATCCTGATTTACCGGGCAAGAATGATTTGCAAGGTTTTATTGACACAAATTTAGGATTGTTGGAAAACTGATGATGGGAGAAATTATCAGTCTTAATAATATTATCAAATCATGATTTTGTTACGAAGTCAAATACTGAAATAAATGGATTTATACACAATCTTGTCAACCTGAAAAAACAAAATCGAGGGTGTAAAAAATAATACTATTGTTAACTTATTCCTGAATGGTTGGTGTTATATTTTTTTTAACCTTGTTCAAGATGACCTATGGAAGACTAGGGGCAAGTGATTTGGAACGGAAGTGGAAAGCTTTTATGGAACGATAGATTTAAAGTGGTTTTCTATAGACTGCTAGATAACTGAGTCTATGAAAAATATTTTTAGGATGACTTGGCGATTGGGGATTAACCCCTCTGTTCTTCGGACATCACCCCATACCTCGTGAATTAATGAGGTTTTCCACAATTCGGGCATGTGAGGCGTGAATTTCTACCCGAGCAAGATTCCAATATATAACAATAACTATACATTATCAATAAGTTGCAAACTTTTTAAAAATAAAAGCAATGGCAACCTCTTCCAACTATTAAATAATCAGCTATTTGGTGGGGGGGGCAGGGATTGCCGCCTATGTTTTTTTATTTTTTTACTCCATTTTCTTACTTTTGCATCGGAGAGTTGCCGGAGTGGTCGAACGGGGCGGTCTCGAAAACCGTTGTGCCTTCACAGACACCAAGGGTTCGAATCCCTTACTCTCCGCCTCCGCCCGCCGAAGTCATGCGAAGCAATGACGAAGGCGGGCTTTAAATTAATGCTTATATTTAAATAACAAAGCTATGGAACAAGCGGGCTTCGGAGGACAGGTCCGCCTTCAGGAGATTAACCTTGAATACGTCTATATTTTAATGTGCAACAACAATAAAATATATGTTGGACATACTTTCAATTTAGAGCAGAGATTAAATAGGCATGTAAAGCGTTATGTTCCGGCAACTAAGGGTACAAGGCCTGTGCATTTGCTTACATATCTTGTTTTTACTGATAAATACAAAGCGATAGCTTTTGAGAAATATTTAAAGAGTGGCTCAGGTCGTGCATTTTTAAAAAGGAGACTGATATAGATTTCATTAAAGTTATCTGAGGGCTTTTGCTTTGAACCACCCCTAACCGGATCAACAAAGCTAATCGCTTATATCGTTTTTGTTCGCTAAAACGAGATTCGCCAAGGGAAACCAATAGATTGATCTCATTATTTTCTTTCTAACTTTAGACAAGTTTGTTATAACACCAACTTTCCTTGACTAATTCCTACTTTTCCCGTATTTTTGCTATACGTAACCATTAATATCAGTCCCATGAAAAAATTAGCATTAAGTCTTATATTGATTGTATTTATATCAATGAACTTGCAATCTAAAACCATAAGGGCTTATCTGTCGTATTCGATTTTTAATACACCGGATAATAAGCCTTATATTGAAACTTATCTGACTATTCAGAGCAGTTGTATTGTGCATGCATTACAGGAGAACGGTACATATCAGGGTAAGCTTAATGTGCAAATCATCTTTCGTCAAAATGACAGCATTGTCAATTTTGGCAAGTACGAACTTTTAAGCCCGGAAATAAAAGATACAGTTGCCAACTCGGTTAATTTCCTTGATGTTCAGCGATACTCATTACCAACAGGAGTATATGATCTGGAATTGAACCTAGATGATCCAAATAGTGAAGAAGAACCGATAATTAGTAATACAAGTTTTATCATTGATTTTCCTGTTGATGAATTCGCATTTTCAGATATTGAGTTTCTAAGTTCGTATGAAAAAAATGAAGGAGCCGGCATTCTATATAAGCAAGGTTACGAGGTGATTCCTTATGGTTTTAACTTTTTTTCGGAAGAAGAAACTGAATTGCATTTTTATACAGAAGTTTATAATTCAGAAAAATCACTTGGTGAAGAATCTTACATAATATATTCATATATAAGGCCTTTTGAAGTTGATAAAAAACTTGACCAGTTCTTTTTTATGAGAAAAATGAAGGCTAAACCTATCAATGTCTTGTTAAGTACGATTGATATTGAGCAGCTACCTACCGGGAATTATCTCTTGGTTAATGAAGCCCGTGACCGTAATAACGATCTGATTGTCTCCAAAGAACTCTTCTTTTACAGGAATAATCCTAATGCTGAGTTCAACTTAACTAATATTTTGATAAGCGATCCTTCAAGCACTTTTGTTGGCAAAATTGATAACAGAGACACATTGGTTTTGTATATTGACTATTTATACCCAATTTCAACGGAAGCTGAAAAGATTTACGTGAAGTCACTGATTAAAACAGCTGATATTGAAGTACTTCAAAAGTATTTCTTTAATTTTTGGAACGAACGTGATAAGGTGGATCCTGAAGGTACGTGGTTGAGCTATCTGGATCGAGTTAAGCAAGCTAATTATAATTTTAAAACTGTTTCACTTGAAGGCTATTTGTCAGATCGTGGCCGGGTCTATTTGCAATATGGTAAGCCAAATGTTATTGCAGAGAGTCATAATGAGCCGGCTGCCTTCCCTTACGAAATATGGCATTACTATGAAATAAACGGGCAAAGAAATAAAAAGTTTGTTTTTTATACTCAGGAGATTGCCACAAACGATTTTCATATTCTGCACTCTGATGTTGTGGGCGAACTGGCAAATTATCATTGGCAGAGACAACTGTATAGCCGTACATGGGACCCTTATTCAATTGACGATGTAATTATTCCAAATTCGTATGGAAGTTTTGCTACAGATTACTACCTGCAACCCAGGTGATCGTGAAGTAGGTTAGTTATTGTTTTCGATTACATTTGCAATATAAAAGGAAACAAGACTATTGATGCTAAAAGCACAATTAGTTTGAAATCACAAATGCATTTATTCATCCTCTTGAAGAACCCGTAAATTGAAAAAGGTAGCAGTTGTTATATTAAACTATAATGGGGTAAGCTTTCTTGAAAAATTCTTACCTAACGTGATTGAAAAAACTGCTAAGGATGCTGAACTGTGGGTTGCTGATAACAATTCACTTGATGGTTCGGTAGAATATCTCATCGAACATTTTCCTGAGATTAATTTGGTCGAGAATCTCTACAACGGTGGTTTTGCAACCGGTTATAATATGGCATTCAATAAAATTGATGCAGATTATTATGTATTGCTGAATTCTGATATTGAAGTAACTGATAATTGGATTAATCCTGTAATCGAACTGATGGAATCAGATCCAAAAATTGCTGTATGCCAGCCTAAAATACTTGCATATAATAATAGAGAGGAATTTGAATATGCAGGGGCAAGTGGTGGATTTATTGACAAGTTTGGCTACCCTTTTTGTCGTGGCAGGGTGTTTCAGTCGATTGAAGAAGATTTAGGCCAGTATGATGACCCGATTGAGGTGTTTTGGGCGACAGGAGCATGTATGTTTGTAAAAGCAGATGTGTACCATAAGTTTGGCGGCTTGGATGATGATTTCTTTGCACATATGGAAGAAATTGATTTTTGCTGGAGACTGAAAAATGAAGATTACAGAATTATGGTATGCCCGTCATCAGTTGTATATCACGTAGGAGGGGGAACTTTACCAAAAAAATCAGCCAGGAAAACTTATTTGAATTTTAGGAATAACTTTTCATTACTATTCAAAAATTTACCAAAAGAGAAACTATTTGTTACATTCTTCGTCAGGTTGTTCTTAGATGGTATTGCTGGAATTAAGTTCCTTCTTGAAGGAGATTTTCAGGATTTAACAGCCGTTATTGAAGCTCATCTTTATTTTTACAGGAATTATGGAAAATTAAAAAAGAAGAGAAAAAATCTGAAACAAAAATATGTGAGTGAAATTTATAATGGAAGTATAGTTTACGAACATTACGTTTTAGGCAGAAAAAAATATTCCGATCTTGATCAGAACAGGTTTATTTAATGATTCATGATTTGTGTCAGGCTTCTATCTTTGGATAAAACAATAACCCTGGGCCATTATCTTTAATGCTTATTAATAACGACAGTTTTTAAATATACTTCTCTGTTATTGATAATTTTTACATAATAAATTCCATTTGATATTCCTGATAAATCAAAATGACATTCATTTAAGTATTCTGATTTTTTCATCATTATTGGTTGACCAACAGGATTAATGATTTCAATTTTTAGATTATTATCTTTTAGTAAAGAACCTTCAATTGTAAATATACCATCGCTCGGGTTTGGGAAAATACTAAATTTAGAATCAATATCTGTAACATCTATTCCGTCAGGATTATTCCATTCCATTACAGAAGTACGCCTCATGTTAAATTCGTCACGGTAAGCTACAATTGGCTTTCCGTTATCAGTAACGGCTAAACTTATATAAGAAGATTGTCCCGGGGATAAAGCCGTACCAAGAAGAATCCAATTTGATTCTTCAAATTTCATTACTGTTACTTTCCCTTCGTTTCCAATATCACTAAAACCTAAGTATGGGGTTCCGTCATTTGAAAATGTTATGCTTGAATAAGTTGCTTGTCCTAATGAAAGTCCATTATTTCCAAAAATCGACCATTTTGCTCCATTGAACAAATAAACTGCTGCTTTTCCATCGCTATTCCACGAAGTAACATAGGGATAACCGTCCTTTATGGCGATGCATTGGTAAGCGTCATGTGTTCCACCTGAAAATCCTTGGAGGCCAACCACCACCCATGTATCTCCGTTAAATTTCATTACGCTGGCCTTATGACTGTTATCAGTATCTCTATATGCAACGAAAGGTACTTCCTCATATACCGCCAGGCTTATCACATTAGGTAAGCTACAGGTTGAGAATCCGGCAGAGCCAACCGTCTCCCAGTTACCATCATCCAACTTCATGACCGTAATTTTACGGCCATGAGCCCAGTCTTGAAAAGCAATGAAAGGTACTCCATTATCCATTGCCAGACTAACCGAACTTGCATTCGCGGTAGAAAAGTTAGCCTGTCCTAAGTAAACCCAGTTTTCATCATCAAACATCATTACTGATGCTTTCTTCTCATTTTCATTGTCAATATATGCAAGGTATGGAATGCCATCATCAATAGCAAAACTAATGCTACTTACCGGAACATTAGTAAAACCTTCAATACCTACTGATTCCCAGCCTGTTCCGCTAAATTTCATTACCGTAGCTTTTCCGTTGTAGGCATCATCAATATAAGCAACATATGGAATCTCATTGTTAAGAGCAATACACTGGTTATAAGCTTCACCAGATGAAAAGCCCTCTGAACCTAATGCATCCCATGATTGTGCATGGATCGAGAGTTTTAAGATTACTAATAATGTAATAAATAGTACTTGTATCATTTTCATAGTTGTAATTTTTATATGCAGATGGAGGTTTTTGATTTTTTTGTTTGTTTGTTATACTTCGTAAAAGAATCTCAAGAACCTATAAAGATATTTTCACGAAAAAGACGCAACTAAAGTACACACTTTTTATCTATAAGAAACAAGTAAATTGTAAACAATTACATGGAGCATTTATCACTCTTCACTTTATCATCTATATAAGTTGCAAATTAGTATATATTACTTGATATTGTTGGTGTTACAGGATCTGATATTTATCTGATAAACAAAATATAACTGATCTGCACTTATGTTATTTTAAATACTCTAGAGCCAGTCTGTACGAATCCAAACCAAAACCGGTAATTGTCCCCACACAGTTAGGTGCGATGTATGAAAGATGGCGAAAATCTTCCCTTGCCAGAATGTTTGTAATATGAACTTCAATAACCGGCGTGTCAATAGATTTAATTGCATCGGCTATAGCTATAGAAGTATGTGTATAGCCACCTGCATTTAAAATAATCGCGTAAAACTCCAGATTTGCTTCTTGCAATCTGTTAATAATTTCACCTTCTACGTTCGACTGATAACATTCAATTTCGTGTTTTGGAAATGTGTTTTGTAGCTCATCAAGGTAATCTTCAAACGACATATTCCCATAAACATCGGTTTCACGCTCGCCAAGTAAATTTAAATTAGGTCCGTTAATGATCAGGACTTTCATACTTATAGTGATATTATTAATTTTACAAAGTTAATAATTGTTGAAAATGAAAATGCTCACTTCTCACTTTAATTTAGCCGTTAGAGATTATTTATATTTATAGGAGAGGAACTATCCCTTGAAATCATGCCTGAAACTGGTTTCTGATAAATATAAGCTTTCCGGAGAGGAGAGAAGTATGTTGTTTCGTGGGGTTGTTTTGGAGCCACTAATTAAGAAGAGGAAAAGTAAAATCATTCAAAATCCTAATCCGGATGCTGATTATATGATAGATGGTTATAATGTAATCAGAACCATTGGAAGTTATTTGACTGGTAATCTTGTATTTGTTTCAATGGATGGATTTCTGAGAGATGCATCAGAAATTCATAAAAAGTCAATTAAGGAAGATGTTACTTACAAAGCCATCGAATTGATTTTAACAGCATTGAAAAATATTGAAGCAAAAAGTGTCCTCTTCCTGTTGGATAAACCCATTAGTAAAAGTGGCGAACTGGCAAAATATATTAATCAGGAACTTGATCATATTTCTATAAAAGGAGAAGCTAAAACAGTTCATTCGCCTGATTATCATCTTAAGAAAGCAAAAAGTAGTGTGATTTGCACATCTGATTCAATTATAATTGATGAATGCCGATGCAAAGTTCTTGATTTGGCCAGATATATTCTGGAAGTCAATTATTCCCCTGATTTTTTGATTGTGACTAATTTCTAATTCTATTTCTTTGTACTTTTGAAGTATCAAATAGGGGTGCCTTATAATTAAGGGCTGAGATCACACCCTCTGAACCTGCTCCGGATAATGCTGGCGAAGGGAGAGAGTTTTATTACAACCCATAGGCTTTCCTTTATCGATTTAGTGTATAAGTATATTTTAAGCAATAAGATATGAGAAATAAATTATTAATTCATATTGTCTTATTATTTCTTTCAGTGGCATCTTTCGGTCAATATACAATCGAAGGGATAGTTGCAAACATCGAAACCGGAGAACCCTTACCTGGTGCAAGTATTATGCTGAAAGGAACAAATATTGCTACGGTCTCAGAGACAGACGGAGCCTATTCTTTCAACAGATTAAAAAAGGGATCTTACACTGTTAAGGTCAATTTTATGGGTTTTAAAACATTTGAAAAAGTATT
>Ga0164313_10006535_pt1 | contig 10274 bp, 7 predicted proteins | sample GuaBasSedimGuay4_FD_113735 | JGI IMG/M metagenome (GOLD analysis project Ga0164313, IMG submission 113735) | Subseafloor sediment microbial communities from Guaymas Basin, Gulf of California, Mexico - Guay4, Core 4569-4, 0-3 cm | ecosystem: Environmental > Aquatic > Marine > Hydrothermal vents >...
CGGCAACTTCAAGTCGCCGATGGTCATCCGCGTGGCCTCGGGCGGTTACCTGCAGGGTGGCGGCGTGTACCACAGCCAGAGCGGCGTCAACTTGTTCACGCACCTGCCCGGCCTGCATGTAGTCATGCCCGCCAACTCGGTGGACGCTGCCGGCCTGCTACGCACTGCGATCCGCTGCGACGACCCGGTGATCTTCCTCGAGCACAAGCACCTCTACCGTCAGCCGCATGGCAAGGCACCCTACCCGGGCCAGGACTACACGATCCCGCTGGGCAAGGCGCGTCTGCACCGCGAGGGCGAGGACATCACGATCGTGACTTATGGTGCCACGGTCAGGCGCAGCGAACTCGCGGCGCGCGAGCTGGAAAAAGAGGGTGTCTCGGTTGAGATTCTCGACCTGCGTTCGCTGTCGCCGTGGGATCATGAGGCCGTGGCTGCCAGTGTGAAGAAGACAAACCGCTGCCTGGTGGTTTACGAGGACAACATCAGCTTCGGCTTCGGTGCGGAGATCAGTGCCTGGGTGGCCGACCACCTCTTCGACTGGCTCGACGCGCCAGTCGGCCGCGTGGCGGCCATCGACACGCCGGTGCCCTATCAGCCCGACTCCGAGGACTTCGTGCTGCCGCAGTCCGAGGACGTTGCCATCGAGCTGCGGCGCCTGCTCGAGTACTAGACCCGCCTTTGCAGACCTTCCCGAAAGGCCCGGTTCCACCACGAACCGGGCCTTTATCCCGCCTGCCCCATCGTATGTGACTTCACTGCAACACCACTTGCCTGCCCCCGTACGAGCGATGTCGACCACTCCCCAGATCGTCCGAGGGCATCGCTTATGTCAGTCCTGCGCTGGTCCTTTGTAGGTGTGCTGCTGATTGCTGTCGCCGCCGTCGTGTTGCCGCGCATGTGGTCCGACAGCGATGACCCGATCGGAACCGCCTCACCCGTCGCCGCCGAGCACTACAAGCAGGGTTCAGCAGAGCTGCGCCGCATGGAGTTCGACGCCGCCCGCGCCTCGCTAATGGCCTCCATCGAAGCCGATCCCGAGTTCGCGATGCCGCACCTCGAGCTTGGTCGCACCCTCCTGTCTCTCGGTGACCGGGAGGCCAGCAGGGAAGAGGTAGAAATCGCCGACTCGCTCGCGCACCAGCCGGGCCTGACGACCGAACTCGAGCGCCTGCTCATCGGCATCGCCGCAGCGCAGCAGGAACGCGACTACGCACGTGGCACCGACTACTACGAGCAACTCGTGCGCGCCTATCCCGACCACCCCAACTCGTTGCGCATGCAGGCCCAGCACGCCCTGGATGAAGGCCACCCTACGCTCGCGCGCAAGCTCTTCCAACAGGTCCTCGATGCCGACCCGGACCGTGTAGAGATCCACAACACGCTCGGCTACCTCGCTCTGAACGAGGGCCAGTACGAGGAGGCCGTGGACAGCTTCAAGCGCTACGCCTACTTCGCGAGCGGCAGTGCGAACCCGCACGATTCACTCGGCGAAGCCTACCTGTGGACCGGCCGCTATCACGACAGCATCCAGGAGTACACGACGGCGCTGAAGTACGATCCATCGTTCGTGTCCAGCGTGGCCGGCGCCACCGACGCACTTGCCGTCACCGGCCAGTTCCGCCTGGCGCGCAAGTTCCTCGACAACTTCGCCGCACTGTTCGAGCAGCGGAACCAGGAAGCCCGCCGCCAGGTCAAGTCCTTGCAGATCGACTACCTGGCCGAGCAATGGCAGGAAGTCGCGACGCGCACGCTGCGTTTGCGCGCCGATGAAGAGGGCTTCGCAAAGACCGAACCGGGCATGCGCCTGTGGACCAACACACTGGGCTCGCTGGCCCTGGCCGAACTCGGTCGCCGCGACGATGCCAGCGCGTTGATCGCTGAGGTCGAGGCCGATATCGACCAGTTCATCACCGAGCTCGATGGCGAGAGCGATATCCGCGAGGAGTTGCAGCTGCTGCGCGCTTCACTGCACTGCCGCCTGGCGCTGCTCGAAGGTCGTCCGGCCGCACGCGAGCTGGCCGCGTTGCGCGGGCTGCTCGAGGCCTCCACACGTCAGCCACACCGCCTGCTGCCCTACCAGGGCGTCCTGCTGCAGTGTCTGCACGAGGCCGGGCTGGACGCCGAGGCGCTGGAGTTCGCGCCGCAGATCCTGGCCTTCAACCCGCATCACCCGCGCACGCTGCTCGTCAGCGCACAGGCACACGCCCGGGCGCGCAATCGCGTCGAGGCCCTGGACTACCTGCAGCGTTACCTGACTGTGATGAAAGACGCCGACGAGACGCACCCGCGCGTGGTCACCGCCCGCAAGCTGCTGGACCGCCTCGTTCCGTCGAGCTAGTTCGGTCCCGCCAGTTCTGTCCCGCTAGCGCCGCTGCCAGGCGATCAACCCGGCCCACAGCAGATCTGCGATCGCGAAACTCCAGTAGGCCATCGCACCGGCCGGCTGATGCGTAATCAGTAACAGAATGATCCCCACCGCCCCGACCACGCGCAGCCCGATCGACGCAGTGACCAGCGAAGACTGCGGCCGCCCGTCACGCGCGGCCATGGCGTAGACGACAGGCGCCATAAGCAGAGGCAGCGCGGCCAGCCTGAACAGGAAGGGTTCCTCTGGCACCGGGTGATCGAACGCGGCCAGCAACCAGACCGGCATCCACAACAGCAGCACGAGCGAGGTGAGATCCCAGACCACACTCGCCCACAGGATCCGCATCAGCGAAGCTCTGCGCAGCATCAGATCTCCTCGAGAATACGGGCCGGACCAAAGAGCGCGTCTTCGACCATGAAGGCCTCGGCCAGCTGCACGCCCAGACGCAGGCCGACTTCTTCGCGCAGCATCATCAGGAGTTCGAGCACGCTCCGCTCGCCGCGCCTGATCTCCAGCTGTGAGGCATGGGCCTTGATGCCCGCTTCTATCTGCTCGCGAAACTGGCTCACGTCGACGCAGTAGCTCGGCTGCTGCGTGTCAGGCGCCATGTAGTAGACGAGCCGGCGCACGGAGTGACTGGGCAGCTCGGCCATCAGCTTGCGCATGCGCGCCAGCTTGGTCGCCTCACGCACGGCCAGACCGCAGGCAATGTGGTCGACGTTTGCGCGGCCATCCATGGCGCCGGTGCGGGCATGCGGCCACGGCGCAAAGACCAGCGAAGGACGCAGCTCGCGCAGCAGGCCCACGATCTGGTGGCGGGTCTTCAGGTCATCCTGCACACCGCCATCGGGGTGCGAGTAGACCCGGCGGGCCACGCCCAGGGCTCTGGCGGCGTTTTCGGCCTCGCCCAGGCGGGTTGGCGCGTCACCGTAGGTGCCCAGTTCACCCCGCGTCAGATCCACGATCCCGACCTTGCTGCCGCCGGCGACCAGGGCCGCGACGGTGCCACCCATGGCCATCTCGACATCGTCGGGATGGGCCCCGAAACAGAGCACGCTGCATGGCTCGTCGGGCGGGAAAGTGTCCAGGGCTGCTTCCATGCGCCAGACCTTAGTGTGCGGTGCCCGGATCAGGCAAGCTCGCGCCGCACCTTGACCATCCGGCGCGGGCGCGGCTAGCTTGTCGGCCAGCCCGTTCCACACGCCACCTCAGTCCCCGGATCCGTTCCATGCGCATCCTCTCGGGCGTCCAGCCCTCCGGAAAGCTGCACCTCGGCAACTACTTCGGCGCGATCCAGCAGCATGTGCAGCTGCAGGACGGCCCCGGCCACGAGTGCTACTACTTCATCGCCGACTACCATGCGCTGACCACCACGCATGACCGCGCACAGCTGCGCGAGAATGTGCACGACGTGGCCGTGGCTTACCTGGCGCTGGGACTGGACCCCAAGCGCACGGTCTTCTATCGGCAGAGCGACGTGCCGGAGGTGCAGGAACTGGCCTGGATGCTCGCCAGCGTCACCGGCGTGGGCTTGCTTGAACGCGCGCACTCCTACAAGGACAAGGTCGCGCGCGGCATCGTCCCGCGCGTGGGGCTCTTCTATTACCCAGTGTTGATGGCGGCCGACATCCTGATGGTCGATGCCGACCTCGTGCCGGTCGGTCAGGACCAGGTGCAGCATGTGGAGATGACGCAGGACATGGCGCAGTCCTTCAACGCCGCCTTCGATACCGAGGCCCTGCGCCGTCCCGAGTGGAAACTCTCGCCCACGCCCAAGGTGCAGGGCACCGACGGCGAAAAAATGAGCAAGAGCTATGGCAACACGATCGAGATCTTTGCCGAGGGCAAGCCACTTAAGAAATCGGTCATGGGTGTGGTCACCCGCCCCATCGACCTCGGCCAACCGCTGCCGATCGAGAACGACACGGTGCTCGCGCTCTACCGCCTCTTCGCCAGCGAGGCAGAAATGGCCGCCATGGAGGCCGACTACCGGGCCGGCTCGATAGGCTACGGAGATGCAAAAAAGCAGCTACTGGCCCGTATCGACGCCCAATTTGCCCCGGCGCGCGAACGGCGCAACGAACTCTTGCGGGACCCCTCCCTCGTGGAGGATGTTCTCTCAGACGGTGCGCGAAGGGCGCGTGAGGTGGCACACGAGGTCGTCGAGCGCTGCCGCGAGGCCACCGGGCTGCTCAAACGCCCGGTCTGAGGCGGGAACCGGACCCCGCCCGCGCGGGTTCAAGCCCCCGACCGGCCCGACCTTTGCAGCCAGCCGTGCGCCCCTGACCTGGCTCGTCCCCCTGGCAGGCTCAACCCTGTCCCCGGCCTACAGAACCCGGAGTAGCTGAATGGTTTCAGAAAGGGTCCCCGAGATGGTTCCAGAGATGGTCCGCCAGACATTCCGCAATCGCTCGACCTCTGCGGCTGCGCGACTGGCCCTCACCAGCGCCCTGGCCCTGCTGCTCTATGCGACCAGCGCCGTCGCGCAGGCGCCCGACCCGGCTACGCAATCCGCGCCGGCCGTCGACTCGGCCCTGCGCATCGAGGAACTGATCGACAAGACGTCGGCCGATCCTTCAGACGCCGGCGCCTGGACGCGACTGGGCATCCTCTACATCGACGAGAACCTGCTCGATGACGCACGCGGCGCCTTCATCTCCGCCTTGCAGGCCGCGCCAGGCGAACCGTCGTCACACCTGAACCTGGCCCTCTGCCTGGTCAGGATGCAGAAGTGGGGCGAGGCTCAGGGGCCGCTGCAGAGCTTCCGCATGATGGTCCCCGAAGACGTGCGTGGCTGGGCGCTGGGCGGCCAGGCACTTGCAGAATCGGGAGATTCCGACGGCGCAATCGACCTGTGGCTGGAAGGCGCGAAGCTGACCGTGATGCCCGAGGGCGACAGGGTCATCCTGGTGCTCGAGGCCACCGGCCTGCTGCTGCACATCGGTGACGAAGGCAGCGAGTTGACCGACGCCGAACTCTTCCATTCGGGCGACATCCTTGACGCCCACGCCACGCTCGTCGACGGACCCTCGGGCGAGCAGCTGCGCGTGCGCCGCGACATCACCTGGCTCGAACTCGCCAGCCGTCAGGAAGAGGCCGGCGCACCGGACCAGGCGCTGCAAAGCTGGGCACACCTGCGCGACTCCGGATCGCAGAACCACGCGGCGTGGCTGCTGCCGGTCCAGATGCTCCTGGACGAGGACCGTATCCGCGAAGCAAAGGCGCTGTCGAAAGAGGCCTCTGCCGCCCTGCCCGGATCGGCCATCGCCGCATACCTCGAGGGCCGCATCGCCGATGCCGAAGACCAGCCCCGCGCCGCCGCCAAAGCCTACGAGCAAGCCGCACGCATCGACCCGGACCTTGCCGGTGTCTGGCCGGCCCTCGGTCAGGCCCTGGCCGAAGCCGGCGACAGCAAGGGTGCCGCTCAGGCCCTGGCCGAAGCGGTCAAGCGCGGCCAGGGTGGCGCGACCGCTGCCTACAACATGGGCGTGGTGCTGAACGAGAAGGGGCAATACGCCCAGGCCATCCCCTACCTCGAAGACGCCACCAAGGCCGACCCGGCCAACCGCGACGCCTTCCGCGCGCTGGGCACGGCCTACCGCAAAAAGAAGCGCTACAGCGACGCCTTGGTCGCCTACCAGGCGATCCTCGACAACTTTGGCCCCGACGCCCGTGACCTCTACCAGCTCGCCTATTGCGAGGCCAAGAAGGGCCAGAACGGCAAGGCCGCGACGCACTACGAGATGGTCACGGCGATGGACGCACGGAACGTGAACGCTTTTTACGGGCTGGGCAATGCCGCCAGCAAGACCGGCGACCAGGACCGTGCCGTCGAGGCCTACGGCAAGGCGCTCGAGCTCAAGCCCGACTTCCACGGCGCCAGCTTCGGATGGGCCCTGGCTTTGCAGAAGAAAGGCGATTTCGAGGGCGCCATCGAGCGCTATGAGCTCACGCTCGAGCTGCGCGAGACCTATTCGTCCTTCGTGAATATGGCAATCTGCTACGCGAATCTGGGCGATGAGGAAAGCAGCGACGAGTATTACGCCCTCGCCGACGAACTCAAGAAGAAGGGCCGCTAGCGGGCGCCCTGAACCTGTGGGAGTGGGAATTCGTGACCGGGCCCGGCGGATCGCCGGGCCCCTTTCTATTGTTTGGCGACCGGACTGCACCGTGGTCCGGCGAGCGCTTGAGGCCATAGCGGGCCTGTGCCAGACTCGGCACTAATCGCGCCGCAGCGCCCCACGGCGCCCTGCGGCGCCATTCCACCCAACGAGCGAGGACCGACCGGTGAGCACTTCAATTGGAGCAACCGCGAGCGAAACCGTCCGCGAGCAAGAGCAGAATTTCGCGCACTGGCAGGTCGCCCAGGACTGCATCGACCAGTACATCGACATGATGCTCAACTACCGACAGAGCGGTCACCCCGGTGGCTCGCGCTCGAAGGTACACGGCTTCATGAGCCTGACATTGTCGGGCGCCATGCGCTGGGACATCCGCAGGCCCGAACTCACCTTCGCCGATCGCTTCGTGCTGATCGCCGGCCATTGCGCACCGCTGATCTACGGCACCATGCCCGTTTACCACGAGGCCCTGCGCTACCTGCACGAGCAGACGGGCGATGATCGCTACGCGGTGCCCGGTGGCGATACGCGGCGCGTGATCTGGGAAGACCTGCTCACTTTCCGCCGTCGTGGCGGCCTCGCCGGACACGCCGAGATGGAAGGCAAGACGCTCTTCTTCAAGTCCAACACCGGCCCCAGTGGCCACGGTGGACCGCCGGCGGCGGGCATCGCCATGGCACTCAAGCGCGCGGGCGCGGGCGACGTGCGCGTGTTCGGCTACGAGGGCGAGGGCGGGCTGACCGCGGGCTGCCACCACGAGACGCGCAACAGCGCCTGGGGCCTGGGCCTGGACAACCTCTACTACCTGGTCGACTGGAACGACTTCGGTATCGACTCCTTTGCGGCCAGCAGCGTCGTGCCCGGCACGCCGGCCGACTGGTTCGGCGCCTGTGACTGGCGCGTGCACGGCACAGAAGACGGCTCGACCTTTGCCGGCCCCACGGCGGCGATCCTGGACGCGGTCAACGAAGAGAAGAAGAACGGCCGCCCCGGCATGGTCTGGATGAAGACGCGCAAGGGCCGCGGCTACGGCAAATTCGACTACTCCAGCCACGGTGCCCCGCACAAGCTCAACAGCGAGGAATACTGGGAGACCAAGCGCCCGTTCATGGAGACCTACGGCATCGAGTTCGAAGGCTTCGGACAGGCCGCCCCGTCCGACGCAGACGCGCTGCACACGCAAGTGCGCAATAACCTCCAGAAAGTCGCAAACGTGCTGCGTGGGCAGGACGACGCCGTGCAGTACCTGGCCAACCGCCTGGTCGAACTCGGCGAGCGCGTGCCCGACTCATCGCCCACCTTCGCGCTGGGCAAGGGCAACCCCACCACCGACCAGTCGCTCTTCGACTTCGAGAACTTCCCGGCCGAACTGTGGGCCGAGCCCGGCAGCAAGCAGCCCAACCGCGCCGCCCTGGCCAAGTACGGCAGCTGGCTGAACTCCACCTGCAAGCAGAAGTACGACCGACCGCTGTTCATAGCGATGAGCGCCGACCTGGCCGGCTCGACAAACATCGGTGGCTTCGCCGATGACTACGGCGACCTGCCCAACTACGGCCGCTACGAGCGCAACGACAATCCCGATGGCTGCCTGCTGCCGCAGGAAATCACCGAGTTCGCCAACAGCGGCATCAGCTGCGGCATCGCCTCGGTGAATTTCTCCGACAAGCCAGAGGAAGAGTTCAACGGCTTCTTCACCGCCTGCTCCACCTACGGCAGCTTCAGTTACCTGAAGTACGGCCCGATGCGCCTCTATTCGCAGATGGCGCAGGACACGGAGTGGAAGCTGGGCAAGGTGATCTGGGTGGCCGGCCACTCGGGTCCGGAAACGGCCGACGACAGCCGCACGCACTTCGGCATCTACGGGCCGGGCGTGACGCAGCTCTTCCCCGACGGCCACGTCGTGAACCTCTACCCCTACGAGTACAACGAGGTGCCGGTGATGATGGCGGCAGCGATGCGCGGCCCCTGGCCGATCATCGCGCTGCACCTCACGCGCCCGGCCGTGACCATTCCCGACCGCAAGAAGCTGGGCATGGCGCACTACTTCGAGGCCGCGAAGGGCGCCTACGTCCTGCGCAACTACGCCGATGGCCAGCCACGCGGGGGCTGCATCTTTGTGCAAGGCACCACCAGCACGGCCCACGTGATCGAGCTGCTCGACGAGCTGGACACGCGCAAGCTGAACGTGAAGATCGTCGCCGTACCGAGCCCGGAACTCTTCAAGGCGCAGCCCAAAGAGTACCAGGACTCGATCATCACCAGCGCCGACCGCTGGGACTCGACCTTCATCACGAACAGTGCGCGTCGCCTGATGCGTGACTGGGTGTTCAACCCGCTGGCCGACAGTTACGCCATGGTCCCGGACTGGGACGACCGCTGGCGCACTGGTGGTACGCTGGACGAGGTGATCGAGGAAGCGCACCTGGACAAGCCCAGCCTGCTGGCCGGCATCGAGCGCTTCGTCAATGATCGCGACAAGCGCCTGGCCGAACTGCGCGACGGTGTGGCGGCGCTCGAAGGCTGACAACCCGGCCTGAAAAGTCCATCATGCAGCAGGTCGTCCGCCGAGCGGGCGGCCTGCTTTTTCTTCAGTGCGAGAAGAGTCCATGCCCTACACGCCCATCATCGGCAGCCTCGGCTACGTGCTCTCCGCCGATCGCGAGCAGGTGCTTCTGGTGCACCGCAACGCGCGCGCGGACGACCAGCACCTGGGCAAGTACAACGGCCTGGGCGGCAAGATGGAACCCGGCGAAGACATCGTCGCCTGCATGCAACGCGAGTTGCACGAGGAAGCCGGCATCACGGCCACCGAGCTGGTCCTGCGCGGCACCATCAACTGGACCGGCTTCGGCCCGCATGGCGAGGACTGGCTCGGCTTCATCTTCCTGATCACCGCGTTCGAAGGCGAACTGCCGGCCTCGAACGAGGAGGGAACGCTCGACTGGCATCCCGTGGCGGGCATCCTGGAGTTGCCGATGTGGGAAGGCGACCGCCACTTCCTGCCCCTGGTTTTCGACGACGACCCACGCTGCTTCCACGGCCACATGCCCTATGACGGCGGACGCCCACTCTCGTGGAATTACACTCGCATCTGAGGAGCTGACATGGACACCCGTCTCAAGGACAAGGTCTGCCTGGTCACCGGCGCATCGGGCGGGATCGGCCGCGAGATCGCGCGCCTGCTGCACGAAGAAGGCGCCCTGCTGGTGTTGCAGGGGAATACGCAGTTCGCCGGGCTCGAGCAGTTTGCCGCGGACAGCGGCTTCGGCGAGCGCGCGCTTTGCCAACGCCTGGACGTGAGTGATCGCGAGGCTTGCTTCGCGGCCGCGCGCGATGCGGCGCAACACTTCGGGCGCCTGGACGTTTGCGTGGCCAACGCCGGACAGTGGCCGACCGAGGACGTGGCATTCCAGGAGATGGACGAAGGCCGTCTGCGCGCCACCCTGGACACTAACCTCTTTGGTGCTGCCTTCACCGCGCAGGCATTTATGTCAGAGCTGGCGCGCAGCGGTCCGCGTGAGAATGAAGACGGTGCGTCTTTAGTCTTTACCGGCAGCACGGCCGCGCGCTTTGGCGAACGCTTCCACGCTGACTACTCAATCTCCAAGGCAGCGATGTACGGCATGGTGCGTTCGCTCAAGAACGAGATCACGCGCATTGACCCCTATGCACGCGTCAACCTCGTCGAACCTGGCTGGACCAAGACACACATGGCGCGCCCGGCGCTGCAGGTCGACGAAACAGTGCGCAATGTGGCGAGAACGCTCAGCCTGCGGCAGATC
>Ga0164313_10006536_pt1 | contig 10273 bp, 14 predicted proteins | sample GuaBasSedimGuay4_FD_113735 | JGI IMG/M metagenome (GOLD analysis project Ga0164313, IMG submission 113735) | Subseafloor sediment microbial communities from Guaymas Basin, Gulf of California, Mexico - Guay4, Core 4569-4, 0-3 cm | ecosystem: Environmental > Aquatic > Marine > Hydrothermal vents...
GATAAATTTGATCATGCCGCGACTTTTCAGAACTTTGTGATCATGCCATTGTCTTTTCTTAGCGGCGTGTTCTATTCCATTCATTCTTTGCCAGCAGTGTGGCAGACGGTGTCGAAATTTAACCCACTGTTCTATATGATCGACGGCTTTCGCTACGGTTTTTTTGGTCAGTCGGATGTCGCGCCGCAGCTGGGCGTTGGGGTGATGTGCGGGGCTCTGGCGATCTTAGGTATACTGTCGCTGATAATGTTGCGCAGCGGTTATAAGTTGCGTACCTAGCCAGGTGCCTGCTCCGATGAGTGGTATTCAAGGCGGGCGCTTAGTTACACTCACTGAAAGTCGGATTTATCAAGATTTATCAATCAGTCTTAACAGAGTAAAACCTGAATGGAATGTAATGCAATAAAAGAGTTTATCGAAAGCCGGCTGGCGGGTGCTGAGGCCCATGTTGAGGGCGATGGACGCCATTTTGAGGCTAAGGTGATATGTGACCAGTTTGCCGAAAAGTCGCTGATTCAGCAGCACCAGCTGGTTTACGGCGTAATTAAAGAAGAGATGGCGAACGACTCTATTCATGCGTTGTCGTTAAAGACCTTTACCCAGGATGCATGGCGACAGGCTAACCAGTAACCGAAAAGGTGACCAGAATGGAAATACTTGAACGAATTCAGGCGTTTGTAGAAGAAGTGCCGATTGTGCTGTTTATGAAGGGCGATCGGATGTTCCCGCAGTGTGGCTTTTCCGGGAAATCAATTCAAATTTTAGAGGCGTGTGGTGCGGAGTACGAAACCGTTAACGTGCTTTCTGATGATCAGGTGCGTCAGGGGATAAAAGATTATTCCAGCTGGCCCACGGTTCCTCAACTCTACGTGGCAGGTCAGTTTGTCGGTGGCAGTGACATCCTCACCGACCTCTATGAAAGTGGCGACCTGCAGTCGATAATCGATTCCGTTAAGGGCGTCGAGCCGCAATAATTTTCTGTTTTATGGTCAACGAATCGGCCACCGTCAAGGTGGCCGATTCGTTTCTGTTGTAAACGTGAAGCGCGTTTCACGATCCAGTTACAGGATCGCTGGCGCTGGATAAAGAGAGTGCTGTGGATAAACTGATAGTTACCGGCGGTTGCCGGTTAGATGGCGAAATTCGCATATCTGGTGCTAAAAATGCGGCCCTACCGATTATGGCCGCGACACTGCTGGCGGATGAGCCGATAACGGTTTGCAATGTGCCGCATCTGCACGACGTGACAACGACGATGGAATTACTGGGTCGTATGGGCGTGTCGCTGGTGGTCGACGAGTTTCTCAATATTGAGGTGGATACCAGCACCATCAATAATTTTTACGCCCCGTATGAGCTGGTAAAAACCATGCGGGCTTCCATACTGGTGCTGGGGCCATTATTGACTCGTTTTGGCGAAGCTCATGTCTCAATGCCCGGGGGGTGTGCGATTGGCCAGCGGCCGGTAGATATTCATCTTGATGGCCTCAAGGCGATGGGTGCAGATATACAGGTGGAAAACGGCTATATCATCGCGCGGGCCGATCGATTGAAAGGCGCCCACATTGTCCTCGAAACGATATCGGTCACAGCGACCGAGAATCTGATGATGGCCGCCACGCTAGCTGATGGTGAGACGGTGATCGAAAACGCGGCGCAGGAACCAGAAGTCGCCGATGTCGCGAAATGTCTGATTGCGATGGGCGCGAAAATAACCGGCGCGGGAACTTCGCGGATTGTTGTCGAAGGGGTATCTCGGCTGGGGGGGACTCGTCATCGAATATTGCCCGATCGAATCGAGACCGGCACCTATTTAGTGGCAGGAGCAGTGACCGGTGGCCGGGTTAAGGCTAGGGATACGGACCCGAAACTATTGGAAGTAGTGCTGCAAAAATTGCGTGATGCGGGTGCTAAAGTCGAGTGTGGTGAAGACTGGATTGAGGTGGATATGGAAGGCCGCCGACCTCAGGCCGTCAATATCCACACCGCGCCCTATCCGGCGTTACCTACCGATATGCAGGCCCAGTTCATGGTGCTCAATACGATTGCAGAAGGTAGCAGTACCGTAACCGAAACTGTCTTTGAAAACCGCTTCATGCATGTGCAGGAATTGCTGCGCCTCGGTGCCAATATCACGCTAGAAGGCAATACTGCATTGGTTAAAGGCGTCGAGAGCCTACAGGGCGCCCCGGTTATGGCCACCGATCTGCGCGCCTCTGCGAGCCTGGTGCTAGCGGGGCTGGTGGCGACGGGCGAGACCCATATAAGCCGCATCTACCATATAGATCGTGGCTATGAGTGTATCGAGGAGAAGCTCGAATTACTCGGTGGCAATGTCAAACGGGTGCCCGCTTGATATTGCCACTGCGTATTGCGCTCTCCAAAGGGCGCATTCTTGACGATACGTTGCCGCTGTTTGCCAAGATCGGTATCGCTCCGACCGAAGAGGATCAGCGCAGTCGAAAACTGATTTTAAATACCAATCGTGAAGATGTGCAGTTCATCATTATTCGAGCAACGGACGTCCCCACCTATGTCGAATATGGTGCGGCAGATATGGGCGTTGTTGGCAAAGATGTACTGGTTGAGTACGGAGGCAGTAGTTTCTACGAGCCACTGGATTTGCAGATCGCCAAATGCCGAATGATGGTGGCTGCACTAAAAGGTGAGCAGCCACAGACTTCGGTTCGCCCGCGAGTGGCGACTAAATACGTCAATATTACCCATGACTATTTTGCTCGCCTAGGCATTCAGGCTGAGGTCGTCAAGTTATACGGATCGATGGAGTTAGCTCCCCTGGTGGGCCTGGCAGATTATATCGTTGACCTGGTTGAGACCGGCAACACTCTCAAAGCTAATGGACTGGAGGCAACCGACCTGGTGATGGAGGTTAGTTCGCGGTTAATAGTTAATAAAGCGTCGATGAAAATGCGCCACCAGCAGGTCACTGAATTGTTATCCAAGTTGCGCGGAGTGGTGGGGGAAGAGTGATGGGGTTGGCACGGTTGCTTGCCACAACGGCGGCTGAGTTCGAGTCAGAAATAGCCGGGTTGCTGGCTAAGCGTGGGGCCGGTGATGAGCAAGCGCTGCTGGTTGCTGCGAAGGTGATAAAAGCCGTCGAAGGGGAGGGTGACCGGGCGTTGTTGGCGTATACCGCTGAATTTGACCAGTTTGATGTTGCCGATGTAGCGATGTTGAGGGTCGCGCCGGAGCGTATCGAGCAGGCGCTGGCTATGCTGGAGCCAGCGATCGTTAGTGCATTAGAGCGGGCTGCGGAGCGGTTGCGTGAGTATCACCGGCACCAATTGGCTGAGTCCTGGCAGTTTACCGATTCGCTGGGTAACCAGTTGGGGCAGCAGGTCACTTCGCTGCAGCGTGTTGGTGTTTATGTCCCCGGGGGCAAAGCGGCCTATCCCTCAACCGTTTTGATGAACGTAATTCCAGCGAAAGTCGCGGGTGTCGAAAAAATTATCATGACCAGTCCTACCCCGGGCGGTGAACTCAATGATACGGTGCTAGCGGCGGCAGCAATTGCTGGGGTCGATGAGTTGTTCTGTCTCGGCGGCGCACAAGCAGTTGCCGCGCTGGCGTTGGGTACGCAAACAGTATCGGCAGTCGATAAAATTGTTGGGCCAGGCAATCGATATGTGGCAGCGGCTAAGCAGTTGCTTTATGGGCGGGTAGGTATCGATATGCTCGCAGGGCCATCAGAGATACTGATAATAGCGGACGCCAGTGCGAATCCTGACTGGGTGGCGATGGATCTGTTCTCGCAGGCTGAACATGACGAGATGGCTCAGGCGATTTTGCTTTCCCCTGATAGCGGTGTCATCGACGCCGTTGCCGCAGCAATTACGCGATTATTACCAACGATGCCCCGCCAGAAAATTATTGCAGCGGCCCTGCGCGACCACGGTGCATTGATTCACGTGGCCGATATGGCTGAGGCGGTCGACCTGGCCAATAGAATTGCACCGGAACACCTGGAGCTGGCAGTGCAGGATCCTGAATCGTTGATGCCAAAAATTCGTAATGCGGGCGCCATTTTTGTGGGCCACTACAGTTGCGAGGCGGTTGGCGACTATTGCGCTGGCCCGAACCATGTGCTGCCGACATCAAGCACGGCGCGGTTTAGTTCGCCCCTCGGCGTGTACGATTTTCAAAAGCGCACCAGTGTCATTCGGTGTACCCAGCAAGGGGCTGCCGAGCTAGGGAAAATTGCCGGCTTGCTGGCCGATGCAGAAGGGCTACCGGGTCATGCTGCCGCTGCCCGCTACCGGATATCGTCCAACCACTAAACGCTTCATCCATCAGGCTGTCGTTCCGTTATCGCCGGCGTGATGAGATTGCTATAGAATCTGCAGCGCCTATAAATTTGTCCTTATTAAATATCCTAAAGAAACCATGAACGGCATGCAAAGAACGGCAACGATTGACCGAAAAACTCAGGAAACTGAGATTCACGTGTCCTTGAACCTGGACGGTACCGGTAAGGCGCAGGTTGATACCGGCATACCGTTTCTGGATCATATGCTCGATCAGGTTGCTCGGCATGGTTTGATCGACCTGCAAATTAAAGCAACGGGTGATCTCGAAATAGATGGGCATCACACCGTAGAGGATATTGGTATCACTATTGGCCAGGCGGTTGCGTCAGCGGTTGGTGATAAGACCGGTATCACTCGTTATGGCTACGCTTATGTTCCTTTAGATGAGGCTCTGTCGCGTTGTGTGGTGGACTTTTCTGGTCGGCCCGGTCTGGTGTTTTACGCCCAGTTTCCAACTCAGCGGGTTGGCGAATTTGACCTCGAACTGGTGTTTGAGTTTTTTCAGGGCTTTGTAAACCATGCGCAGGTCACGTTGCACCTGGATAATCTCCGCGGCGCCAACAGTCATCACATTGCCGAGACATTGTTTAAAGTTTTTGGCCGTGCGTTGAGAGCGGCGCTTACCCCTGATTTGCGAGCCCCGGGTGTCGTCCCGTCAACCAAAGGTAGTCTCTAGCGGTTCATTCTCCGCGTGTTCAAAATGTGTGTTAATGACTGTGTTGATTGTCTTTGTATTTCCCCAGTGAGGACGGCATCTATTGGTTCTTGCGCAATCGGAGCGGTAATGTGACTGTCGCCATAATCGATTATGGTATGGGTAATCTGCGCTCGGTTGCCAAGGCTTTTGAGCATGTTGGCGCAGACCGGGTGCTGGTTACCGATGATCTGGCTATGTTGCGTGCTGCGGATCGCCTGGTGTTTCCTGGTCAGGGTGCTATTGGCAGTTGTTTTAGCCACATTGAGGAGCATGGGCTTCGCGACGAATTGAGTGAGCTGTTGCTAAGTAAGCCGGTGCTGGGTATCTGCCTTGGGTTGCAGGCATTGTTTGACTTCAGTGAAGAAGACGGCGGTGTAGAGGGTCTGGGAGTGATTCCCGGGCAGGTGCTGCGTTTTCCGGAAAAAATGATAGATGGGGGAGAGCGGGCGAAAATTCCGCAAATGGGCTGGAATACCGTTGATCAGCGCCGTGATCATCCACTTTGGCGTGACATTCCCGATGCAGCATGGTTTTATTTTGTTCACAGCTATTTCGTGCATACGGCTAATGATGATGATCTCTGTGGGGCCTGTCAGTACGGCGACATTGAATTTGCGGCCGCTGCAGCGCGCGATAATATTTTCGCGGTGCAGTTTCATCCTGAGAAAAGTCACCATGATGGATTACAGTTATTAAAGAATTTTCTGAGTTGGGATGGGACCTGGTAACTAGGGAGGGAGGTAATAATGTTGTTGATTCCGGCGATTGACCTGAAAGGCGGCCAATGTGTGCGCTTACGTCAGGGTGAAATGGACGATGTCACTGTGTTTTCTGATAGCCCCGTAGAAATGGCCCAGCAATGGTTTGATGCGGGGGCCCGCAGATTGCACATGGTGGATCTGGATGGTGCGGTGAGTGGTAAGCCGGAAAACGCAGGGGTGATCCACGAAGTGGTCGAAGCCCTTCCAGAGATGGAAATTCAGGTTGGTGGCGGAATTCGCGACGAAGATAGTATTGAGGCTTATCTCGATGCCGGTGTCCGTTTTGTGATTCTAGGTACCAAAGCCGTTAATGCACCTCACTTTGTTGGTGATGTGTGTGTTGAGTTTCCCGGCCATATCATTGTCGGGCTGGACGCAAAGAATGGCAAAGTGGCGACGGACGGTTGGTCAAAGTTATCCCATCACGATGTGGTCGACATGGCCAAACACTTCGAGCAGGACGGCGTTGAAGCAATTATTTTTACTGACATTAGTCGTGATGGCATGATGCAGGGCGTTAATCTCGATTCTACGGTTGAGTTGGCGGCGGCTATTACCATTCCGGTTATCGCGTCCGGCGGGGTAACCGATATGAATGATATTGATGCGCTGTGTGCGATTGAAGAAGAAGGTGTACGCGGTGTGATTATCGGGCGTGCCATATACGAAGGTACGCTGGATCTTAAAACCGCGTTGGAGCGGGTAGCCAGTAGTTGATGGCGAGTTCGTTCCTGATGGTGCCGCCGCTTATCGTGAACAAGTACTAGTTTGATGCAATTTTTTCTGGACCAGTCTGACAGGTAGATAAATGCCGCTTTGTAAACGTATTATTCCTTGTCTGGATGTTGATGCCGGGCGAGTGGTCAAAGGGGTCCGGTTTGTCGATATTGCCGACGCAGGTGACCCGGTTGAAGTGGCCCGGCGATATTCCGATGTCGGGGCCGACGAAGTTGTCTTTCTCGACATTACTGCAAGTTCTGATGACCGTGAAACTATCGTTCATATCGTTGAGCAGGTGGCTGATCAGGTATTTATTCCACTGACCGTCGGCGGGGGAATCCGGGAATTGGTAGATATTCGGCGTATGCTCAATGCCGGTGCTGACAAGGTGGCGATTAATACCGCTGCGGTAAATCGGCCAGAATTTGTCCGTGAAGCTGCTCAGCACTTTGGGTCGCAATGTATCGTAGTATCGGTGGACGCGAAGCAAGTCGGTGCTGATCACTGGGAGTTGTTTACTCACGGTGGTCGCCAGGCTACCGGAATAGACGTGGTTGAATGGGTAAAAAAAATGGTGGCATTCGGTGCTGGTGAGATCTTACTAACCAGCATGGACCGGGATGGAACCCGAGAGGGCTTCGATCTTGCGCTCACCCGGGCGGTTGCCGATGCTGTTCCGATTCCAGTGATTGCTTCGGGCGGCGTCGGTAATCTGCAGCACCTGGTTGAGGGCGTTCGTGATGGCGGTGCTGACGCTGTTTTGGCTGCCAGCATCTTCCATTTTGGTGAGTACTCTATCCATTCGGCCAAGCAGGCGATGGCAGCGGCTGGAATAATTGTGCGGGAAGCGAGGTGAACGCAAGTCCTGATTGGTTGGCCGAGGTCACCTGGAATGAGCGCGGCCTGCTGCCAGCGATTGCCCAGGATTATCGTTCCGGGCGCGTGCTAATGATGGCGTGGATGAACTCAGAATCGCTGCAGCAGAGTGTCTCCGGCGGCTATGCGGTTTACTGGTCGCGCTCGCGGCAGGCTTTGTGGAAGAAAGGAGAAACTTCTGGTAATCGACAGCGGATTATCAGCGTAAGTCTGGATTGTGATGGTGATACATTGCTTTTGCAGATTGAACAGGAGGGGGGTATCGCTTGTCATACTGGCCGGGAGAGTTGTTTTTTTCGCCAGCTTGATGCCGATAATCAGTGGCAATCTACTGAACCGGTGTTGCGGCTACCTGAAGATTTATACGGAGTGTCGGATGGTTGATTTGGCTGGAAATGGGGTGGGTGGTTTTAGTGGGTGACCTGACGGAGAGTGCTTCCGGGGGCGTGCTGGAGCAGCTTGCGGAGGTTCTCGAATCCCGTAAACTGGCTGATCCAGAGAGTTCTTATGTGGCGTCACTCTATGCTGGTGGGGTGGACAAAATACTCAAAAAAATTGGTGAAGAGGCCACTGAGGTGGTGATGGCCGGTAAAGATGGTGAGCCTGGCGCAATTGTTGCCGAGACTGCAGACCTCTGTTTTCATTTAATGGTGTTGCTTGCCCACGAGGGGCTCAGCCCGCAGGCGGTGATAATCGAATTGCAACGTAGATTTGGTTTGTCTGGATTGGAAGAGAAAGCTCAGCGGCAGCAGTAGTTGTATTGTATTCGGCCAGTGAAACGGTCATTAACACGAGGGTTTTTACGATGGGAATGGGTGGAATTAGCGTCAGTTCTTTGCTGATAATTTTGATAATCGTTTTGGTGTTGTTTGGCGGTAAGCGACTACGCAGTCTGGGGGATGACCTCGGTGGTGCGATCAAAGGATTTCGTTCCGCGGTTAAGGAGGGTGACAAGGTTAAAGAGGGCGATGAGTCGATCCCCCCCCCCATTTCCGCAGACGACGCCAACAAGCATTAGTAGAGATTGACCAGCATTGTTTGATATAGGTTTTTGGGAGCTAGCAATTATTGGTCTGGTTGCGCTAATGGTGATCGGTCCCGAACGATTGCCTGCGGTAGCGCGAACCGCAGGTTTGTGGGTGGGTCGGATGCGCCGGATCGCCGGCGGTTTTCGTGAAGACCTGGAGCGGGAATTACGTACTGAAGATTTGAAGCGCAGCTTGATAGAAGAGCGCGATGCGTTGGTAGCACCACTCCGAGAGGTTACAGAAGATTTGCGTAACACGATCGATGACACAACTCGCGCAGCCCCGCCTGAATCACCGCCCGCCCCAAAAAATGAGTGAACAGGTCAGCGGCGGTGAGCTGCCACTGACCGGGCATTTGCTAGAGTTGCGTCAGCGGTTGATCCGCTCGGTAGTTGTGGTGACGGTTATCGTGCTGGCGTTGATGCCGTTTTCTCGGCAGATTTATTCGTTTCTGGCGATTCCGTTACTGGCGGCATTGCCCGCTGGTACCGGGCTGATTGCCACCGGTGTTGCCGCGCCTTTTCTGGCACCATTTAAGCTAGTCGCAGTGTTAGGTGTGTTTGCGGCGGCGCCTTATCTGTTGTTTCAACTCTGGAGTTTTGTTGCGCCGGGGCTTTATCGGCACGAGCAACGCCTGGCGATGCCGTTGTTAATATCCAGTATCGTACTGTTTTATTGTGGGGCGGCGTTCGCGTATTACGTCGTGTTCCCGCTAGTGTTCGTGTTTTTTACCCAGGCGGCACCGGAAGGTGTCGCGGTGATGACCGATATCTCAGCTTATCTCGATTTCGTGCTAAAGCTCTTTTTTGCGTTTGGCCTCGCATTTGAAGTGCCGATTGCCACTTTGTTATTAGTCATTTCTGGTATTGCCAGTCGTGAGCAGTTAGCAGGCTATCGTGCCCACGTTATCGTGGTGGCGTTTGTCCTGGGGATGTTGCTGACCCCACCGGATGTAATTTCCCAGGTGTTATTGGCGCTGCCGATCTGGCTATTATTTGAGTTTGGACTGCTGCTATCGAGAATGATCGGCAAGCGAAGTCCATCAGCGACGTCGGGCTAGGTTTTCAGTCGGCCTTTCGATGACCGTGACTGATGTTTTAAATTGTTCTCCGCGGCGCAGATAGGTCACCAAAGCTGTTTGTTCCGGTTCGAGTGCTGAGATCGCGTTTAACGCCTGATTGGTGTTAGCAATTTTGACCGCATCGATGGCTGTGACAATATCGCCGGGCTGCATCCCCACCTGGTAGGCCGGTGTGTTGCGGTAAACGCCGGCAATAATCACTCCCTGCAAGCTTTTTAGTCCGAACGAGGTCGCCAGGTCGCGGTCGATATCCTGTAGTTCAAGACCGAGCCAGCCGCGAACGACTCGTCCGTTGTTAGCAAGTTGTTCGAGGATGCGTTTTGCCAGATCCGCCGGCACGGCAAAGCCGATGCCCTGAGAACCGCCCGATTGACTGAAAATAGCGGTGTTAATGCCCACGAGTTCCCCCGCAGGATTAATTAATGCGCCGCCGGAATTACCCGGGTTAATGGCTGCATCGGTCTGAATAAAGTCTTCAAAGGTATTAATGCCCAGGTGCTGACGACCGGTGGCGCTAACGATGCCCATGGTGACGGTTTGACCAACTCCGAAGGGGTTGCCGATTGCGAGCACTATATCGCCGACCAGCAGTGCATCAGAGTTGCCAAACGTTAGGCTGGTAAGACCTGGTAGGTCAATTTTGAGTAACGCCAGATCGGTGCCTGGGTCGCTGCCGATGAGGATGGCCTGAGCGCTGCGGCCGTCATTCAGTGCAACCTTGATTTCATCCGCACCAGCGATAACATGATTGTTGGTGAGTATGTGACCCTCAGTAGTAACTA
>Ga0164313_10006538_pt1 | contig 10272 bp, 7 predicted proteins | sample GuaBasSedimGuay4_FD_113735 | JGI IMG/M metagenome (GOLD analysis project Ga0164313, IMG submission 113735) | Subseafloor sediment microbial communities from Guaymas Basin, Gulf of California, Mexico - Guay4, Core 4569-4, 0-3 cm | ecosystem: Environmental > Aquatic > Marine > Hydrothermal vents >...
GATATCGCCCAGGCGGCGCCGACCCGCAAGGGCAAGTACACCCTGGTCCAGTTTCACGATGAGTTCTACATGGTCTACAGCATGGAGGGCAAGACTGAAGCCGACCTCAACAATAAGGTCCTGATGTTTAAACAGGAAGTGATGGCACCTGCCCGCTTGGCCGGTGGCATCCTGCTTGTGCAGGAGTCGATGAACCAGGTCAAGGAGCACCGCAGTGCGTGGCTTTACAACGCCGGTCAGCGCCGGGTTCGCCGCGCCCCGAACGTTGCCTACGACAATCCGGGCACGGCCTCTGACGGCATGCGCACATCTGACCAGTTCGACATGTTCAACGGCGCCGTCGATCGCTACGAGTGGGAACTTGTAGGCAAGAAGGAAATCTACGTTCCTTACAACTCCTACAAGCTGCAGGACCCGTCGGTCAAGGTCAAGGAGATCCTGACGCCGCTCCACATCAACCAGGATCTGGTGCGCTACGAGCTGCACCGGGTATGGGTCGTCGATGCCAGACTGAAGAAGGGCGAACGCCACGTCTACAAGAGGCGGACCTTCTACCTCGACGAGGACAGCTGGCAGATCGTCGCGATGGACCAGTATGACAAACGCGACCAACTGTGGCGCGTGTCCGAGGCGCACGTGATCAACTACTACAACGTGCCGACGATTTGGACGTCACTGGAGGTCCATACCGACCTTCAGGCCGGCCGCTACCTCGCTATTGGTCTCAATAGTGAAAACAAGGCCTACACCTTCGACATCAAACGGACGTTGAAGGATTACACCCCGGCGGCGCTGCGACGTTCCGGGCGACGCTAGTCTGATTTTTTTAGACGGCCGGGCCTCAGGGTCCGGCCGTCGTTTTTTTTCGAGCATTGGCACCGGACCGGCGTGGCCGGGAGCTTTTAGCTGTTAGCCCTTAGCTCAGGAACCGTTGTTCTGAGAGCCGTGAAGCTGTCTGGCTAATAGCTAACGGCTAATAGCTAATTGCTTTCTTACCATCTTTCCTTGAAACTCGGTGGTAAGAGACTAAGGAGGAGGACAGATGGTAGCGATTTTCTTTCGAAGAGTCCCGTGGCGTTGGCCGTTGGTTGCGGCGATCTGCCTACTCGTGGTCGTACCCGTTGGCGCCCAGGAAGAGGAACCGCCGGAGTACGCCATTCAGGCGCCTCTCGCAGCCAAGTCGCTGCTGCAGGATGTGGCGGCCGTCGATGGATTTCTGGCAGCTGTCGGGTCGAGAGGCCATATCCTGCTCTCAGAGGATCAGGGTGAGTCCTGGCATCAGGCAGAGGTCCCGACCCGATCCGGCCTGAATGCAGTCCACTTTCACGACAGGAATCTGGGTTGGGCGGTCGGCCACGATGGGGTGATCGTGCGAACTCAGGACGGTGGGACAACCTGGGAACGGGTGTATTGGGTGCCCGAGGATGAGAATCCGCTGATGGATGTCTGGTTCAAAAATACCGATGAAGGCTTTGCGATCGGGGCCTACGGTTCCTTCTTCGAGACCTTCGACGGCGGTACGACCTGGACCTCCCGCTATATCAGCGAGGACGATTTCCATCTCAATCAGATTGTTCCCGCAGGTGGTGAACGTCTCTATATCGCGGCCGAGGCCGGCTTGTTTTACCGGTCCGATGACGGTGGCGCAACCTGGGTTGATTTGCTCACTCCGTACGAGGGTTCGTTCTTCGGAGTCTTACCCCTGGAAGGTGACAGCGTTTTGGCCTTTGGCTTGAGAGGACATCTTTTCAGATCAGACGATGCCGGTGAGACCTGGACCGAACTCGACACCCATACCGTATCGATGTTGACCAACTCCCTGCAACTGGCAGACGGCAGCATCATCATCACCGGTCTGGGAGGGGTTGTCTTGGTTTCAAATGATGGCGGACAGACCTTTGAACTTCACCAACACTGCAACCGGCGCGGTATCACCGCGGTCTCCGCCGTAACGGATGAGAAACTGGTTTTTGTGGGGGAATTCGGTGTCAGAACGCTAACCTTGAATGATCTCTACGACAGAAAGGACGGGTAGTGCGATGACAGCCTGGCTCGAAAATCTTGTCTTCAAAAACCGCCTTCTCGTCGTTGGTTTCTTTCTGCTGATGACGGTATTCATGGCCTATCAGGCCTCCCACCTTGGAATCGACGCGGGATTCGCAAAGTTGCTGCCGCTCAAACACGAGTACATGAAGACCTATTTAGAATATCGAGAGGATTTCGGTGGAGCCAACCGCGTCGTCATTGCCATCCAGGCGAAAGATGGTGACATCTTCACACCGAATTTCTTCCGGGTTTTGCAGGATTTGACTGATGACGTCTTCTTCATCCCTGGAGTTGATCGAACCCGGGTGATGTCGCTATTCACACCGAACGTGCGTTTCACCGAGGTCGTCGAGGACGGCATCTCCGGAGGCAACGTTATTCCAGATGACTTCGAACCCGATGAGGAGGGATTTGCCAAGGTCAAGTCCAACCTCTTTAAGTCGGTCTACATGGGCCGGCTGGTCGCGACTGACTTCTCGTCGGCGATCGTTGTTGCGGAGTTGCTCGAGATCAACCCCAATACCGGAGAACGGCTGGACTACATCGATGTCGCCGGCCAATTGGAGGGCATCCGGACCAAGTACAGCAACCACGATATCGGAGTCGATTTCGACTATCACATCATCGGTTTTGCCAAGGTGATCGGTGACATCGCCGCCGGCGTGTCGCGGGTGGTCCTGTTTTTCCTGGGCGCCTTCTTCATTACTGCGGTCTTCGTTTACATCTACTCTCAGAGCTTCAAATTGACCCTGATCGTCGTTGGATGTTCTCTGACCTCGGTCGTATGGCAGTTGGGTTTGTTGACGATGATGGGCTACGGCATCGACCCGATGTCGATTCTGGTTCCGTTCCTGATCTTTGCCATCGGTGTCAGTCATGGCGTGCAGATGGTCAGCGCTTATGGGGCCGAGGTCTATGATGGCGCCAAAAGTGAGCAGGCGGCCCGCAATACTTTTCGCCGTCTGCTGATTCCCGGCGGCATCGCCCTGCTGAGCGACACCATTGGGTTCATCACGATCATGCTGATCGAGATCCGGATGATTCAAGAGATGGCAGTCACCGCCAGCCTCGGTGTCGCCGTGATCATCTTGACCAATTTGATCCTGGTCCCGGTGCTCCTGTCCTACACGCACTTTGACGAGATCTACGCCCTCAAACTCAGGCGGCGGCACAGTCATCTGGACGGCGCCTGGAATGCCCTGGCCGGGGTTGCCAAACCACGTGCTGCACTGATTGTCATCATCATCGCGGTGATCCTGTTCGGTTTGGGCGGCTGGAAGGCGAGCCAAATCAAGATCGGTGATTTGCATGCCGGCGTGCCCGAACTGCGGTCAGACTCCGTCTACAACATCGACACCGATTTCATTACCAGTCGTTTCAACATCGGTGTGGACGTCATCACGGTGATCGTCGAGTCGGTCCCGGAGGGTTGCACCGAGTACGAGATCATGACGACGATCGACCGGTTCGAGTGGCACATGCGCAACGTGCCCGGCGTACAGTCGGTACTCGGCGTCGCCGGAGTCGCCAAGATCATCAATGCCGGTTGGAACGAGGGCAGCCTCAAGTGGCGCGTATTGCCGCGCAACCCCGCGACGATGGCGCAAGCGGTGACCTACATCGACACTAGCACCGGGCTGTTGAATTCCGAGTGCAGCGTCATGCCGGTCTACATCTATACCTCTGACCACAAAGCCGAGACGATCGAACGGGTGATCAACGAGGTCAAGGCATATCAGGTGGAGCATGGCTCGGAGACGAGCAATTTCAGACTGGCGACCGGCAACGTCGGCGTGATGGGGGCGACCAACGAGGTGGTTTCCGCGGCGCAGTTCCCGATGCTGATGTGGGTGTTTGCGGCGATCATTCTTCTGTGCCTGCTCACCTTCCGTTCAATCAGGGGCACCTTGTGCATCGTCATCCCGTTGGCCCTGGTGTCGGTTCTTGCCTACGCCCTGATGACGTTCCTGGAGATCGGACTCAAGGTCTCGACCCTGCCGGTCGTCGCCCTTGGCGTCGGCGTCGGCGTGGACTATGGAATCTACATTTTCAGCAGGTATCGCAGCTACCTCAGGGAGGGGCAGTCGTTGGACGAGGCCTATCGAAATACGCTGACGATCACCGGAAACGGTGTGCTGTTCACCGGTATCACCTTGGGTATCGGTGTTGCCACCTGGATTTTCTCTCCATTGAAGTTCCAGGCGGATATGGGCATCCTGCTGACCTTCATGTTTCTGGTCAACATGGTTGGGGCTTTGGTGCTGCTGCCGGCGCTTTCATGCTTCTTGCTGAAGAAGGAAAGCTGATTCCTTTCGATAGTATTCAAACGGCGCCCAAGAGGGCGCCGTTTTTTTTCTGCTCTAAACTGCTGGTGGCGCCGGATTTCGCGGGCGAAAACACTCTTGTTTTCACGGTCAACTCCGACCAGAGCTCTCCCGAGCAGAGCTACGACAACAACGAGGCTCGCCTGCCCCTGCCCTCGCTCCTGACACCCGTCCTCACCCTTCGTTATACTTGTCCACTGAAACAGAATGATCGGGGGCAGGAGAATTGGCGACGAGTGATTTCAGGTGTGTCAAATGCGGGCGACAGACACCGCGATTTGCGGTCGCCTGCCCGCACTGCAATACCTGTTTGCTCGTTGATATCATTGTCGACTCTCCCGATCTCAATAGTCGATCGATCTACCTCGCGGCCAAGGGAATCGACGAACTCGGGGGCGAAGCACCGCCATTTGAATCGATCATGAAACGCCTCAGGGCAACTCCGACGCCGATCGTGGAACAGTGCACACGAGGCTTGGCACAATCAGTCGTATCGGTATTGAGCGCCCACAAAATACCCTCCAGACTGGTTCCGCTCCGTCGTGCGAAACAGAGAACCGTGACGAGGGACGGGCTGCTTCGCCTCGTCAGGCCGCCCATCAGGTCCCTCAAATACTTCTATAACGACCTCTCTCCGAGTGCCCGGGTCGTTATTCCAACGCTCCTGGTGATTGCTGGACTGGTCCTGGTGGTGTTGAGATCACCTCAGGACACGGTGGCTGATGTCCGACTCCCAAGGCATGTTGACGGTCACCGGACTGCACTGTCGAGTCGTGAGGTTATTTTTGCCGCAATGCAATCGAGTGCCACGATTCGGTCGCCAACGGCAGAGGGAATCGGTTTCTTCATCGGGAAGGAACAACTGATCACCAGTGCGCAATTCGTGGGAAGACTCAAGAGTGAGGTAGAGGTGTTGTTGACGGACGGCAGGTTGCTTTCGGCCACAGTTGTGCGCTCCGACCCTTGGCTTGATTGTGCGCTTGTGGAGGTCCCTGGGGCAGAGGCGTCAGCCCTCGAACTCGGGGATGCCACTGGGCTCGAACGTGGTGAGACCATCATGGCCGTCAGCAATGCTCAAACCGCAGATTTCACAGCATCCCTGGGCATCGTCAGTCATACCTCGCGGATCGAACTGGGGATCTCATATTTCGAGATTGATGCCGGTTTCGGTGGCAGCGGCGGCCCTGTCCTTGATTCATTTGCTCGTGTTGTTGGGATCGTGACCTCGGCAAGAACCGGTTCTTCGAGCCTGCGCCTTGCGCTTCCGATCAACTACCTCTATTCGGGAGATGAGAACCTGCTTCGCCGGGAACCGGATTCGACGGTCGGTGGTCGTTGGCATGAGATCCTGGCACGGGCAGCCAAGGAGGAGAAACAACAACTGGAAGGTGTACGGCTTTCACTGCAACGCCCCACTCTGGTTTCTGCGGCCGGGAAATCCCCCGATGGGATCATGGCCGTGGTCGGCCAATTCGCTGTGAACCCGCCGTCCCGTGAGCAGTTGGCTTTTGATATCGAGAGAGATGGCGCCCGGCTGTGTTCAGTTTCTTCGGCATTCACGGATTGGAAGGTTCGATCCCGTACGTCCGGCGACTATTCCGACAGAAGAATGCTCAAGTGGCTCGACCGCCACGGTATTGCCGCACGCTTTTATACTGCGACAAACCATGTTCCCAGTTATGGATGTCCCGAGAATCTCCGAGAAGCAACTTTGATCGTGAAATCGGGGGACAGTCGGGCCGATCGTGTGATCATTCAGTAGGACTGACCCCTATTCTTGATAGAACTGGAGGCTGTTTCGGATTCATCAAAGGAAGTAACGGTGAGAGGTTTTACGCTGCTTGAGTGCGTTATTGCGATCGCGCTGATCGGTTCGGCTTTGATCATCTCAACAGGAATGCTCAATACCCTCATCGCCGCGGCCGACCGAGTTGAGGCTCACACTGAAATGTTGCGCGAACTCGAAGCCGCAGTTGAGATGATGCGGTCTGGATTCCTTCCGCTCGAGTCGGGAATTCTCACTTCGAGTGAAACCCTGGGCCGATTTTCAGACCTTCGTATTACCGTCGTCGTCGAAAAACAGCAGGCGCCCGGATTGTATCTTGTCATTGTGCGTGCCGAATGCCGCATTCGACAAGCAACTGTTTCGCGCACCATAACAACCCAGATCTGGAGGGAATGATGCAACGACGAGTGTTCGTCTCTCAGAGCCTTCCTGCCGAAAGACGTGGGGAAGAATCTGGAGCAACCATCGTTGAACTGCTGGTCTCCTTGGCTCTGATCTCGATCGTTTTCCTTGCTGCCGGCCCTCTCATCGTACAGTCAGTTCAGCTCTTCAGTTCAACGGGGCGGGCTCTTACCGATACGAGCGCGACAATGAGCGGTTCTTGGCTGCGGCGGGACGTACATTCGGCCGCATCGATTGATGCGTGGTCCCCTCAATGGACAGATGATCCGATCATGCTGCACTCTCAAAATGGGGAGATCATCACCTATGAGGTCGATGGTTCGGGCCTGGTGCGCTGCCGCTTTGAACCAACAGGGGAACAGATTGATCGCCGCGTCATGCTACGCCGGGTTGAGCGCGTGCGGTGGCGGGCTCTGCAAGGTCTCATTGAAATTGAGGTCCTAACTCGGGCCCATGTCCGACCCACCACCGCAGCGCTCATCCGTGATCGTCAACGGCTCAACGCTGTCACCTTTAAGACAGAGCGATTCTGTTTTGCGCTGCGCGCTCGTGGAGGACACTCGTGGTAGAGAACGAACGGGGTTCGGCCTTGCTGGTGGCTCTTGTGACGGTTCTCGTGGTGACCATGTCATTGCTTCTGGTTGCAAGTTTCATTCAGGGTCAACAGTTTACCTTCGAGATTGAGGAGCGCAACGTCATGATTGCAACCCTTGTTGATGGGGCAATGGCGGAGACCCTCGCCAATCTGAGCAACGACGAGTTTTTTAGGGGCATCAGCAGCCGCAATCTCGGCAAAGGTACGATTTCATCAGAGGTCACCAAGAGCAAAAAGGGACATCGCAGAATACGTGCAGTGGGGACATTCAAACGGTGGTCGGCCACTATTGACGCCGAGGTCAGGGTCAGCGGGCCGAGGCCGGTCATCCTCCACTGGCAGTATCGGCAGGGACCGATAATGTAGGCGATAGCGTATCCTCAGTCTCAGAGGTGACGATGATGCGACGAATCTCGGTTCTTTCCCTAGTTTGTATTCTCTTGGCCCTCGGCTGTGCCCAGCCGCCGCAACCAGCGGATTTTATTGTTCTTGGAGGTGCGATTCATACCTTCGACCCGATGGGTATGACAGTTGAGGCCCTGGCCGCGAGGGGGCAGCACATCCTCGCGTTGGGGACCGAGGATGAGATCCGCCTTCTGATCGGCCCGGATACCGAAGTCCTGGATCTGGAGGGCGCCGTGGCTTATCCGGGCTTCATCGATGCTCACGCCCATTTTCTCGGTGTCGGGAAGGCCCAGATGCAGCTCAAGTTGCAAGGTGCCGCCACGTGGCAGGCGATCGTCGATCAAGTGGCAATGGCTGTTTCCGAGACGCCGAAAGGAGAGTGGATTTTCGGCCGAGGCTGGCACCAGGAGAAGTGGGCCGAAGCGCCGGAAGGCGCCGTCGAGGGGTTGCCGATCCACGACGCCTTGAGTGCCGTATCGCCGGACAACCCGGTCATGCTGACCCATGCCAGCGGCCACGCGGCGATTGTCAACGCCCGGGCCCTGGAAATGGCGGGGATCGGCCCCACGACTCCAGATCCGCCAGGAGGGGAGATCGTTCGTGACTCCAGGGGACGGGCGATCGGTGTTCTGCGGGAAACTGCCGAAGCGCTGGTTTATGACGTCATCGAGAGCGAGGACTCCGACGAACTATTTCGACGCAAGGTGGCGCTGGCTACCGAGGAGTGTCTGGCCAATGGTCTGACATCGTTCCAGGATGCCGGTTCGAGCATCCGGGATGCAAAGCGTTTCAAGGCGATGGCGGAGGCTGGGGAGTTGCAGATCCGTTTGAGCCTGATGCTGCACGAACCCAACGACATCATCGAACCGCAGCTCGATGCCGTTCGGATGATCGGCGCCGGTGATGGATTTCTGACTGTCAGGGCGATCAAGCGTTGGATCGACGGCGCCCTGGGATCCCACGGGGCCTGGTTGCTCGAACCCTACAGCGATCTGCCGGCAAGCGCCGGCCTCAATACCGAACCCCTGGACTCGATGGCCGAGACCGCCCGCCTGGCGATGGAGCACGGTTACCAGTTCTGCACCCACGCGATCGGGGACCGGGCCAATCGCGAGACCCTGGACATCTACCAGGTGGAGTTCGAGGGCCACCCTGAATCTGACAACCTTCGTTGGCGCATCGAACACGCCCAGCACCTCAGTCTGGACGATATTCCGCGGTTCGCCCAAATGGGAGTGATCGCTTCAATTCAGCCGACCCACTGCACCTCCGACGGACCCTGGGTGCCGCAGCGCCTGGGAGACGCCAGGGCCGAAAGCGGAGCCTACGTCTGGCGTGATCTCCTGGAAAGTGGGGCTGTCCTGGCCGCAGGAACCGATGCGCCGGTCGAGGCGGTTGATCCATTGGCGACCTTCCGATCGGCAGTGACTCGAGAGATGGCCGACGGAAATGCGTTCTATCCCGATCAGAGCCTCACTCGCGAGGAGGCCCTCAGGGCCATGACCCTTGGGGCAGCTTATGCGGTATTTGAAGAGGATCAGAAGGGCAGCCTCAGGGTTGGCAAGTATGCCGACCTGACGGTGCTGTCGGATGATCTCCTTGTGTTTCCGGAGGCGGACCTCGATGACGTTACCGTTGTGGCGACCATCGTCGGGGGAGAGTTACGGTATTCGGGTCGGTAGGAGCCGGGGCTTCCACAGTGAAACGACGCCGATGGAAAGACCGGAGGGTCAGTCTGCCAGGCCCGCTTGATCCCTCGGGAATTCGCCGACTCCAAACTCAAAGAGAACAGCGGCGGCCAGGTTTTTGAGGGTTGTTGCTTGCTTTTTCATCGGCCGGGAGCTCAGGAGAATCCCGGGCACGCTCTCGTGGTCCATGCAGTGGTCACCGCTCCAGCGGTCGGTGTTGTCGGAGAAGACCTCCGTCGACATCTCTCCGATTGCGCTGGCATTGGATCCACGGGTTCGTTCGGCGTAGCCGACCTGAATGTCCGGGCCGATCTCCAGGTAGCCGCCGTCCTCGTAGGTCGCCTCACGTGGGTAGACCTTGGTCACTGCGAGTTCTCCGGTCGACGGGTCAACGGATTGAAGCAGTTTCTGACCAATCTCGGCGATCAGGTCGTCACGGTCTGCGGGATCGACGATACCGTTCATCTCGCGGCCTTTCAGGTTGAGGTACAGGCCGTTGAGGCCGAGGCCGTAGGCTCGGGTCTTCGACCAATCGACGTTGGAGTAATTCTTGCCCTCCTTGTCGGGGTCCTCCATCACCAGGTAGCCGTTCTCCGCGAGCCATGCGTTGATATGCATGACCCGCCGCCAGGGGGCGAAACCGTGGTCCGACATTACGACCAGTAATGTGTTCTCGGGCATGTGGTCGAGGGTGTAGCCGACAACGTCGTCCATGCGGCGATAGAGATCGGGCATGACGTCGGCGTATTGGGCGTCCTCGGCTTCGTCATACGCAGGATGGTCAGGATCCATTGAGCGCCAGACAATGTGGCCGACGAGGTCCGTATTCCCGAAGTAGTGAAAGAGAAAGCCCTTTTTGAACTCGCTGAGGATGTGCTCGTACTGGTCTATGTTTTCTTCGCCTGCAAGGTCAGCTTGCGCCAAGAACTCGTCCATATTCAGCAGACCCTCGACGACCGCGCCGGTGTCTTCGGGCATGCCCTGGGTATAGAAGTAGCCGGTGCACTTACACAGGTGCGCGCCGTA
>Ga0164313_10006539_pt1 | contig 10269 bp, 11 predicted proteins | sample GuaBasSedimGuay4_FD_113735 | JGI IMG/M metagenome (GOLD analysis project Ga0164313, IMG submission 113735) | Subseafloor sediment microbial communities from Guaymas Basin, Gulf of California, Mexico - Guay4, Core 4569-4, 0-3 cm | ecosystem: Environmental > Aquatic > Marine > Hydrothermal vents...
CATCAACGTGCAGCAGGGCCACATCGCCCAGGCCCTCGAACGCTTCGAGAGAGCCTTCACCCTCGACCCGAGCTTCTACGAGGCCTTCATGAACTTCGGGCAAATCACCCTGAGCTTCCGGGGCTACGAAGACGCTGAAGGCGCCTTCCGCGCCGCCGCCGCCCTCAACCCGGAGAGCTACGACGCTCTCATCGGCCACGGGGTCGCCCTCCGGGGCCTCGGCCGCGTCGAAGAAGCAGAAGCCCGGTACATCGCCGCGCGCGCCCTCGACGCCGAGCGCCCCGAGGCTTGGTTCAACCTCGGCGTACTGCATCAAGACCACTTGGCTGGCAGCGCCAACGAGCTCGCCGAAGCGGTCACCCACCTCGAGGCCTTCCTGACGAAGGCCGAGGGCATCGATCTCTACTCGGACGAGGTCGACGCGGTCTCCCGGTGTTGCCGCGGCAACGAGTGCCGCCCCGGGCGCCTGCAAAACCTCCGAACCGCCCTCCGCGCCATGGGCCGATCAGCGAGTGGTTGTTAGCGGCGCTTTTTGCTCTTCTGCGTCAGGCGATCGACGCCGACGTCGGGGCCGCGCTTCTTCGGGGTCTTCTTCTGCCGCCCCGAGAAACCCAACTTCCACGCCAGGTAGGCCACCGCGGTCCCCACCGCGATGAGCACGATGGGGTCCTGCCAGGTCATCCCGTGCCCCACCCCATCGCCGTACCGACCTGGAAGACGAGGAAGCTCACGACATATGCGAGGACGGTCATGTAGACGAAGAGGAACGTGGGCCATCGGTAGCCCCCGGTCTCTTTCTTCACCACCGCCAGGGTCGACATGCACTGGCTGGCCAGGACGAAGAAGATCATCAACGACAGCCCCGACAGGGGCGTGAAGAGCGGGCGCCCATCCGGCCACGTCGCCGCCACCAGGGATTCCCGGAGCGGCGCGCTCTCCTCATCCGCGTGGGCCAGGCCAAAGACGATGCCGACGGTCGAAACGAAGACCTCCCGAGCGGCGAAGGCGCCGATGATGCCGACGCCGATGCGCCAGTCGAAGCCGAGGGGCTCGATGACGGGCTCGATGGCGTGGCCGAGGGTCGCAGCGAAGCTGTAGGGAAGCTGGGCGCTTGTCTCCTGCCCTTCGAGCTCCGAGAGGCGATCGTCGAGGGCGCCCGATTCGACGATGACCTGGCTCGCTTCGGCGCGCAGGGCGGCGTACTCGGCGGCCACGCCTTCGTCTCGGGGATAGCTCGACAGGCCCCACACCACGATGGTGAGGGCGAGGATCACCGTCCCCGCATCGACGAGGAACGAGCGCACCCGCTCCCAGGTATTGAGGGCAAGGTTCTTGCCCATGGGCATCCGGTACGGCGGCAGTTCGAGGACCAGGGGGGGCTTCTTGCCCTTGAGCACCGTCCGGCGCAGCACAAACGCCGCCCCGAGGGCCGCGATCACCGACAGGAAATACATCGCGAAGAGCACGAAGCCGCCCTGGTCCGGCGAGAACACCGCGGCGATGATGAGCACGTAGACGGGGAGGCGCGCGCTGCACGAGGTGAGCGGCACCACCATCATGGTCAAGATGCGATCCCGACGGCTCTCGATGGTCCGGGTCGCCATGACCGCCGGGATGGCACAGGCAAATCCCGAGAGCATCGGCACGAACGCTTTGCCATGAAGCCCAACGCCCCCCATCAAGCGGTCGAGGACGAAGGCCACCCGGGCGAGGTACCCCGAGTCTTCGAGGATGCCGATGAAGAGGAAGAGCAGGGCTATCTGGGGCACGAAGACGAGCACGTTGCCGACGCCGGCGATGACCCCGTGCACCACCAGGCGCTTGACCGGCCCCTCGGGCATGAGACCCGCCACCAGGTTCTGGAGCGCGGCGATGGCGTCCTCGACGAGGCCGATGGCTGGGTCACTCCACGCAAAGAGCCCTTGAAAGAGCAAAGCCATGACGACCGCGAAGAGCGCAAAGCCGAGAATCGGGTGCAAGATGACGCGGTCGACGCGCTCGGTGATCGAGACCTCGGGGGCCCCTTCTTCGATAGTCACCGCGGCGTCGACGAATGCGTCGATGCGCTCGTAGCGTAGGGCGATCAGGAGGGGCCCCGGGTCGTCTTCCCGGGTGGCCTCGTCCACCGCGACGCGCACGGCCTCCGGAATGTCGGGGAGTTCGTCTCCGCCGACGCTGAGCAGGGCCCAACGGGCCCACGCCCGGCGGAGGGCAAGGGTTTCGGGGGCGAGCCAGTCCTCGACCACAGCTTCGATGGCTTCGAGCTTCTCGGTAGCCGCCTCGGGCAAATCGATGTCAGCGACATCAGGCAGATCAGCGTCTTTCGCGACGGCATCGCCGATGGCAGCGCGCAGAGCATCGAGACCCTCACGCCGTGGGGCGACGATGGGGATGCACGGCGCGCCGAGACGCCGGCCGAGCTCTTCGGCGTCGATGACGATGCCGGCAGACCGGGCTTCGTCCATCATGCTGAGGGCGACCACCGTCGGCAGACCCGTCTCGACGACCTGCTGAGCGAGATAGAGTCCGCGCCGGAGAGCCGACGCGTCCACGACGACCACCACCGCCGCCGGCACCGGCTCATGGAGCCCGAGGACCGCCGCCGCAGCGACCTCTTCTTCGGCAGACCGGGCGCTCAGGCTGTAGGTCCCCGGGAGGTCGACGACCTCGAGGCCGAGGCCGCCCTCGAGGTCGAGTTTGGCACTCCTTCGATCGACGGTGATCCCCGGATAGTTGCCGACCTTCGCTCGCGCCCCGGTGAGGGCGTTGAAGAGGGTCGTCTTCCCGCTGTTCGGGTTGCCGGCCAGGAGCACGCTCGGACGCTCGGCTCGGGGAGCCGTGACGACGGCCGCGGATGCCCCAGATTTCTCCGGAGCTTGGCGGCCAGCCGGACTCACTCCGGCTCCACCGCGAGGCCGCGCGCCTCGTCCCGTCGAATCGACAAGTGAAAGCCCCGGAGCCGCAGCTCCATAGGATCGCCGAGGGGGGCGATGCGAACGACTTCGACCCGAGTCCCCGGAAGCAGACCCATCTCCATCAACCGGATCGCGAGGGGGCGCTCCCCTTCGACCCCCGTGATGACGGCGACCGCGCCGACCTTCACGTCAGCGAGGGTCCGGGCGCCGGACGAGGTTGCGGGAGCATTCGACACAGGGGCATTCAAATGCTCAAATTCCTCATCACTCGCAAGGGCACTCGTCTTGTTGAAATGGACTTTCACTTTCACTAGCGTCTACCACGTGCCTCGAGGGCTCGCCACAGCATTGCTCCTATTTGGTGCCATGGGCTCCATGTCGTGTGAGCAGTCCCTCGACCCCCGGAGCCGGGCCCTCACCGGCGTAGAGGCCTATCTCGACGCCGAACTCGAGGTCCTTCGCGGAGCCGTCGAGGACCTGGCGGCGGCGGCACCGGCCCCCGATGACGACGGATGGAACGCCCGCGAGGACGCCGCAGCGGTGACCGAGATGAAAGCGGCATGGCGGAGGGTGCGCGCTTCCTACGAGCGCATCGAAGGCGCCCTCGGCCATCTCTTCCCGAGCATCGCTCACAGCGCCGACGGACGCTACGAGGCGTTTATCGAGGAAGCCGCCGATGTGAACCTCTTCGACGGAGAGGGGGTCACGGGCATGCACGCCGTCGAACGCGTTCTGTGGGCCGACGCTCACTCGCCCGCGGTCATCGCATTCGAAAGCGCCCTCCCCGGCTATGCGCCGGCGGCGTTTCCATCGGATGAGGCTGCGGCCCGAGCTTTTCGAGACGAGCTCGTCGGCCGCCTCGCAGGCGACGTGGCCGCTATGCAAGAGTCGTTCGGGCCCCTCGCTCTCGACCCGGCGACGGCCTTCCGCGGCGTCACCGAGTCGGTGGAGGAACAAGTCGAAAAGGTGGACCTCCCCGGGCCCGGCGAAGATGAGTCGCGCTACGCCGGGGCCACCCTCGACGATATGCGCGCGAACCTCGAAGGAGGCCGCGAGATCTACGAAGAGTTTCGACCGTGGCTCGTCCAGCAGGGAGAGGGACCGGCCGTCGACGCCGCCGTCGTCGCTGGCTTCGACCGAATCGCTGCCGTCTACGACTCCATGCCCGGGACCGCGCTCCCGGAGGTGCCCGAGACGTGGAACTCCGCTTCACCGACGACCGCAGACCTAGGGACCCCCTACGGCCAACTCGTAACCGGCCTGGCACGGGAAAGTGACCCCGACGACGACGGGTCTCTCATCTCGGCGATGAACCGCGCCGCCGACGCCCTGCGCATCCCGCGAGCCCGCTAGCTCGCGAGCCCGCTAGCAATCGCAATCGAAGTAGGGCGGGGTGACGTCGATCACTTGGCGGTACCCCCCGTCGGCGCTCGGTCGCAGCAACCCGTCAGCGATGATGACCTCCACCAGACCATCACCGTCGAGGTCGATGATGCTGCGGGCCTCGTAGTCTCCCGGGGCCGTCTCGTCGGTCCGCGGGGAGAGGCTGCCGTCGACCTCCTCGAAGAGCCCCCATTGGGCAGCCGAGAAGTCGGCGCACCCGGCGCCGGCTCGCGCGCGCACCGTCATCAGCGTCCGGCCCGTCGTCGCCTCACGCCAGCGATAGACGGCTGCCCGAGCGCCGCCGTGGGCGTCCCAGGGACCGCGGTACGCCCGGCCGTAGCCGCGAAAGTCCGTCGTGACGAGGGCATATCCGGGCAGCCCTCGGAAGGCCGAAAGAGCCGCGCGGGTCTGCCCCGGGTCCGCCGGATACGGAGCAAAGACCGCGGGCGGCTCTTCGGCTCCCGCCAGCCTCCCCCATAGCGCTCCGGCGCAGTCGTCCCCCGAGATCTCCGCCGCGAGGAATGCCCCCGCCGCGCCCAGCTCCCACACGTCGATGGCGATTTGCTCATCGTCCCTGGGGGACTCGTCGAAGAGTCCGTTCCAGGTCTGAACCGTCGAGAAGTGAGGGTTGACGCGGTGCACGATCTTCGCCTCCCCGACGGTCACCCGGCATACGGCCCCGCCGGTGCCAAAGAGCTCGACCTCGGCGCCGAGCATCGCCCGGACCGGTTCATCGAGGGCGGGGACATGGACCGCCCGAGTCGCGGCCGCCAGTCCCTGCTTCTGCACCAGGGTGAGGGGCCCGCGGCCAGACGCTTCGTCGACGTCGACACCGAGCAGCACGTGGGGACCACCCACGTCGACGACGAGGAGAAATTCTGCGAGGGCCGGCGCGCCGGCTTCACCACGGCCGAGGATTTGACTCGCGCGCATCTCCTCGCGCCCGATGCGCAGCTCGCCGCGCTCCTCGACGACGATGAGGTTCTTCGGGCCGACGTCCTGGTAGGTCGCCGCCGACCAGTGTTGCTCGAAGGAGATCACCGCACCCTTGGCCACCCTCGCGATGCGCACGTCCTCGGCGCTCACCTGCATCGGCCGCGCGAACATGCGCCGACGGTCATCGAGCCACGGCTCCCGAGCGTAGTGGTAGGTTCGCTCACCGCTGCGCTTCACGCCCTCGAAGCGGTCGCCATAGAGCGCCGAATAGGCGTCGAAGTCCCCGGCGTTTTGAGCCGCGAGCCAAGCGTCGAGGAGCCCCCGAACCCGGCCCTCGGGCAGCCCGTCCAGAGGAGTCGCTATGGGGGTGGCGTCGAGCTCGGGGTCAGGGTCGGGCTCGGGGTCCGTGGGTCGCGCCGGGGTGACCGACGACGGCTCGCCATCGTCCCCGCAGGCGGCGCTCAGGAGGACCCCGGGCACGAGCAAGAGAGCAAACGGAAGAGCAAGCAGAAGAGCACGGACTGGTGGACGCATGGCGGCGCCACTATACAGCGTCCGTCGCGGGCCGGTGCGACTGCCGGCGGGTCGGCCCCCTCAGGGCAGCAGCGCCCGGAGCTCAGGCAGGGAGAAAACGTGATCGCGGGCCCCGGCGAAGACGTGACAGTCGTTGCACGCGATGCGCTCCCCCGTCGTCGTCACGTAGCCGCCGGGATTCGCTGCGTCCCCTTCGCCGCGCCAGGCGATCGCCAAGGCCCCGCTGGGGGTGAATTCGAGGTCGAACCACTCCCAGTCGCGTGCCCCTTCGGCGTTGTAGCCGCCCCCGCGCTTGACCATGGCGTGCACCTCCCAGCCCTCGGCTGCGCCGTCTTCGACCGTCTTGACGACCACCGTGCCGACCTCGAAAGCCTCGTCTTCTCGGGGCAGGGCCCCTCCGAGGTAGACCCGGGTGGGCCCCAGGCGATGGCCGCCGTCCATGGTGAAAGGCTCGACCTCCACCGACGGCCAGGAGGTGAACCCCTCGAAGTCCGCGGCAAAGACGATGAATGGCTCCCCCGGGATTGCCGGGTCTGCCATGCCCTCCGCCGTGCAGGCGCTCAGCCCGACGACCCACACCGCCACGACGACCTCGAAGTGCCTCTTCGCCACCCGTAGAGAGTAGCAGGGGTCGGGCATTGTCCCCCCCGCCATCGGGGGCTATGTAGGGGGCGATGCCCGCCCTCCAGCCGGCGCCCTCGGTCCCTGGGACCGTGCTGGGCCCGCTTACCCTCATAGCCCTCTCCCTCTGTTGGGGCGCCGCATCCCTCGGCTGCGGGGGAGAGCCGGCGCCGTTTCGGATCCTCGCCGCCTCGAGCCTGACCGAAGTCGTACCGGAACTGACGACCGCCTTTTCCATCGCCGTCCCAGGCGCCGTCCAGTATTCGTTCGCGGGCACCAACCGCCTGGCCCGCCAGATCGAAGAAGGCGCCCCCGCAGATGTCTTCCTCTCAGCCAATACCCGCTGGGACGAGTACCTGCTGGAGCGCGGGTTGACGCAAAACGGGCAAGACCATGTCTTCGCCGAAAACCACCTGGTGCTCATCGTCCCGAGCGACGCGCCCACGGATGCTGGTCTCGCAGAAATCCTCCGCAGCTCACGCCGCATCGGTCTCGCCGGGGAGTCGGTCCCCGCCGGCCAATACGCCGACCTCGCCCTCACCGAGGCCGGGCTCCTCGAAGAAGTGCGGCCGAAGGTCGTGCGCGGCGACAACGTGAGCCTGGTCCTGCACTGGGTGGCGACCGGGGAGCTGGGCGCCGGCATCGTCTACCAGACCGACGCCCGGCGACGCGCCGGCGAGGTCTCCATAGCCCACACCTTCGATGTCGCCGCCCACGGCCCCATCGAGTATACGGCGGCGGTCGTCACCGAGGCGCATCACCTGGACCGGGGGCGGGCCTTCCTCGATTTTCTCCGGAGTGACGAGGCCCACGAGGTCCTCTTACGGCACGGATTCTCTCCCCGCTGACCATGGTCGACCCCGCGACAGCCATCCGCCTCTCGCTCATCGTCGGGCTCCTGGCCACATGCCTGGGCTTCCCCGTCGCGGTCGCCGCGGGGTGGCTCCTCGCCCGCCGCCACTTCGTGGGAAAAACAGCCCTCAGCACGCTCCTCCTCGCGCCCCTGGTGCTGCCGCCGGTGGTGACGGGCCTCCTCCTGCTCAAGGCGTTCGGAGCCCGTGGGCCCCTCGGGGGCCTCGACGTGCCCTTCACCCTCACCGCCGCCGTGCTGGCAGCCTTCACGGTCGGCCTGCCGCTCTACATCATGGCAGCGCGCAGCGCCTTCGAAGCGGTCGACCCCCACTACGAAGAAGTGAGCGTGTCCCTCGGGGTGAGCCCCTGGGCAACGTTTCGCCGCATCACCCTCCCCCTCGCCCTCCCGGGCATCCTCGCCGGCGCCGTGCTCACCTTCGCCCGGGCCCTGGGCGAGTTCGGGGCGACGACGGTCCTCGCCGGTAACATCGAAGGGGAGACCCGAACGATGGCTCTGGCGGTCTACACCCTCCTCGAGATGCCCGAAGGAGAAGAGGGCATCACGTTTCTCGCGTGGGTCAGCATCGCCATCGCGTTCGTAGCCCTCGCGGGGTACGAGCTCACGGTCCGGTGGCAACGCCGACGCCTGGAGACGCGACGGTGAGCGGCCTCGGTCTGACGATGAACGTGCGCATCCGCTTCGACTCGCGGGAGCTCGAAGCCCAGATCGAAGAGAGCTCCGAGCACCTCGCCATCTGTGGCCCATCTGGCTCGGGAAAATCGAGCCTGCTCCGAGTTCTCGCAGGGGTAGACCGCCGCGGCGAAGGCAAGGTCGAGGCGTTCGGCGAAGTCTGGCAGGACACCGACGGCGGCACCTTCCTCGCACCGGGTCCCCGACGCGTCGGATGGGTGCCCCAGGACGGCCTGCTCTTCCCCCACCTCAGCGCCGGAGACAACCTCGGATACGCCGGCGCATCTCGGGACCGGGTACGGGACATGGCCGCGCGCCTCGGCCTCGACGGGCTCCTCGACCGCTACCCACGGAAACTCTCCGGGGGAGAAGCACAGCGGGTCGCTTTGGGCCGGGCCCTGCTCTCGAGGCCGCGCCTATTGCTCCTCGACGAGCCCTTCGCCGCCCTCGACGGTGAGCTGAAGAGCCGAGTGGCGTCGGTGGTCGAAGAGGTCGCCGCCGAGGGTTCCGTCGCTCTCGTCCTGTCGACCCACGACGAGCAGTTGGCCAACCGCCTCGCTTCGGCCCAGCTTCGCATCGCCGGAGATCGCGTGAAGCGGCTGCCCTGCACCGGATGACATGGCCCACCGAAAACCCGGTTGTTGACAGGCCCCGGGCTCCCGCGCCTAATTGAAACGACGTGCGAGATCTAGTCAAAGGGACGCTCAAATTCGCCGGCGTCATCGCCGCGATCCTCGCCGCCATCGCGGTGGTCCTCCGGCTCACCGTCGTAGACGTCGCCGTGGTCGGCCACAACGCCATGGCGCCCACGATGGAGGCGGGCGAGCAGGTGCTCATCTGGCACGGGACCGAGTTCGACCGGGGCACCATCGCCGTCTGCGCGCACCCCGAGAACCCTGGGGAGATGGTCATGGGGCGGGTCGTCGGTCTGCCTGGGGAGACGGTGAGCTCCGAGCGCGGCAGCTTCCGGGTCAACAACCGCGCCCGCGACACGGACTGGCGGGGAGATGTTCGCTTCACCGACACGCTCAACAACCGCACGGACACGGTCAAGCTCGGCATCGAGAGTATGGGGAACCACGAGCACGGCATCTTCCACCGCGGCACCCAGGAGTTTTCGATTCGCGACTACGAGGTAGAGGAAGGCCGTCTCTACCTCTTGGGCGACAACCGCTTCCACCGCGGCAACGACAGCCGAGACTTCGGGACGGTGCTCGCGGCGGACTGCCTCGGATACGTCTTCATGCGGCTCAAGCCGGCCGAAATTCCGGTCAACGACCTAGGTCACAGCTACATGGACCTGCTTCGATAATCACGTTGGTTAGACCATGCGCCATCTCGCTCTCACCCTGCTGACTGCGGTCTTCTTCATCTCGGCTCCGGCATCCGCACAAGACGTCCCCGCAGATGCCCCGCCGGACACGACCGAGGGCCCGCGTCCGCGTTACCTCGCCGCAATCGAAACCGAACTCGAGGCCCTCTCGATCCCCCACAGCTGCGAGGCGGTCAGCGAGATCCGCGCCCACTGCGCCTTCCCCTATCGGGGCCGGAGCACCGAGCGCGAGTTCGACGTACACTTGGTTTACAGCGACGATACGGACACCATCTATTTCTACGTGGCCCGCCTGGCCACCGCATTGCCGGACGCATCGACGACCCCTGCGCTCTTGCGCCGCCTGATGGAGCTGAACTGGTCCCTGCTCGTCGCCAAGCTCGAGTGGAACGCGGCGGACGGTGAGGTGCGCCTCTCCATGATTCAGAACACCGACTCGAACTTCGACCGCCGGGCCTTTCGCGGCCTCGTGCGAAGGATCGGCAGTCTCGCCGACCGATACGCGCGCGAGCTGGACCGACTCAGCTCCGCCGACTAACGAAGAAGCCGCACGGGCACGCTGAGCACGACCCGCCCCCCGAGGGCAGGTACCGGGACGAATTGCAGCCGTGAGAGCGCCTGGGCGATGCACGCGGCTTCTTCGTCGTCGCCAATGCTCGAGAGTTCGACCTCCGGATTCGAAACCTGACCGCTCCGCGAATCGACGGCGATGCGCACCACGACCTGTCCGTCCCCCGCCCCCCGGGCAACGCCGGCCGCGTGGCACGCGCCGAGGGCCCGCGCCGTCGCACCGCGATTCTCGGCGGCGATGGTCTGCTGCCACGGCTCCGGTGCGACGCCGGCCCGGTCACCGAGGGAGGCCGCGCTCATCGCTCCGCGGGGACCTCGTCCGGGGATGGCATCGTGTTCGGCGTCGTCTCGCCACGCGCGCAGTCGGTCCGTGTCCTGGCGGGCGACCATGCGACCGGACTGCACGAGGACGAGGAAAGCGACATCCATTCGCA
>Ga0164313_10006540_pt1 | contig 10269 bp, 11 predicted proteins | sample GuaBasSedimGuay4_FD_113735 | JGI IMG/M metagenome (GOLD analysis project Ga0164313, IMG submission 113735) | Subseafloor sediment microbial communities from Guaymas Basin, Gulf of California, Mexico - Guay4, Core 4569-4, 0-3 cm | ecosystem: Environmental > Aquatic > Marine > Hydrothermal vents...
ACAACTAGAGGATGTTATTGAAGAGATAGGGTTAGAACTACAAATACCTTATAGTTGGTTAATTACTACAATCTCGTATACTAAAAATAGGAAATTAAAAGTAGGAACCGGTGATAGATTAGCCTTTTATGCCATGGTCAGAAGTATGTACTACATAGCTTACTCTGATATGAGTATAGAATATGGAGTAATATCTTTATTAAAAGAATTAGAAGATAGTTTACAATCAACATTTAAGCAAATTGCAATAGAGTATAACAAAAGAATTTACAATTTAAATAATATTCCATACATTTTAGATGAAGAAGTTTTTAATACGGCAATTGAGTTAACTCAGCCTATTTTAAATACTTATATATTAAAAGAAGTGGAAGTACCTGCTTCTGTGTCTGATTTAACCCCTATTCAGATTATGGATCCATTATTTGAATTACGATTTATAAAAGGAGAATTTACAAATACTACTCTAGTTAAAAAACTATCTACACAAACTATTATTGTTATAGAAGATAATAGTATGTCTATGAATAATAAAAATTCATTAGAAAAAACCTTAGCTATATTAAAGACTTTAGAAAAAACAGGAGACCCAGTAATAAAATATCATTGTAGTGGAAACTCTATTGCAAGAACTGATTTATTCAATATTACTCGATCGAAAGTGAATATAACATTTGATTTAAATGAGTATTTACGTAGAATAGAAACAAAATTTTTATTAGTTGTTATAACAGATTGCAATAATAACGAAGTTAGCGAAATAACATATAAGGGATCTTTAATAATATTTGATTTAAAAGGTAATTCTATCTTACAAAATCATAGAAATAAATACACTTACAAATGGATATAAAATATACAGACGAACAACAAAATGCCATAGATAACTGTGTTTCTTTTATTAAAAATAAAACAGATAAACGAAAATGGTACACTTTAACCGGACCTCCCGGAAGTGGTAAAACAGTCAGTGTTCTTGGTGTTTTAGAGCAATTCCAAGGTAAAATGATAGCGGCATGTGCTATTAGCCACGTAGCTACTAACATACTAAAAGATCATTTATCTTCTTTACGTGTAGAAACGCTTACAATAGCTCAGTTAACCGGATCATCTCCAACTAAAACTACAAAAAATATTGAATTTCATATAAATCCAAGAATGAGTAGGATTCAAAATTTCGATATAATATTAATAGATGAATGTAGTATGATAAGCAATCCTATGTTTGATGTTCTTTTAAATATGAAACGTTCAGATACCAAACTTATATTTATTGGGGATAAATATCAATTACCACCTCCAAAAGACGGTAAAGACTCCCCTTCTTTAAAAAGAATAGATAGCGAGTTAACCAAAATTATGCGTTTTGAAGGCCCTATATCAGAAGTAGTTACGGAGACTAAACAGCAGCTACTTAATTTAGAAAATGGATTAGCAGCTAACGTCCATTTTATGAATACTAAATTTGGACAAACAGGTAGAAAATCTAAAATGGTGATCGATACTGGGTATATTTTTTTAAAACAAAGCACAGATTTAATAGATGCTTTTATTAAAGAGTATAATTCAGATCCTACCAATTTAAATAATACTCGAATGCTATTATTTAGAAATGAATATGTAGACACGGCTAACAATGCTATTCGAAAACGTTTATATGGAGATAATTTAGCTCAATTTGAAGTTGGAGAAATGATTGTATCTAAAGGTGGGTTTCGAAAAGGGAAGCAAAATTTAGTATATAACAGAGAAACTTTCCGAGTAATAAAAATAGAAGAAGGATATATGGTATCTGGAGTACCTTGTATAAATTTAGTGTTAGATCCTAAACCACATTCGCCGGGTAAAATTCTTACTCCATCTATTAGAGAAAATGGAATTAATATTTTCAATAGAATTTTAAGCGAGAAAAAACGACGAGCTGAGGATACTAAAAATTGGACTATATCTCATGATTTTAAATCTCAATTCTCATGGTGGGATTATACTTACGCTCAAAATTTGTATTTAGCCCAAGGAAAAACCTACAACAGTGTTTTTCTTATTGAAAGTGAAATACATGGTGTAAAACCCCTCCAAATAAAACAAAAGCTACAAGCTCTTTATGTTGGATTATCAAGAGCTAAAAAACGATTATACATTTATAACAAAAAATATAAATCAGATGGAACGAGCTGTATTAACAAAGAAAGCTTTAAGGAACTTTTTTATAATAGATAAACCAGGAACTACAACATTACCTTGCTCTGCTACTACACGTTTAGAACATAGGATAGTGACTCCTAATAGTATTTATTATAATGTTTATCTCAGAGCTATCACAAAACACAATTTTAATATAGTACTATCTATATTAGATGAACATCCTATAATATCTTTTACAGATGTTTCTAACTATTTTTTAAATGGAGTAATATTTCAATCTCAATTAAAAGAGGGATACAAACTTCCTACAAAAGGAGAAAAAGTTATTGTAACTTTTTATATAAATGATTTAGGATATTTTAAAGTAAATAGTATTGAACTTATACCAAGAACATTTTATCATAGAATTTCAGATGAAGAAATTTTACCATTAATTCAAACTTTTAAAAATTACTATAATGGCAATAAATCTAATAACAGGCCGGATCTATCCTAAAATAAAGGATGTCCAATTTCCAAATTTTAAGTCAGTACAAGCATGGTGGAATTCTTACGATAAAAAGAAAGGATATCAATTAGATTTAGAAACTAATATCACTAACGATATTACTCAAAGAGTTATATACACGGTACAAATAGGAGATTTAAAAGGGGAGACTCAATTAATATTTGATCTACCAGAATTACCTAAACCTTTTTTCGATTTAATAATGGAAATTTTGAATGAAGATTGTCCAAAGTATATTCAATATGCAATGTTTGAATATATGACTATAAAGCAGGTATTTAAAATAGATATCACACAAATTAGAGATACCTATTTACAATCGCGATTACTCACCTGCGGACTTCCTATTATCAAAGGAAGAGACTCATTAAAAGGTATAGCAAAACGAGTACTCAATATTGAAATAGATAAAGGAAATCAGACTTCATTTACTGGAGAGTTATTAACTGAAGGACAAATTGAGTATGCTGCTTTAGATGTGGCTATTTTATTTGCTATCTACGAAAAACAAAATGTAAATATAGTAAATGCTAGTATTCAAAATACTTTAACATTAGAAGAGAAGGCAGTACGCTCTCTCGGAGATATTGAAGTTAATGGTATGCGATTAAACGTTCCTAAATGGGTAGCAAATACTACTGTCAATGAAAATACACTTCAAGTATTAGAAAATGAAATGGTAGCGATATTGCGATCTCCTGAATTATTTGAAAAAGTACAAGAAAAAAATTTAATAACAGCTACTGATACTTACTTATTTAAATGGACTAGCCCAAAACAAAAACTACAATTACTTCAATTAGATATGCCGGAACTTACTTCAAGTGCTATGGTATATTTAAAGAAACATTTAAAACGAAATGAAGTAACCCCAGGACATGAACGTTTAATAAATTTGTATTTAGAAAGAGAATATGATGGATTAGCCAAATACTACATAAATAACTGGAAATCTAAATTAAATGCAATGGATATTTTCACTCCAAAAGGAAATGTGAATATAAATTTTGGAAGCCCGGCGCAAATGTTAGATGTATTTAAAATTATAAAACCAGGACTAATAGCTGCAAACGCAACAGCTCTAGCTTATATAGATCATGAATTAGTGAATGTATATAAAAAATACGCTAAAGTATCTAAAGCTCTTGGAAGTTTTGGCCATACATTTTTAGATGGACTTGGATCTGATGGTAAAATACACCCTAGTATTCGACAAGTATTAGATACTGGGAGAATTTCTATGAGTAGTCCGGTAAAGAACGCAGGGTCTGGATTACAGCAAATTCCTGCGGACAATAAATATAGAAATTGCTTTGAAGCTGATCCTGGTCGTACATTTATAAGTATTGATTATTCATCTGCTGAATTATGTATAATAGCAGAATGGTCTGGCGATAAAACAATGATTGACGCACTACGGGCAGGTAAAGATTTACATAGTGTAACAACTTCTTTATTATTTCCGGAATTATGGAAAGAAGCCGGAGAAGATCCTGATCCGATCGGAAAGCCTTCAAGTGCTGAGGGTAAAAAATTACGTAATTGGGCTAAATCAACAGCTTTTGGTATCGTATATGGTACTACAGCCGTAGGACTTGCGGAACGATTAAATTTACCTCCTGGATTTACTCAAATACATAAATTATATCCAAAGGAAATAAAAGAAGCAAAGCAAAGATTTAAAGTATCTACTATACCGGAATTAAAAATATTATTTAACGATAATAAATTTTTACCACATGTTGTAACAGCAGATAAATTGATAAAACGTTATTTCAGTATTTATCCTTCTGTACAAAAAGGACTGATAAAATCAGCTTCAGACGGTATAAATAAATTGTATACCAGAACAATGGCTCCATTTCACAGATTACGGATATATGCAGCTCCTTTAAACAGAGCTCAAAGTTCTCATATTGAAAGACAAGCTCAAAATGCTGTAATACAAGGAACCTCAGCTGACATTACAAAAGCAGCTCTTGTAATGATTAAAAAAGAGCTTCATAAATATGATGCCAGATTAATTCTTCAATTACATGATGAAATATTATGCGATACTCCAATAGATAAAGCAGAGGAGTGGGCTGTAGTCCAGGCTGAAATTATGAATAAAGCAGCTAAACTAGTAATCAAGTCAGGTCTATTAAAAGTTGATAGTCCTACTATAACCCCATATTGGGAAAAAGGATAATTATGGAAAGACCCGATTTATATAATCCTCTATGTAGAATAATTAATGAAACAAAAGACCAAGAAAGTAAAGAACACGCTAAAATACTTTTAAGTCAAGTAAATACTGCTGGAGGTTCAGAATTAATGCGTGAAGAAGTCACTAATTTTTTAGATAATTACAATGAAAGATTTAATAAAACTACTGCTTAAAACTAGTGTAGAACTAGAAATAAGCCCAGAAGCAGCTTTACATTTATATGCTAAACGGTATAAAGTAATGTTCCCAATACACCCGCAAGAAATAGGAGTACTTACAGCTAAAGGATATTTAGTACAAGGATCCCTAGACGATAGTATGAAAGGAATTTTAGCCGGCTTAGAAAAATCTAACGGAAAAAGAACCAATACTAAATCAGAAAAACGTCCTTACAGATTTGTGTACGAACATCTTAAAAGCAAAGTACTTCCAGTGAAACTCTCAGGGAGTACTCAAGCTTCTTTGGATAAATTTATGCCAATAGAGGGTGAGTTTAAGGAGTACTTTAAAGTATTCTTATTTATGTTCCCATCCAGTTCTATAGAACAAAATGCACATTGGATACGATATTACGGAGTTCGTTATTCCGGATATAAATTACGTGTTGTATCTCAATCTGCCGTAACCAATTTTACTAAAATTTGCAGAGCTTATGATCCAGATATTTTATTATTAGCAACTCATAAAATGATTACTGACAGTGTTCGAAAAGATGAGAATAAAGCTTTCGTAATGAAGATAAGTAATTTTATGGCTGAATGGTATGATCGTTATACGGAATCTAAAGAATTATTAGAGAAAAAAGGTAATAAAGTATTTTCTACTGTAGATAGAAATATCAGTTCCAGTGAAAATACTATTCTTATATAATGTGGGAAGAATTTGAATCAACAGAAGAGACAGTTAGATTTTTAGATGAATTACGATATTCTCTTATTGACTTTGATTTAGATTTTAAATCTCCATTATTTAAATCAGAACCAGAAGTTAGAAATTACTTATGGAGAATAATTACAAAATTAAGTTACGAAATATATGAAGTACAGAAACATCTTACATAGAATAAAACAATATCAAGAAGATCCGCCATATGCTATTCCATTAGAAAATGAAAAATTAAATGGAGTAATAAATGGTGTAGAACGTGGTCGATACACTGTAATATCAGGCAGGTCTAATTCAGGTAAAACTACTTTCACAGACTATAATTACGTCATTACATTAATGATGCAATATTTAAGTATTGAGGAAGCAAGTAGAAAACCTTTTCATATTCTTTATTTCGAATTTAAAGATTCAGAAGAGAAGAAATTAATGAAATGGACTGCTACTTATTTAATGAAAAAAGACGGTCGATTAACTGATGTGAATAGTTTACGAAATGCAACTGGTAAGAAATTAACACTTGACGATACACTCATGGATTTAATAGAAGCTAATGGAGCATTCTTTGAAGAATTTGAGGAACGTACTACTTTATTTACGAAGTATATGACTGCTACAGATATCTATTACACAATTAAAGATTACATGAATACTCTTGGAGAATTTCGGGACGGTATTTTTAGATATCATCCGGAACATGAACAACAAACTACTATGGTTATCATAAATAATACTTCCGGTATAAAACCTGAGAATGATGACTATAAAACGAAATTGAAAAGAGATGCTATAGTCCAATTATTAGACGAACATTTAAAGGAATTAATATCGATTTACAGAATAAATCCAGTAGTCGTACACCCTTCTTCAGATAAAGGATTTGTAGGTAAGGGAGTGCCGCAAATGAACGATTTAGGCCCATTCGCACACGTAGATCAGGGTATAGTAATGTACACTCCATTTAACTATTCCAACAATAATTATTTAGGATATAGTATTCCGGAATTTGTACTTGGATCAAAGAATAGATTTAAAGCAGCAGCAATTCTACAGAATAATACAGGAATAGATAATGTTACTATCCCATTATTATTTCTTGGAGAAGCTGGACATTATATACCATGCCCGCTACCGACCGAAACAGAAGAATTAGAGAGAATTTTATCAATTTTAAGTACATTAAATTAGTCTAATCAGTTTAATTATAGTATTTTTATAACCCTTCAAAAAACAAATAACACATGGAAAAAGAAACCAAAGAAAAAGAGGATGTTACTATTATATCCTTAGATGATTCAGCAGAAGAAACAGAGTTTGAAACAGTAGATGGAACAAACCTTCCAGCTAAAATAATTCAAGACTTACAACTAGCTCCGGATGTGGTTCAAATGAGAACAGCAGCTCAATTATTGATAGACTCCGGCACCCTTCCAGAAAAGATCAACACCCCGGAAAAAGTATTTATCATCACTAAATATGGTAAAGAACTTGGAATTGGAGAAGTTACGGCTCTTAATTCTTTAAATATTATAAAGGGTAAAGTAAGTATGACATATCAACTTATGGGATCTTTATTAAAGAAGCGTAATTACCATTGGGAAGTTATAGCAGATTTCAAAAAAATCCTGGATAATGATGGAAATCATAAAGGTAATTTTGAAACTATTATTCGATTTTCCTGGATACCACAGTATTTAATAGATGTTGCAGAAAAACATAATAGACCAGATCTATTGAAAATGTTTGTACATGACGAACGTAGAACTTGGGCTGAATTTCAAAAAGCTGGGTTCATTAAAAACATGTGGGACAAACTTCCTAAATTAATGATGCGTATTCGAACATTCGCATTTGGGGCAAGAATAGTAGCACCAGAAGCTTTAGCTAATATGTACGAAGCAAGTGAACTAGCCGATTCCAACGGATTAAACTATGTAATGAATACTAATGGGGATATTCAAATGCTAGATAAAGATCCAATGGAATTTCAAGACAGATAAATTAATAACTTAAAATAACAAAGTTTATGAGTATACTAAAAGATATCCTTAGTAAAGCTAAGTCGCAAGATTTAGAGGATGGTGTCCATGATAATTGTAGAATCCTATCAATATTTACAGGGGTTAAACAAGACAAAGATGGTAACAACATCAAAAGAAATACCTATATAACAATAGGTAAATTTGACAAAACTGGGGCTAGAAAAATAGCCGAGAAAGAAATAGCCTGGTTTAATATTGATCCGTCCAGTGAATATGTTATGGACAATTTCCGAGAGCAAGTAATTCAACTAGCCGGCATTTTATATTGTCATTATCCTGTTGAGGAAGTAAATAATATTTATGACATATTTAAAGATGTAAAAGGATTAGAAGGCGCTATGGATGAGGACACTGAGTTAGAGGTAGATCTAATCGAGAATGCATTAAAAGTTAAAACTACAGCTCTTAAATTATTAATAAATACTGTAACAGGATTTAGAGATATGATGGAAGGGAAAATAGGTTATGATAGTAAACTTCTCCAAATTAAACTCACTTTTGATAAGTCAGGTAAGTATGTGCAACAGCCCTCTTATGGTAGATTTACAAGAGCTATGGATGACACTTCAGAATTTAAATTGAAAATGTCTAAAACAGAATCTAATTATTCTGTTAATGCCAGAGATTATTCTAAAGTAGCAGGAGGAGTAGCCTCAGCTGATTTGTCGGACCTTTAAAATTATATTGAATGAATTTACTACGAAAATTAATAGCATCAGCTAGAGTATCCGATCCATTTGATTTCGGAATTAATGAAAATATTATATTGAAATCTATCACAAACGAAGAACAAGTTTGGGATGGCCAAATTCTGGAGAAGAATTGCCATATGAGATTTCAAAAATTGAGTGCAAAAGGAGATCCAATACAAGAATTCCGACATTCTTATTTTAATTCTGATCCAACCACGGATAAACAACCTGTTCAACATCTTCTAACACAGTTAGAACAGTTAACAGAAATAGCAACTGCAATGGACCCATCTATTGCAGAACAATATAGCGAAGCAGCTTCTAAAATTGTTAAATCTGAAGAGCATTTAGAAAAACAAGCACGAGATAAAAAGAAATCAAAAAAATTCCAAAAAGAATTAGTTGATTCTTTCACAGAATTGATACGCCCAGCAATTGATAAAAAACCAAGAATGAGGTTAAAAGTTATTACAAGTTGGAATGGTGAACACATAAATTTACCAAATAATACCCCGATAATAGAATCGATGGATATAGATAAGAAAGATAGCCACCTTTCAGTATCTCATCAAGAAACAATAAACCATTTAAAAAGAGCTAGTAAAGTAGCCAATAAAAATGGACAAGTGGCTGCTGACAATATAAACGAAAGTCCGAAAACAAACCCTAATTTAGGAGATTTGTAACTACTCATAATAGACCCTCACTAGCATACTGGTGGGGGTTTTTAATTTAATAATTATGTCAGAAGAAAAAGAAGGTAGCATTTTCATAGTACAATATGATTATGAAAAAGATGAGCTAGATGTTCCAGAAGAATTATTATCAAAAGACCCGGTACTAACAAAAGCCATAAATAATTGGCCATTACCAGAAGATGTAGAAGTATTCGAAAAGAAACAAAATGTATTAGCTACAAGCAATGGTTTTTATGCGGCACAATATGAAAAAGATTTAGAACTTTCAGATGATTAATTTTTAAACAACCACTCATGAATCTACTTCAAAAATTAACAACAGACTATAGAACTTTACTACACAGTAATGTATCCGATTATGAAATTTTTGAACATTTTATTGGACCTAGTTTTAAAATAGGAAAAGGATCCAGTTGCCCTTATAGAGTAGATTTAGATCCATCATTAACAGTATTTCAGCCAACTAGAGTTAAAATGGATCGTCAGGATGCTTTGTTATTTAAAGACATGGCTACTGGAGTTAAAGGGGATGTTCTTAAATTTGTAAAGAAAGTTGCGAGTTATCAATACGGATATCAATTACGAACTACAAGAGAAGTGATTACATTTATAAATAGAGAAATGGACCTAAATCTATTCGAAGGAGACTTTGTGAATAGAGAGAAATTAGTATACGATATAGTATCCAAACCAAAAGAAATTAAAATAGTATCCAGGCCATTAACAATTTATGACAGAAAGTTTTGGAGCGCATTAAACATATTTGACGATTTACTTGCCAAATATAATGTGAAATCTGTAAAACATTTATTGGATCCGGAAACTAACCATATTTTAAAAACATTTAGAACTACTCAGTTAATTTATGCTTACATGATATGGGATAAACTAAAATTATATCAACCAATGGCTGATAAAGAATTTAAGTTCAGAAATAATTGCCCATCAAATGATATACGCTATTATCAGGGATATAAACAATTACAAGGATTTGATACATTGGTACTTACTAAATCTATGAAAGATGTTCTTACAATAGTAAGTCACGGTTTAAAAGTTGATGCATTAGCTCCTCATAGTGAGACAGCAG
>Ga0164313_10006541_pt1 | contig 10268 bp, 14 predicted proteins | sample GuaBasSedimGuay4_FD_113735 | JGI IMG/M metagenome (GOLD analysis project Ga0164313, IMG submission 113735) | Subseafloor sediment microbial communities from Guaymas Basin, Gulf of California, Mexico - Guay4, Core 4569-4, 0-3 cm | ecosystem: Environmental > Aquatic > Marine > Hydrothermal vents...
CACCACAACCAAAACAGTGATAAAACTGCTTTTCTGGACTTACCGTGAAAGAAGGTGTTTTTTCGTTATGGAATGGGCAACAAGCTGAAAGATTTTTACCCGCCTTTTTTAGCGGAACTCGGCTATCAATAATATCTGTGATATCTACCCGAGTAAGTAGATCATCGATAAATTGTGCTGGGATCTGGCCGGCCATGTGCTTATTATGGCCAGTATACAGATAGTGATACTACAAATTGTTGACTTCCAAGCAACAGTTTATCGCTCAAGAAGTCAGTGCAGCCTTAACTCGACCACTCACTGCACCCATATCAGCCCGGCCCTGTATCTTGGGACGCAATATATTCATTACTGCTCCCATATCGCGGAGGCTACTTGCGCCTGCTTCGCTTATAGAAGTTTTAACTGCTTCATCTATCTCTTCATCAGATAAAGCTGCAGGCATAAATTCTTCAATGATTTTTAATTCTGCAATTTCAATGTCTACAAGATCATTGCGACCTGCATTTTCAAACTGGGAAATTGAATCTCGACGCTGTTTACACATCTTCGTCATTATTACTAAAACTTCATCGTCACCAAGATCTTGTCGCTTATCAACCTCAATCTGTTTTATTGCGGCGGTGATTAAGCGCAAAGTTCCAAGACGATCTTTGTCTTTGGCGCGCATTGCGACCTTGACATCGTCCAGTATTTTTACTTTAAGCGGGCTTGCTTCTGCGGGCATAAATGTATCTTTTTAGTACATGCGGACGCGACGAGTAGATTCGCGAAATACTTTTTTCTGGTGACGTTTTACAGCGGCAGCTTTTGCACGTTTTCGTACAGTAGTTGGCTTTTCATAAGCTTCACGAGCACGTGCTTCGGCAACGGTTCCTGCTTTTTCGCAGGCACGCTTGAAGCGACGAAGTGCAATATCAAATGGCTCGTTTTCTTTTACGCGTACTGATGGCATTAAATAAATCCCTAACAAAATTTTATGGAAAAGCCCTTAATTCTACGAAATTTCAAAGAAAAAGCAAATACATAACGCTAATTAATTATAAAAGGGCATAATATTAATCAAGTATATCTTCTTTGAAAAGGCGTTTGAAATGCGGGTATTGGGAATAGAATCTTCTTGTGATGAAACAGGTATTGCAATTTATGATACTGAAAAAGGCCTGCTTGGTCACGCACTCTATAGCCAAATTGCGCTCCATGCCGAGTATGGTGGTGTCGTCCCAGAGCTCGCATCACGCGATCATATTCGTAAAACACTTCCCCTGATTGACGAAGTATTATTAGAAACCAATACATCACGGGCAGAGATTGATGCGGTGGCCTGTACTGCGGGACCTGGTCTTGTCGGAGCATTACTTGTTGGTACGTCAATTGGCCACAGTCTAGCATGGGCACTGAATATTCCAGCATTAGCCATCAACCATATGGAAGGGCATTTGCTATCGCCATTGCTAGAAGAGAATCCGCCCGCATTTCCATTTGTATCACTACTGGTTTCCGGTGGGCACACATTATTGGTAGAAGTTCAGGGAGTAGGGCGGTACACCTTATTGGGGGAGTCCCTCGATGATGCGGTAGGTGAAGCCTTTGATAAAACAGCAAAAATGCTGGGGCTTGCTTATCCTGGCGGGCCTGTACTTGCAGCATTGGCAGAGCAGGGCATCGCGGGGCGCTTTGTATTTCCAAAGCCCATGACTAACCGACCAGGGCTTGATTTCAGTTTTAGCGGCCTTAAAACGTTTGCCATGAATACATGGAAAGAAAGTGGTCACACTGATCAGGATAAAGCAGATATTGCTTTAGCATTTCAAACTGCGGTTACTGAAACACTCGCCATCAAATGCCGTCGCGCATTAAAAGAAACCCGTCTTAAAACATTAGTCGTCGCTGGCGGTGTAAGTGCTAACAAAGCACTAAGGAAACGCCTTGATACATTAGCTGACACCAAAGTTTATTATCCAAGACCAGAGTTTTGCAGTGATAACGGTGCAATGATTGCTTTTGCTGGTGCAATGCGACTGTTAAAACAAAAATCTGCACAACCCGTCACCCGTTTTTCAGCCCGGCCTCGCTGGGCACTTGATGAGCTCACACCGCCTTAAGGTTAAGCCTTTTATGACTTCGCTTCTTCTCCAGCGAGTAATCTACGAATATTTGTATGGTGTCGTGCCAATAGCATCACAGCCATAACGATAACAATTATCCTTGAACTGGAATCATCAATCAGGAAAAAACTATAGATGGGTGTCAAAGCAGCTGCCGTAATGGCTGCAAGAGATGAAAGCTTGGAAACCATAAAAACGACTAGCCAGGTTAGCAAAATCAGACCTGCAAGCAGGGGGCTAAAGGCAAGCAAGCCACCTAACGCTGTGGCAACACCTTTACCGCCTTTAAATTGGAAGAATATGGGGTATAAATGCCCTAGAAAGGCAAAAAATGCGGTACCCGCTACCCACGGTGGTGGCAGAGAAAAAGACAAAGCAATTAATACCGGAATTACACCTTTTAGCACATCAAGGCCCAGCACTAATGCTGCCAGCTTCTTGCCGCCAAAGCGTAATACATTGGTTGCACCCGGATTTCCTGAGCCTTGTGAACGCGGATCAGGTAGACCCGCTACTTTACACAAAATAATTGCGCTGGATAAGGAGCCTATCAAGTAAGCACCGAGCAAGACAGATAATGGCAAAGCAAGTGATGTAAGCATGATATGATTTATCCAGAGTTACCGAGATCACAATTATAGATATCTCTCACGATATTTTCACCTTTATCAATAAAGACTTATGGATAAAATTCATTTAAACAACCTGAAAATAGACACTATTATTGGTATTTACCCGTGGGAGAGAGAAACTAAACAAACTCTGGGTTTTGACTTAGAGATAGATTGGGATATTCGTAAAGCGGCTGCAAGTGATAATATTGCCGACACACTGGATTATGGTGAAATAACGCTACAGATAGTAAAGTTTGTTGAGGCTAGTAGCTACCAGCTAATAGAAACATTGACTGAAGATTTATGCGCTTTATTGCTTGAACAATTCCCTATTCCAAAATTGAAGCTTACCGTCAGCAAACCTGTCGCTTTGCATGGGCAAAATCTGGCTAAAATAATTATAGAACGCTCACAAAAGTGATTACATCACGGCTGGGCTACCTATTAGGTGTTGGTAGCAATATAAAACCAGAAGAAAAAATCCCGCAAATTATAGGCTTGTTACTCCAGCACTTTTCGCAATTGACACTAAGCAGGGTAGTCTGGACGCCACCAATAGGCATGAATAGCCAATATGATTTTTTAAATGTTGTTATTTTTATTGAAACAACCATGACAATATCTGCCTTAAAAATTATCTGTAATGATATCGAGGTCCGTTTAGGACGCGATCGTACCGATCCTGAACGAAAGACTAAAGATCGGGAAGCCGACCTTGATATCTTGTGTGAAACACGTATCCCAGAAGATATCCAGCGCACACCTGCATCAATTACTAATGAGTATTTTCTTTATCCTATGATCACTGAAATCATCCATTTTCTAGCAGGACTCCCTGTTGAACCAAACAGTTCTGGGGTTGCGCTGGAAACAAAGGGGTTAGCGTTTGGAAAGACGCCGGCCACCATCTACCGGAATGCTGATTCCAGTAATAAAAGCATTATCTAACAAACTCTTTACTGCCAGATAGACGGCTTCAGCGCCACCTTCACGACCTAATGGTGTTTCAGCAGTGATGGCCTGCTTCACCATGTCTGAATGGGCTGTAGAAAATAATACAGGGCCAGGGGCCACCGCATTTACTTTGATCTCAGGGGCAAATCTTTTTGCCAGTGCTAGCGTCAAGTTATGTAACCCCGCCTTGGTACTACCATAAATGTCGAATTCATCTGTTGGATTTTCTGCATTAATATCTGTGATATGTATGATATCTGCTGGTTTCTGCTGAGTACCCTGCATCAATGGACGTAAGCCCTGATTTAATAAATACGGTGCCATCATATGGATATTAAAAAAGCGTTCATACTGTGTCGCTGCCTGCTCAAGTATCGATGATGTTGGCTCAAAGGCTGAAGCATTATGAATAATGCCACGGAAGCTGGCACAACAAGCCTTCAATTCTGAGAGGAACTGTAAAATCGAATCTTTATTATCAAACTCCGCTTGCATAATGGTAATACCCTGCGAAGCTAATACTTGGATCTCGGGAGTAAGCGTACGATAATGGGCGATAACGGAATAACCATCCTGATGCAACCGTTGCGTAAGATGTAGCCCTATACGCCGTCCCGCACCTGTAACGAGAATGACATTTTCTAACATTGAATACCTCTAAATTATGAACTTAACACCAAACTTAAACTCTTCAGATAGTACTGTCCAACAAATCAGCAAACAATTATGTACTCAAATAGAACAGGCTATTGCCCTTTCTGGAGGAAAAATAACTTTTGCCGATTTTATGCATCGCTGTCTTTATACGCCAGGGCTTGGTTACTACAGTAATGGTAGCCACAAACTGGGGGAGGGTGGTGATTTTGTCACCGCACCAGAGCTATCCCCTTTGTTTTCTCGCACCATAGCACAACAAGCATTACCTGTCTTAAAGCAGCTTTCCGAGCCAAATCTACTAGAGTTTGGTGCGGGTAGTGGCAAAATGGCAGCAACCATTCTAGCTGAGTTGGAGCACGCTAATCTCCTTCCAAATAACTACTTTATTCTTGAAACCAGTGCAGAACTGCGCCTACGGCAACAAGAAACCCTGCTGGCAACAGTGCCTGAGCTTATTAATCGTGTGCATTGGCTAGACCAACTTCCAGCTCAATTTACTGGCCTTATTCTCGCAAATGAAGTTTGTGATGCCATGCCTGTTCACCGACTATTATTCAAAGACAATGAGGTATATGAGCTTTATGTGTCTTTTGAAAAAGGTACGTTTCAGTGGTGCAATGGCCCATTAAGCGATCCTGCTTTAAAAGAGCGAGCAAGCCATATCAAAGATCTTATTGGTGAGCATGCAATGGCCTATGAAGCGGAAGTCAATCTAGCTGCTGAGGCCTGGACTTCGAGCATTGCATCCTTTCTAAAACAAGGTGCTGTTTTTATTATTGATTATGGCCACCCCAGAACCCCCTATTATCATCCACAACGGTCCAATGGTAGCTTGATGTGCCATTATCAACACCAGGGGCATGACAATCCCTTTGTACATATAGGTTTACAGGATATTACTGCCCATGTGGAATATACCTCTTTAGCTGAGGCTGCAGTAGCCGGAGGGCTACAGGTTGCCGGTTTTCTTTCTCAGGCTGACTTTTTATTATCTGGGGGCATTACAACACTGGCAGCAGCTGAAATGAATACTAACGACCTCAATATGATGCAGTGTGCTAGTGAAATAAAACGCTTAACACTCCCTGGCGAAATGGGAGAGGTTTTTAAAGTGCTGGTGCTTACCACGGGATTGGAACAGCCCCTGACAAATATTCAGGCTGGTGACAGACGCTATAGTCTTTAATTTTTCAGAAAAAAAATGGGGAGCAATGTGGCTCCCCACCAAAGCATTATGATCAAACAACTATCAAGGTGTACCTTCTGCCTCTTTGAGTTGTTTTTTCAGGCTATCAATCTCATCACTCATATCAAAAATCATTTCTTTCAGATTCGTGACATCTTTTCTGAGATTTTTTGCTTCCTGTTTGGTTCGCGCAATATCTTCAAGCATTTCTGGACTGACTGTACCAGGCAAGTCTGATTGTTTTTGTTTAGCGGCAGCTAATACCGTCTGAATATCGATTACCAGCCAGTCTGTACGTTCTTCACCTGTTTCAGGGTCAAGGTAATATGACTGTCCTTCATACAAAGCAATACGATCCGCCAGATTTGCCTCTGATTTTCGTGTGCCCGGTAATAGCGGGTTGGTACGACGGTCAATAGTTTGACCTGTTCCTGAGTCAGTTTCTTTATATTCATCATGCAACAAACCAAAGATAATATTTAGCTTGCCGCCTTGCATAAACACACGACCACTATTTACCTTTATCTTGCTACCAAGAGCACTCGGATGATTGCCTTTAACAACAAAGGTAATATCCTCCTTAGAACTTGCACGCGCAAGACCTGACGCCAGCGATGCAGTCAATATCTGTAATTCACCAATTGAAAAGACAGGGTTCTCTGTTTTTTCAAACCGAACACTTTCTGTGACATAAAGTGAGGCTAATACTGTACGCAATTCATCGCTCGACAATAATATAGGGTGTTCATTTGCTGGAGCAGCCGTATCTTGATCAACAATCTTTACTGACTGATCCTGTCCCTCAAACAAAGTGTTACCTTCTTGTGCTATTTGATCGGCGGGAGAGGACTTCTTACCCTTGCTACATCCTGCTAGGCCGCCAGTTAAAGCAATTGCCATCAGCACGACGCCACTGTATTTAATGATGTGCCGCATTTAATCTTCCTCTTTTATCGACTTTTGAGTTAGTGGGAGATTTATTTCAGCTTTTTGCTCCCGACAAAGTAACGATTGTACAGCTGTTTTTGGATCATACCCCTCGAACAGAATTTTACATACCTGTTCAACAATAGGCATTTCCACACCTGCTTGTTTGGCTCGTAACAGAACCTCTTGTGCTGCATACATTCCTTCTACTGTTTTGCCCACTTCTTTCAACGCAGCATCAACACTATCACATCTTGCGATAGCAAGACCTAGCTGTCTATTACGACTTTGATCGTCAGTGCAGGTCAGGATTAAATCTCCCACACCTGAAAGTCCCATCAGCGTTTCGGAACGTACTCCCAACGCAGCACCTAAACGCATCACTTCTGCCAGGCCACGAGTGATCAATCCGGCACGAGCATTCGCGCCAAAGCCAAGTCCATCTGAAATTCCGGCACTGATTGCCAATACGTTTTTTACCGTACCACCAATTTGGACACCCATCACATCATCTGTGGTATAGACGCGTAGCGTAGGGCGATGTAATGCGGTTGCCAATGCCTGCGAAAAATCAGCTGAGGTTGAACCGACGGTAATTGCTGTCGGCAAATTTTTTGCCACTTCAGCGGCAAAACTGGGGCCAGAAATAATTGCCAATGGGTGTGATGGCCCTAGTATTTCAGTAGCCACATCATGTAAAAAACGGCCTGTTTTTGGCATTAATCCCTTTGTTGCCCAGCTAATAGGAACTGCTGGCTGAATCACATCTTTTAATGCCGTCAGGGTTTCACTAAAGGCATGGCTAGGTACTGATATTAATATATGCTTGGCCGTAGTAAGCACTTGCTCTAAATCAGACTCCACATGTAAAGAAGAAGGGAAAAGAACGCCTGGAATATACTGAGCATTTTCCCTGCTTGCCTGCATTTCTGCCATCAGTGCTGGATCGCGCCCCCAAAGTTGGATGTCATGTCCATTTCTGGCTAATGATATCGCTAAGGCTGTTCCCCACGCACCTGCACCCAGTACAGCGGTAGGAAACAACTCTAGTTTTGTCATTTTCAGGGTGCTCTACGCACAAACAAGTTTAGTGTGTCGGCGCAGCAGTAGCAGCTTGTTGTTGTGCCTGTTCCATTTGCTGCATGTATAAAGCGTCAAAGTTAACTGGCGAAAGTACGAGTTGTGGAAAACCCGCTTTCAACACTAAATCAGAAATAACTTCACGTGCAAAAGGGAACAATGTATTTGGACAATAGCTGCCAATCAGAGGACCCATTTCTTGATCGGTATAACCAGTCAGTGTAAATACACCTGCTTGTTTAACTTCAACAAGGAATGCAACCTTGTCACTGACTTTCGCAGTTGCTGTTACCGTTAAAGTGATCTCATGAGTATCATCATCAATCTTGTTATGCTCATTTCCCAACTGCAGGTCCAATTCTGGCTGCCATTCTTCACGGAAAATATTTGGAGAATTCGGTGTTTCTAATGAAATATCTTTTGTATAGATCTTCTGGATAACAAACCGTGCTTGTTGTTCTTCAGTTGATGCAGCATTTTCTTCAGCCATGATGTTTCCTCAATTAAATAATGTTAAATTATGACTGCGCCAAAAGGCTGTCCAGTCGTTCTGTTCTATCAATTGCCACTAAATCGGTATAACCACCGATGGACTCATTGTTAATAAAAATCTGTGGTACTGTTCTTTGTCGAGCTCTTTTCAACATTTCTTGGCGCTTTGTAGCGTGTAGATCGATACGTATCTCAGTATATGAAATACCTTTTCGTTCAAACCACCGTTTTGCCATTACACAATAAGGGCAATGACCAGATGAATAAATTTCGACTTTTGCCAAACTGCTTTCCCTTATGCCTTTTTAGTAAATAAGGGCAGTTTTGCCTCTTTCCAAGTGCTAACACCACCTTTTAATACATAAACATCAGAAAAACCATGGCTACGCATTAGTTTTCCAGCTGTTGCAGCTCGTTGTCCTGACGCGCAGACAAGAATTATTGGTTGTGCCAAATTTTTCAGTGTATCTAGCTGCCCATTCAAACTGCCGAGTGGCATATTTTTTGAATCTGCAATATAGCCTCGTCCATACTCACTCGCTTCTCGAATATCCAGAAACAGTCCTTTCTGGCGATTAATCAGCTGTGTTGCCTCTGCAACACTAATGGCTGTTGCACCACTCATCTTGCTACGTAAAAGATCCGACAGCAGCAAGCCTGCCAGAACGATAAACGCCAACACCAACATCCAGTGATTTACTATAAACTCACCAAGCTGTTCCATAACTAACCTTATTCAAAAAGAAAATATTTAAAGAGTTTGAGAGCAAAACACATCGCGCATCATTTCAATGAGTCGTAATGTCCGCTCATCTTTAACGCGATAAAAAATTCGGTTTGCTTCTCTTCTGGAGTCAAGAATTTCCTTGTCTCGTAGTTTAGCCAAATGCTGGGAAACATTACTTTGAGTCGTACCAACATTGTCAACAATGTCTTGGACTGCCATCTCACGCTCACCGACCGCGCACAAAATTTTCAATCGCAATGGATGCGACATCGCTTTTAATGCATACGCGGCACGTTCTATATCTTTGTCATTGACTATAAGGTCTGTCGTGTCAACTTGGCCCACACTCTTCACCAATTATTTCAGGGTGACTTTTCAGTCACAAAACATAATATAATACACGGCATCGTTAATAATATGCAGATCTTCTCATCAGTTTTTGAGTTTTTACCCAATTTTGAGACCTAAGGATGAATAAATGAGCCCATCTCACAAGCCACTGACATTAATTATTTTAGATGGCTGGGGCTATAGTGAAGATCCAAGATATAATGCCATCCTTACTGCTAAAACACCGGTTTGGGACCAGCTCTGGAATAACAAACCTCATACACTTATCAGTGCTTCTGGTGCCGGAGTAGGCCTTCCAGGAGATCAAATGGGCAACTCAGAAGTAGGGCATCTGAATCTAGGTGCTGGACGAGTTGTCTATCAAGAGTTTACCCGTATCAGTCGCGCAATTCGTACTGGCTCCTTTTTCACCAATCGAACTTTAGTACACCTTACTGAGGCGGTGGTAGAAAACAACAAAGCGCTACATATCATGGGATTGCTCTCATCTGGTGGCGTACATAGCCATGAATCACATATCCACGCGATGGTAGAGCTAGCCGTCAAGCAAGGTGTTAAAAAGATATATGTTCATGCTTTTCTAGATGGCAGAGATACACCTCCTAAAAGTGCTTTGTCCTCAATTGAGGCCATGGAATCTAAGTTTAAAGAACTAGGAGGAGGCCAATTCGGATCGCTTATTGGTCGTTATTATGCTCTAGACAGAGACCGACGCTGGACGCGCGTGGCTAAGGCTTATAACCTCATTACCGAAGGAAAGGCTACGTTTGAGGCAGCTGATGCCATATCAGCATTAGATATGGCCTATGCCCGTGGGGAAACTGACGAGTTTGTCCAAGCAACGGCTATTATCGCTAAAGATCAAAAACCCATTACTATCGAAGATGGTGATGGCATGATTTTTATGAACTTTCGTTCAGACCGTGCGCGGGCATTAACAGAAGCCTTTATTAACCCGCAATTTGATAGTTTTGAAAAATCACGAAATATTAATCTTGTAGAGTTTGTTTCCCTTACGGAATACAAAAAAGATTTTAACCTGCCTACCGCCTTTCCAGCCGAGTTACTAAAAAACACTTTGGGTGGTTATCTGGCCACACTAGGCCTACGCCAATTACGTATTGCTGAAACTGAAAAATACGCCCATGTCACCTTCTTTTTAAATGGTGGCC